>ERZ869929.130-NODE-130-length-42725-cov-21.069088_pt1 | contig 42725 bp, 73 predicted proteins | sample MGYA00579312_ERZ869929 | MGnify/ENA primary metagenome ERZ869929 (study PRJEB32216, sample SAMN09231818) | wastewater metagenome | place: USA: Maryland | collected 2016-08-09 | study: EMG produced TPA metagenomics assembly of the PRJNA472060 data set (Reclaimed... | reverse complement strand
GTCTAGCGTGATCGCCCAACAAAATCGAGGGGGTGTCCTGTATGTTTGCGTTGTCATCTCGCCACCTCGTTGATCTTTATATCCACCAGCCGCCCGACAGCCCATAGCAGCGTATCCAAAGGGCAAGCGTCTGCTGCGAATAGGTAATCAACTGGAACGCCATTAGCACCCACAACGCGCAGCCTGCAAAGCTCAAGGCCCGAACCCATACCGCTCAGTGAGTAGTCAATGTCCATCATCCCTCTCCATAAACCTTATACGCACGCTGATACCCGTAGCACGAGTAGTTCTTCTGTGTTCTTTATCCACTGTTCGGGCTATTCTCAAGCGTACACACACCACGCCTGTTGAGCTTGCAGGTCGAGCATGATCCATCCACCGGACTATCTGATTGCATTCGGCGCAACTCCCGCTTTAACCTGCGCCTTTCGATCTCTCTGGTCATAATCCTTGCGATTAGGTCAGTAAGGCTTTGCTGCATCCTTCCTCCTCTCCCACCGCGTTTTGCGCGTGTGGCATTCGTCGCATAGTGGTTGCAAGTTCGACCATTCCAACCTTAGCTCTGGTCGCCTACTGAATCGTTCCTTGTGGTCAACCTGTGTCGCGCTCACGTACTGCCCACCGACGAGGCACCCCCAGCAAAGCGGATGCTCTGCCAGAAACGCCTTACGCAACCGCTGCCAGTCAGCGTCATAGCCGCGCTCGGTCGATCCTTTGCGCTTGGCCTGCACCATCGGCGCTTGGTGGAACGCCTGGCGTCTTGCGCTATGTCGTGGCAGGCTTGGCACTAGATGACCTGATACGGGATAGTGATTCGGTATTCACTTGGTTTGCTGTAAAGCCTTTCAAGTACGCTGTCGAAGTTAATAGCAACGTTTGGCTGTGTCGAACCCGTTGCAATAACTGTGTCGCCAATACGGATGTAGCTCGTGGTAAATAGACACCGCGCATCCCGCCGCTTCGCCATCTTCTTAACCCGTCGTGCTTTGCTCATTTCACCTCAATTCAGGCTCACTATATAGCCGTACAGAATGAGAAACTCTAAACCCCACAACACAAACGCCACCATCCACGCGCAGGCAAGAGTGATACACACGGCGGCTGCTTGGTTACTCATTCCCCACCCTCATTCTCTCGCGTTACCACGCCGTCCTTGTCGATGGTGATCTTCCAGCCTTTGCGCCGCACTTCAACCTCGCCTGTGTGGTAATCACCATTCACGTGGATATTGCCGATCGACTTGATATCCCAAAAGGTGTAGTCGAGTGGCTTTCCGTGAAGTTTGTTGTAGTCCAAGACTTCCTGTATCTTTTTTATGTCGTACTCAACAAAATCAGCACGCAACTCAAGGCTGTTAATCCGCCCGTGCGCCAATATAGCGCCGATAAACACAAACCCTATTGCACACCAAATCGCTACATACTTCACGCTACGCCCTCCATTTTGACCAGCGCCCGAACATCGCCGCGCAGAAACGCTTCCTGCACAGCATTAGAGAATTCTACATCTTCCACCGGCTGGACCACCGAAACACGCTCCAGGAGCCGCGCAGGCTGCACAATGCGCCTTCTAAGCGATTCATCCGCCCGCATGATGAACTGGTAGCAGGGGTTTAGTCTGTCCAGTGCCGCCGTAATCGTCGAATGGTTTACATCCTTGACCTTCGCCCATTGCGTTGCCAATGCCGCAGGCGTGCAATTCGCCGTGACAATCGTGCGCCGTCGCCACTTGTACCGCGTGTCCATCAAAGTCCAGAACACCTCAAGGAATCGCGGCGTAGGCGTGGCTTTGTCGAGATCGTCGATGATAAGCAGCTCGCATGCGTAGATTGGTGTAAGGGCTTCCTCTCGCTCGTCCGAGAACTTCTCCGCGATAATCTTTAGTTGAACCCCGCGCTGGAACTGCACCCGCTGTCCGTTGTAGGCGTGGCGATTGCCAGCGCACATGGCAACGTGCGTCTTGCCGGTGCCCGGTGGCCCCCCTATCCATGCGTTTTGCTCTAACGGATAGAGCTGCATGGCGTCGATAACGTCCTGATTCCGCGCCACTAGTTCGGGGTCCATCTTGGCGAACTTGTAGCGCTTGTCGAGGTTTAGGGGGTCAAGCTGCGGCATGTTGCGCCCTTTTCCGCCTCATGGCCTCGACACCATCCTCGAAGCCCTCGAACTCGCCAGCGAACCAGCCATCCGGTGGTCCCATGACGCCCTTGGACTTCTCCATGATCTTCGCCACGGTGTCAGGCCGCAGAAAGTAGTCGATTCCCGCTATCCATCCACGGTCACCACAGCCTTGGTAGAACTTGTCCGCCCTGATTTTGTCCAGAGCCGCCCGCCAGTTCTCCCGGAAATACGCATCGCGTAGACGCTCCCGCGCCGAGGCTTTCCGTTTGGCTGTGAAGGCGACGGCACGCTCCAGGCGTACTCCCGGCATGTCGGCAAGGGCGTTCCAAGCCTCCATGATGCTGGATGGGGTATCCGTGCCGCTCTCTGTTGGCTTATAGGGCGTTTTCGCCTCTTGGTGCTGTGCTGATGCCACCGCGCTACCGTTTTGCGAATGGCGGGGCGTTTCCGTGCGAAATTCGGCTATTGTCGATGGCGGGTTGGCTGGCGAATCGTTTGGCGAATCAGGTTCCGCGCCGCCGTGGCCCCCTTGGGGGGTAGGGGGGGCTGCTGTACTCTTCTCTTCTGTACTCTTCTTTACTGTACTGTACTGTACTGTCGGAGATTTCTCCGGATGCTCGACGATAACCGGAGGAATCTCCGGATAACCGGAGGAATCTCCGGATAACCGGAGAACACCCCATCCCGTCGCCTTTTTGAAGGGGTTGATCGTCTGTTCTGGTTCATCATCACGCCATGCGAGCTTTTCGTGATTTTGCTTGGTTCCAAATACCACAAGGTCATTCGATGGCGTCCAAGCTATCAGCCCTTCGCGGGCAATGGCCTTGATCATCTCCAGGACACGTTCCTCGCTGCACTGCATCTGGAGCGCCCAATGGGCCGGGTCAAAGCGGGACGGCAGGACGCTGGACTTCTGGCGCACGCTCTCAAGCCAAAGAAGATGGTTTAGCCAGCGGGTTTCATTGTTTGGCAGGCTTTTGCATCGCGGGTCATCCGGCCAGTCACAATTACAGCGAGCGTACACCGCATCGTACTCGCCCATTATGACACCCTCCAAAAGCAACGCGGCCACCGGGCTGGCACGGTTGCAGGCGTGGAGGATTCAACCGCCTGTAACACTTCCCGGTGGCCGCATAAGATTTGGTGTATCAAGAATCCTCCAGTACTTGCCGCTTGATCGCAAGCGCTCGCCAGAATCGCCGCGATAGTTGTAATTATGCACACACCCAGCATTTTGTCAATCGACGGTTTTCTAAGTAGCGGAAAGTTCATTTTGTGGTGTTCTACCAGCCAATCATCTTGGCTGCATTCTGTGCCTCAGCCGCCAACATGCTCGCCCGGAGCATTTTCAGGCGCACAAGCGGACTATTCAGCACTGCGTTCAGTTCTTCGATGTTTTGCACATCGAACAAATCAGGCCCGACGTACATGTATTCATGGCAGCCCCAGCCGTAGCCATGCTCGCCACCCGCATCAGTAAAGCCACGGTCACGGCTTCCGCGATAGATTAGGGGCGGGTCGTATTGGCCCGCGCCGTGGTAGAAGGTGTCGTACCAGAACGGAAACCACTGTTCGACATTGCGCGTCAAGGATCGCAGAAAGCGGTCGCTTGGCGAGTCGTCGGATGCTATCATCCCTTCGCTCCTTTCGCCAGAAATGCCGCGCACAGTGCTGCGGTAACACTGCCTGTCAGATAGGTGCGTCCATCGACGTTTGTGATCTTGGTTGTCGTCGGTGGCTGGCCTTGGAGCAGCGATGTACGCTCGCCCCTAACAATGCACGGCAACCCCAGCGCCCGCATGTAGAAGCCGTCCCATATGGCGCAGCGCGGGGAGTCGCTGAGCGGAGAGGGGAGGGTGCAATGGCGTTCAAGGTGCTCGAAGCAGCGAACTACCTCATGCCTGTGATGGTTGCAAAACTTCACATCTGCATGGAATATCGCCTCGCATTCTGGGCAGCGGCTAAAGCGAAGTTCTACCCAGAACTCCGGGTACAACTCCGGCGTGATCCCCAGCGCCAGGGCGTGGGCGGTGATTTCTTGGGGGGTCATTTGCGGCCTCCTGTTAGTATTTCCATTGCGCCTAATGCTGCAAACAGGCATATCACAAGACACAGCAAAAGCACCGGCGCTGCAATGATTAGAAGTACGGCAAGTTCAACCATTGGCCCCACCCTCCACCCGCGCAATCGCCTCGCGCAGGAGTTCGGGCTTGGTGGTGTGCAGTTCCTCGATAGCGGCGAGCGTGGCGGCGCGGTAGGTTTCGCTGTCGATAACCGGCTGGCACATGAAGTAGACTCGGCAGCTTTCGTCGCTGTAATGGGCAATCCAGCACCCCGCCGCCAGCAGCACGGGCCGCCAGTCACGAAAACAGTCGTCGTCGCTGGCGTGCCAGTCGGGGCCGGTGTAGACGCGCTTTTGTTGCTTCACCCACCACCCCGGCCTCTTGCGCTCCGGGTCGAGGAGTAGGGCGAGTTGTTCGTTGGTCATTTGATGTATCCCTTCATGCGCCATTGGCGCTGGTTGTTTTCGTCCAAGTAGTACTCAGCGTGATTGGACTTTACGAGGCTTTCTTGCCAAGCGAAATTTGTCACATGAACGCCACCACACAGAGCGGCAATCACCAAGACGACGCAGATGATCAGTGCTGGGGCGCAACCGATGGTGTCGCTTAAGTTGGTCATTGGGCCTCCTTCACGACGCGGATGGCGAGTGCTGCACGGCGGGCGGTGGAGTCTTGCCACATCTGCTCAATGATCTTCGGCCCCGGCACAGAACTCGTGTCGGTAATGCCGCTCTTGTACGCCACCTCGACAGCCTCCGCCGCTTTCTTCCCCAGCGCCCCCAGCTCCGCGCGGGCGGCGGCAAGGTCGGCGTTCGCCTTTTGCAGTGCAAGGTTCTTTTCGCTGCAAGCGTTGTGATACCCCACGCGCTCACCAGCGGCGTAAGCAGTTTGCTGCTCCGCCTCCGCCTTCTCGGCGCGTGCGATGGCGGCGGCAAGGTCTTTCTCAAGTTGCCCACAAAAGTAACCAGCAATCTCCTGCTCGTGGAACACAAAACGCATTAGGTCGGCGTCTGCGTTACCCGTGAGTAGGGGCAGGTTGGAACAGATTAGGCGCTGCTCAAGGGCGCGTCGGTAGGGCTCAGCCTGCTCTCGCGTCCGCGACTCGCGCAGGGCTGTGGCGAGGCGTTGGATTAGATCCCTGAACGAGCCAGCGACCGGCGCTTCATCCTCCGCCTCCGCCAGCAGCGCGTCCACGTCTGTGGCGGGCGCGGGCTGATCGACCAGCGCAAGCAACCGCTGCCGAATCGTATGCCACGGCTCAGGCACTACGCTTTCGTCCTTAACGTCTCGTCCGTCGAGAATCGCTTGTACGTGGCGGCAGAACATTTCTGTTGTTTGGTGGTGTCCGCGCCACCATGCCGGGTGCGCGAAGTCGGTGCTGTCAAGTTCGGGGTCGTTTGCGGGCGTGCGTGCCTCCAGGGCGGCGATGTCCGATGTCTTACCATCAATAGACAGAGACTTCCCGTACCATGCCTCTCGCGCCACAGACGCCTCAGCAAAGGCATCCAAGCACGCCGCGGCGAAGTTAGCGAGAATGAAGTCTGGTGTATTGCTGGCATTCTCTGTGCTGGTGGAGTTGATGGCTTGCGCCAACTCGCTCAACAGTTCGTCACGGCGGCGGGTGCGAGCCTCAGCGATGGCCATATCGTCAGCGGGCATCTCCGATGCGGGGGTCAGTAGGTCAGACATTGGGGGTCTCCTTGTTGTAGTCGCTCGCCCGCTCGCAGGCGGCGCGCAGGGTGGGGTCTGCGGCGATCAGGGCGCGGGCTACGGCGTGGGTGGGGTGGGGTGCAAACGTGATAGCCGTTTCGCCCCACTGTGCGCGGAAACGGTTGCCGCGATAGTTACAAAGGCCATTGAACTTCTTATGCCGCACCAGCGCTTCCAGCCACCCCGGCGTCGGCTCAGGCGCGAGGGGCGATGTGGCGGTGAGGCGCGGACTGTGCAGCACCCCTTTGAAGCAGTTGGGACAATGGTATGGCAAGGTGTGCATGTCACCTTCTGACAAGATGTAGTTGCCGCGACACAGATTGCACGTCGCGTCGTACGCCCAAGGCGCGTTCTCCGGCGTGAGGCCGAGGTAATCAGCGAATACTTCTGCGGTGGTCATGACGCGTGCTCCTTGTAGAGTGTCTTGTCGTCGAGTGGTTCTGTGTTCGGGTAAGCAACAGTGCTAGAGCTAAAGTCCTTGGTCCATTCCGGCCACCTTGCTGCGATTCGATTTGCGATGCGGCCAGACTCGCGCAACTCCGCGTCGGTGGGGTGGGTGTAGAGGTCGTCGGTCATCCGTTTCCCTCCATGCTCCGGGCACCGCGCATCCGCTTGGTGGATGCTGCTCGCGCCCTCGGCGGTGTTGTTGTAGAGACAGGTGCAGGTCATGCGGTGGGCTCCATAAGTTTGCAGCCGTAGTTCGCGCCCTTCTTGGTGAAGGTAAATAGCCCAGTTATTTGTCCAGCGCTAAACGCCGCATTCTTTGCCATCTCACAGAAGTCAGACACGAACACGCTGACAGTCTTTCCGTTCGTCCTGCGCATGGTGAACGTCACAGAGGATCGCCCGCGCCCGTAATCCACCAGCGTTAGCGTGTCGCTGAATTCATGATTGTCCACCCACTTGGGTTCAGCGCTCAGCAACCTATTGCCCTTTGAGTAGTACTGCTTGGTCGGGTAGTCCTGCTGGTTGCCATCCTTGTCGAACGGGATTGGGTAGTCGCCCTTCTTGTGCTTCATACCCCCGCCTCCCCGCGCTCAATCCCCAGCGCGGCCCCCGGTGTATACGTCCCGCCAAACGCCTTGGCGAATCGCTCCACCCTTGTCCGCGCCTTCTCGGCCTCGGCATCGGCGCGAGCCTTTTGCTTTGCCTTGATTTCCTCAATGGCGGAGTCATACTTGGCCGGAACTTCCGCGAGCCACTCATGCAGCGCGGGGTGCCCTTCCTTGGGCACTTGCCACCCAAACGCCTTGCCGCGGTCGTTGAATTCGTAGCTCGGCGAGTACCACTCCCACACGCGGTAGACCAGAAGGCTTTCATCATCGAGGTTAGCCCATACTTGGTACTCGCGGCCCGTGCTGTGACTGTGTGGGCGGTGGTGGTAGCCCACGGGCGGGAGTCCGAGTTTGCCAATTTGGTCGAGGTAGCAAATCTGCTCAACGATGTTCATACTACGATCTCCTTCTCATGTTGAATCCCCAGCGCTGTTTCACAGGCGGCGACGAGGGCTAGGTGGCGCTCGGGGGCGGTGCCACGCCCAATCTTCACTTCGCCGGTGTCTAGTGTGGAAAAAAAGTACACCTCAAATTTCCCTACGGTGTACTGCACATCGACTGACCAGTCCGCCAGCGCATCCGCCACCATGAAGGCGTAGTGGATGTTCTCGGGGAGTTCGAGGTCGGGGCCGCAGAAGAATTCTGCGCCGTTGCGCTCAAGATGTTTATCGAGCCACTTACTTCCGCAGGCACGGCAACGATACGCGGGGCTGGCGAATACTGAGCGAAGGTTATCGCTTTTGCAGTTTGGGCATGACTGGCGCTTGCCCCACCACTTCGCAGGCAACTCCACGCCCTTAGCGCGGGCGGTGGTCATGATGTCTATGGTTCGCTTCATGGCTGCACCTCCTTGCGCTCGCAGCGATAGCCTTCACGCTGCCAGTCCTGCCACACATCATCTTCGGTGATACCGCCGTAGGCCATTTGCCAACACCAAGCGGCTATACACCCCTTGCGCGTTTTGTGGACGCACGCAAAGCCACCGTCGCGTGTGGCCGGGTTGCCCTTCGGCGTAATGATGAACCAGAGTTTCATTTCCCATCCCTCCCGCGTTCAACCGCGATTCCACACACGAAACCACCAAGCCACAAGCCGATGAACAGCACCACCCAAAACCCACATCCATCCTGTTTTTCGTCATACATGCGATACCTCCTTCGCTTCATTCCAAGTTAGAGTTTTCTTAACCACCGCCTTGCATTTTGGACACTCAATCTCTACGTTATCGTCCGACGCCTTGCCGACCCACCGCGCCGAAAAGCAGATGCTTCCATGCAGGCACGCGGGGCAATAGCGAACGCCGGGGCCGGGGTTGTCAGTCATACCAACCTCCAAGTCGTCATCTTCGACCCTTTAACCCCACACACCCGCGCCGCGTCACGGCAGACGATGCCCGCGATCTCCAGCTCTGGCAGACGCCTGGAGACCTGCACGTTATCCATGCCGCAGGCCGCGCCGATTTCGCCTGCCGTCTTACCATCCGTGCGCGACATGCAGCGCGTGATCCGTAGGTAATGGCCTTGCCTGAACCGCGCCGCCAAGTCCGCCGCGTCATGCGAAGTCTGCGGGTCAAGGCGACGGGCACGCGGGGCGGGGTAGTGCGTGAAAAGCTGCATTTGCATTAGGCGATCTCCGCGAATAAATCGCTTCTGGTATTTGCCGCCGCAAGGTTCTGGCACGCAACACGGAAATAAGATGGCTTCAACTCAAAGCCAATGAATCGCCGGTTATTGCACAGCGCGACATAACCCTCGCTGCCGATGCCCATGAATGGCGACAGGACAACATCGCCGGGGTTTGACCACAGCAGCACGCATCGCTCTATAACGTCAAGCTGGAGCGGGCACAAGTGTTTTTCGTCGTCCGGCTCGCGGGCTTGCGCGACGTTCAGGACGTTGGTTTCACGAATGTCATTCCATACCGGATGCGCCCACTCAATCCATTGCTCTGGCGACAGCCACCCCGTAGCATCTGGATACTTGGGGTGCCTGCCGCACTGGATTGGCTCCGGGCTTTCACCGGGCTTCATGAAAAAGAGAACGTAGTCCGCTAGCGCAGGCCGCAGCTTCTCGCCGTGGGAAACAAACGTTTTCATCTGAAGCGTGCTGTCGTTTGTGCGGGCTGCTTTGACCTGTGGGCATTTGTTGATGCATACCTCGCCATAGTAGATCCATCCTTCGGACTCCATGAGTTCGATGGTGCGCCCGCGAAAGTCTTTCAGGCCAAGATAGCCGTCTGACCACTTGAAGGCGGGCACTTGCGTAAGGTGCAGGCAGACGCGCCGCCCTGGCATCATCGGGCGCAGCATGGCACGCCCAAGGAATCGAAACTGCGCAAGCATCTGGTCAATGTCTTTGCAGTTGCCCATGTCCCGCGCAGAATTTGAGTAGGCATACATGCCAGGGAACGGTGGCGAGAACACAGACAGGCCGATACTGTCGTCGGGAATGCCGTTAATAAGCTCGACGCTATCACCGCAATAGGCGGCGAAGTTGTCTGCAATCACCTGATCGACCACTCCCGGCATTTCGTGAAATTCCTTCATGCGACCTCCGATAGAAAGTTAGGCAGTTCCATTGGTGTAGTGTTTCTGTATTCCATTTCTCGCGTCTTGCCGAGAATGAAGTCGTGTGATGAATTGGCGATGATGTTCTCCATCATCTCCGCGTGTTCGGCTTCTTTGCGGCGAACATTGGCGAGAACCGCGCCCTCGTTTTCCGCGCAAATCAAATGCACGTCAACGGGGTTCTGCTGCCCAAATCGCCAGCAACGGCGGATTGCCTGATACATCTGCTCAAATGAGTCAGATAGCCCGACAAACGCCATTTGATTGCAGTGCTGCCAGTTCATGCTAAACCCGGCGATGGTGGGCTTGGTGACTAGAACGCGGTGCCTGCCTTCGGAGAATCCGATCAGGCGCGATGCCTTCGTTTCACTGGAGTCCGAACCGCGCACCTCGACGGCATCCGCCACCGCATTGCAAAGCGCTTCCGATTCTGCGTTAAGGTCACACCAAAGCAGGAAAGACTTGTCAGTGCCATTCGCCAGTGCAGCGGCTTCTTTCACTCGGTCATCAAGGGACTCGCGCCGCGCAAGCCTGCGCCCCTGGAGCGTGTTTGCCAGAACGGGAAAGAGCATGCCGTCCGTTATCTGTGAATCGACTGTGTGCTGGTAGACGCGAATGGGCGGCAAAGTGAAACCACCATCATCGAAACCAAGATCAGACGGCTTGCGAATTGCGATGGCCCACGATGCCACCCACGCCCAAAAGTCTTTTACGGCGTGCCGCTTTAGTCGATACTTCTGCGTGGTGTTGCCGTCCTGAATGAAGTAGGTTGCAATGATTTCCTTGCCGCTCATTACCCCAAGGAATTCAGCGTGATTGATGATTTCTGTCCAGTCGTTCGGGGCTGGGGTTGCGGTGCATGCGAGCCGATACTGTATGCGCCGCCCAAAGTCGGTTATATCCCGCCGCATCTTGCCTTCATACGCTTTCAGGATGCTGGACTCGTCGAGGACAATACCGGCAAAGCAACCCGCGTCGAAGTGCTGTAGCATTTCGTAGTTCGCGACATTCACGCCAGCGCCGCAATCTGATTGACGGCGGCAAACATCGACGTGAACGCCGAACTTGCGGCCCTCGCTTGCGGTCTGTTCAGCCACAGCAAGTGGCGCGAGAATCAGGACAGGTCGCCCGGTCTGGCGATGCACCTGATCTGCCCACTCCAATTGCATAGGGGTCTTGCCGAGTCCACAGTCCGCGAATATCGCAGCGCGGCCCAGCGTTATGGCGCGAGCCACAATGGATCGCTGGAACTCGTAAAGGCGCACAGCCCATTCGCCATGCTGGAATCCCTGAATCAGTGTCGGGCGTTGTTTGCCGATAAGGAATGCTCTATAGTCACTCATGCGCCACCCCCGCTTCCTGTTTCCGCGCCTTACGGTTTGTGCGCGAGCGCTCTTTCAGTTCCGCGATGTCTAGCTCAATCTGTTCGGCGTACATCCTGAAAATGTTCCGTGACTCAGGATGCACACGGTAAAGGCGTTGCTTGATGCCAGAGGCCATGCGCAGGATGTTGTTTAGCCGCTCGTGGTACTCGCCGGATTCCTTGGCGAGTGGGGCGTCTGTTAGTGGTTCAGTCATTGGTGGGCTCCAGGCCGAGCTCTAGCTCGATATCCACAAAGCGGCCTAGCGATACTTCGAGTGGATCGCCAGACACGCCAACAAAGCAGCCAAAAAGCGACTGATCATTTAGTGTCATGGCATACCGCCAAACCCGCAGCAGCGCCCACAGGTTTTTCTCGTCGGCAAGGTCAAGGCTATTCAGCGCCCATTCGCCTTGGCCCTCGGTGGGCGGGTCGTACTTGTAGACAATGCTTTCCGCGTCATGCGTGCGGCAGAACGCCTCTTGATTGGTGTCCCTTTCGCAGTCTGTGCCACAGATCCCGCAGTAGGGCCAATACCATTCAGGCCAAACTTTGTGCCCGTCTGGAATCGCATTCATGATTCGGTGGGTGCGTTCCAGGGTGGTCATGCTGCCACCTCGAACGGATCAAATTCCGTGATCGCTTCGATGTCGGTGCCGAATTGCGTTGCCGCAAGTACTGCCAGTCGGCGCTCTCGCTTGCACTGTTTACAGCGACGGTCAATGTTGTGTTTCGTAAATGGGTGTCGATGGAATGCTTCGGATGGTTTCGGAATGCCACAGAATCGGCATGTGTGCAGGTTGTTGTTCATGTGGCCTCCCTAAAAAGGAATATCATCGTTGGGAACTTCACCCGCAGGCGCAGCCCCGGCTTCGGCTTTCTGGTCCCATGTCAGCGATTGAAGGCGCTGGATATTCAGCTCCAGCCGCGTGCGTTTATTGCCTTCCCTGTCTGCCCATTCGCTCTGGCGCAGTCGCCCCTGGGCAACTACCGGCGTGCCCTTGGTGTAGCGAGCGCACCATTCAGCCGCCTTGTCCCATACCGTGCCTTCGATGAAAACGACTTCCTCGCGGACTTCGCCGTCCACCTTGTACTTGCGGCTGTGGGCAATCGAGACATTGCAGTAAGGGCGGTCGGCGCGGGTGTATTTGAGATCCAGATCGCGGGTAAGGCGACCGGCGATCTCGACGTAGTTCAGGTCGGGCATTTTTAGGTCGCTCATGGCAACAACTCCACTGTGATCCGCACCTTTGCGGGGGTGCCAGCCAGATTGTTGCGTGACGCGCTATTACGTATGCCGATGTCGTCTTGTCCCATGAAGGGAACCATGTACTCTTTTTCGTTAGACCCTTCATTGAAGTTGTAGACAACGATCTCCCCGCCGTCCGCCAGCGTGTAGGCTTCAAATGAATACGGTGATTTGCGCTTCATGGCTGCACCCCCGCGAACGCCTCGGAAAGCATGGTTGCGATTTCCTCAGCGGCCTTCTGTGTCGGCACCACCATCGTGGCGTAGCACCACGGCGCGTCTTGCCAAACCTTGAGGCTCCAGCCCATCGCGGCGCGTTCGATCTCCACGCGGCAACCCGCATGCTCTGCCGTGTACTTGACGACTTCGGTTTTGAGTTCGATGGTCATTTCTCAACCTCCTTGATTTCGACGCGCACGCAGCGCCAGCCATCGCGGTGCAGTAATCGCCACTCTGGAGTGGATGCATAACTGCGAATACATGAATCTCTAGTGAAGCAAAGGGACTTTGTGTCTAATCCTGCGTTTGGGGCTTTCAGGCACCACATCTTTAGCGGCTTCATGCTTCCAGCAACTCCATTCTGTCGAGTGATTCGACGTATGCCGCGAGACACACAGCGTCAGCGGCGTCCTGTTCAGATTCGCGGAAGGTGTAGCCGGTCAGGCTCTTAGCCACCTCACGCGCCCACACTTTCGACATGCCCGCAGGCGCACGCTTGCCGTTGATAACCAGCATGTGACGCTGCCAGTCAGACGCACGCAGGCTGTTCTTAATGACCGTGAGGCCGTAGCGTTCGCAGTCCGCCTCCCAGCGCCCGTAGGATTTGGCGAGGTCAAGGCCCGACTTGGCGTTGGGGCCGATAAATGGGTCTTCCAGTGCGGCGTGGGTACAGCCGGACTCCACCGCGCTATTGATAACAAGCTGCCGGTTCGCGGGCGTCTGGTTTGCTAGCGTGCCCCAATGCCAGCCACCATCGGCGCGGTATGCCCAGCCGGTTTTACCCTTCGCAATATCGAGCGCCAGGATGCGTTTAGGCATGACAACGCGCCTCGCGCACCTGTACATAGGCCCGCTCGAATGCGCCGTCTATCGTGTCATCTTCGCCGTAAGCATCGACATCATCCTCGTAGACTTCGCCGGGGCTTTGCTTGAGGAGTTCGCACTGCCACCGCTCATAGCCGATATGACTAAAGACGACCTGCGCATCGCCGTCGATGCTGCCCAGCATCCGCGCAAAGGCTTTCATGACGCCATTGCCCTCGGTGCAAATCTTCACCTGTGACGGATGCACAAGCGGCAATTCATCCTTGAGGATTCGGCACTCCCACTGCCCGCCATAGCCGTGGGTGAAAACGGCGGCGAACGGCTCAAACTGTTCTGCGTTGCGGGGGTTCATCTATGCGGCCTCCAGTTCAACGGCGGACTGGAGCGCGAGCAGTTCATCGTCGGTAAGGTCTTCGATGTTTCGCCCGCCGATCAGCGCCTTCTGCTGCTGGGCCGACATGCCCGCAGCCTTCGCGCCAATCGACGCAATGATCGCGGCGCGGTCTACGGTTTGGCGTTGAAGGCGCTCGGTGATTTCGTCGAGGTTCGCGGCGGGGGTGGTTTCGGTGTGTGTGGCAAACGCCGCTTCTGCCGTCACGTAGCCCTCACGGATTGCGTTGGCAAGGCCACGCAAGCGCACCACGATCTGGCGTGTGGCTTCCTCTGGCTTGGTAATGCCCGCGTGTTTCAATACCGCCTCGCGTGTCACGCCAGCGCCCTCGAAGTATCGCAGCGCCTTCTCGATCTGGTCTTTGGGGTCTCCGCTTTTCGCCACCATCTCTTTGCACTGCTCATATATTTCGTCTACGGCGGGGCCGATAACCCGGCACAGGACGTTGCGAATGCCAATCGATTGCGCGGCGGCGGCGGCGAGCTTTAGGCCATCATCGCCGCCGAAGTATGGGCGCGTGACTTCTTCCTCAAAGCGTGAATTGGTTTGCAGGTCATGGGCGGCGGCTTGAACCGTCACAGTCTTGCTTGCGCGGTCCACATTGATGATCCGTGCGCCCGCCCGCAGGTTGCCCCATTGCGACCCGAAAATCTCAAGCAGGCGAATCGACGGCCCTTGAATCGGCTCGCTCATGGTGCCGTCTTTCTTCTTGCGCGGCGGGAGCGTGTAATAACAACGCTCTGCCGTTTCATCGTTGCGAAGCGCACGCGCTTCAATTTCTCTCATTGCGGCGTCTACGTCGCGCGGGTACATCTTGGCGGTGGAAATTGCCGAATCAATTTCGACCCGCAGGACGTTGTGCGATTGCGCCACTACAAGTTCTGTTGCTGTCTCGTTCATACCTTCCGCTCCTTCCGGTTAAGCTGTAGATGGGTTGTCGGCTTGACGGTGTATCCGTCTCGCGCTACAACCGTCCGCGTCCATATCGCGTTGGGCAACATGCCCGCCGCGCCATCTCCGATTGCTTGTTCGATCACGTTCTCGATTTCCGCCTCGCGCTTCTCCAGTGCCAGACGTTCGGCGCGGATGCGGGCGTATTCTTCGTCTAGAATTCGCGCCTGCTCGTCGAGCTGCACCATGTCAAGGCCGATCTTGGAATTGAGCTTGCGCAGGGTCTTGCGGGCGCGTTCGCTGCCGTCGATGGTCGGCTCGATGCCCTTGGCGATGGAGTCGAGAAACTTCTGCGCTTCGGCGTGAATGGCCTTGAAAAACTTCTCGTTAAACTCAAGGCGAAACATTTGCGGCGGACGCCCGCCAAGCTGGGCCATAACGTAGCCGTGATCTAACTCCAGGATGCCGAGTTGCACCTGAACCTGAATCTGGACATCGAGGGGCACGCCCTCTTTCCACGATTCAAACGCCCGGTTTTTGCACTCAACCACAGAGCGCGTAGGCGCGTCGGCGTTGTCGCCATAGAACAGAAGCGCGTCGGGCGTGGCGGCAAGTGCTGGGAATGCGTCGTTAGACCAAAGCACATGCGGCTGTAGGCAGACAGAGACGTACTTGTATTCCGTCGCCAGCTTGTCATGGCACCACTGGCACATCGCGGCTTCCAGTTCGTGCCCCCACTTGGCGAGGTCTGCGCCCATCGGCTCAGGCGTGACGTTGCCCGCCTTCTCGTGCCAGTAGGCGTAGGCGTTGATGCGCCCTTCACCACACAGGATCGCGGCGTCGCTGGCGGTCACGTAAGCGGCGCGGGCGGCAAGCCACTCGGCTTCGGTGGCGTATTCGTTGCGGTGGATCATTACTTAATCCACCCGGCATCGCGGGCCGCTTTGATGGATTCTTCGCTTTGTGTTATGCCCGCCAGTTCTTCAACCAACCAGCGGAACTCCCACGCCCGCTGATGACCGGGCGGTATGTCGAGGCCAAACTTGCCCGCCCGCGTCACCCAATCCGCCATGCAGAACGCCAGCGCGATCTGGCGCTTGGCGGTGGCGTGGTCGATGTTGAGTTGCTTGCATTTCTCGGTCCACACATCAGCGACATTGCACCCATCGATACACAGTTCGCTAATCAGTTCTGGATCTTCGATCCCATCCTCCATCCGCCGCACGCACGGCTTCACCTTTCGGCGCTCGCGCTCGGCTTCGGCGTCACGGATCAGGGCGTCGAGTTCGTCGTGGGTCATTGCTTGCATCACGATTTCAGTGCGTGTCATCTCACTCTCTCCTTTTGGTTAAGCTGGGCCGGTGGTGTACTTACAACACCCTAACCGTAGTCAGGTCGCGGCTATGGCAACTCTTTCCGGCCCAGCAAAATGGTTACCCTCGCGTCATCGCCTCTCTATCCATGACGATTGCGACGCCTAGCCCTGAGAATTAGCAAGAGGGGGCATCAGCGAAGGCGAGGGCAAAACTGGATTTAACTGTCTGCCGCCGATGGTGCGGGTTACTTCGCCGGTGCCGACTCGCATGCGCCAAGGTGGTTGTCGTCCTTCACGTCGAGTGACGCTGTTGGCGTGACAAGTTCCAGCCGCCCTTCATCCATCCAACACGATTCGGCTTTCTTGCTCTCGCTTTCCACGACGGGCTGAATAAGCACCTGCTGACAGCCCGTGATGTACGCGGCATAGCCGGTGATGGTTCCGGTGAACCCACTGATCTTGTCGCGCACCTTGTCGCCATAACTGAACACTGTCTCGATCTGCATTTCCGTCTCCTTTGTTGTTAAACGCCGCCCATTCACGGCGGGGCGGCTCGCCGCTTGGGTCTAGGTCAACTCCACCGCGCACGCATCGCCAAGGCGGAAGCCGAATGCACGGCTCGCCTTTTCCATCGCGTCTTTCTTGGTGGCGGCGTTCGCGTAGCAGACGGGGTAGCTCAGCGGATGCCCCATCGAAACCGGGTAGATCGCGAACTTGCGCGGGCCGTACAGAAGTTGCTCGGCGTGGCGGTCGATGCTGCCGTTTAGCGTGACGGAGGATTCCATTAGTTTTTCCTCATGGCCCGCTTTAGCAGGCATGTTTTGTGCTCGCAGCCGCTTGAATCGCGGTAGTGCTTTTCCCACTTGCCATCGGACTCCTGGCGGTCATTGCCGATGGGCTGGTGGCAGGACTTACACAGGTCCGCGATGTACTCTTTGGCGGGTTTGGTCATTACCAGCGACTCCCGCGCCGTGCCACGAATGGCCGCGCATCCTTGTCGCCAAGTACAAAGTTCGCCAGCTTGCCAAGCGCATTGCCGATAACCGCGCAAATCGCAAAGGCACACAGGATGCCGACGAAAGTTAGAAGCCAGTAGGTGAAGGGTTCGCCGGTCATTTCCGAAACCCCTCTACCTGATTGCGCAGGCGGTTAAGCGCAGAAATGGCCTGCGAGATTTCAAGGTCGATCATCGCCGCCTCCTTCGCGTCGATCTTCCCGTCTGCCATTGCCTGCGCGATTTCGACGATTACGTCGTTGAATTCCTGCATGCTCTCGACGTGCGCCTTGTTAAAGCGCTCTTGCGTGGCTTTCGGGTTCGCCGCCGCACACTGGCGATTCAGTTCTTCCAGCGGCTCGGTAAGGCCGATGCTCGACGCGAGAAAGATGTCCTGCGCGGTCTGGTGTTTGCCTGACTTCATGAAGCTCAAGTCAGACGGCGTGCGCTCCATAGCGGCGGCGATGTCGGCTTGTCGGTTCAGCGGGTTCTCCGCCTTCATGCGGTCGACGCCGTGTGACAGAGCATCGCCCATCGCCTCGTTAAAGTGGCATAAGTCCTTACGCCCAAAACTAGTGCCCATTTGTTCAGTATTCCTATTTGTCTTGGAAATGGTTACGCTTAGGTCAAGGAGGTCGAACTAATGCAAGACATGAACGGTTTTGGAGTCGAGGTCGAAGGCAAGGATCTTGCCGGTGCCTTTTTCGGAGAACTCGACAGCACCGGGTTCCTGACTGGAAATCACTACGCCGATGCCGTAGATATACGCGGCAAACACAGAAAGCGGAAGTTGGCCTGTGTACCGAAAGATGCTCACGCCCTTAACGCGAACTGGAATGGCAACGCCGCTTGCAGTTGTGTTAGTAAGCGCCTGGCCGATAACTGGCGCGATAATGCGGTTACACACCTCATAATTGTCCGCCAGCGCCACCGCGTCACCCTTGGCGATGTTGACCCCACCACGAGGGTCCGTCTTGCACGTAATGACCAGTTCGGTCACAGGCCCGCCGATGTCTCCGAATGCCATGACTTGACCCTCCTAAGCGACTTTTGCGCTTTGCTTTTTCCACTCCATGATCCGCGCCTCCAGGGCGTCGGCGTCGAAACGAAACTCGTTGCTACCGGCAGGCCGAAACACCACGCCGTCAAACTTGCCATCGCGCACCATCTTCAAAACCGTCACGCGCGACATGTGCAGGCGCTTCATGACTTCGGCGGTGGTAAGGCAGGTCATTACTCGCCCCCCTGCTTTGCAGCGGCTTCCAAGAGCTTCGCCGGTGAAATGCCGAGGATTCTGGAAAGGCCCATGCCCAGGTCGAGACCGGGCATGCGCTGGCCGGTGCGGAAGCGGAGGATGGATGTACGCGCTACGGCGTGGCCTTGCTCCGCCAGAAGGGCAGCGACCTTGCCGTCGCTCAGGCGCTTAATCCGCATCTGCTCTGCGATTAGTGTTGAGAGGTGACTGGCTTCCATGTTCCGTATGGTACACGGTAATCAGCGGAAAGTCAACACTTTTCTCAAGGGTGTATAAACACACGCAAAATCAACGGGTTTTAGTGGATAATTAGCACATGAGAAGCACGACGCCAAGCACTCCTGTTTCCGTCACCACTTTGATCACCACTTTGATGCGAATTCGCCACTCCTTTTCCCGCGCAACTGGCAACCAGCAACACTGCAACCCATTACAAAGTAACATCTTGCATATCACGTTTGCACTCTGTTATACTACTCTCCGCGTGACTCTTAATCACAAGGTCATAGGTTCAACTCCTATACGGCCCACCATTCATTTTAAACGAGTTACGCGAATTACAGGAAAACGTCCGTCACCACTTTGGGCACCAGTTACGGGCGAATTCTGGAGGTAATCCGATGGCTCGCAAATTGGCCCGCCGCCCGCAACGCGGCAAGCAATCAGGGTTCGGCTCCCTCTGTTGGATCGGGAGCCGCGCCCGCTGGGTGGTAAAGGGGTACGCAAAGCGCCCCGATGGCGGCGTTTCCCGCCCGTACATTCACGTATTCGACGCAGAGATCCAGACACGGGGGCAGGCTGAGTACGCCTTCGGGCAATGGCTGGAACAGCAGAAGCGCGAGCAGGCCCTACACCTGCGTCTACCGGCTGGCGACGTTCGCACTCTTTGCCGTGAATTCGTATCGCGTGGAATCGAACTTTACCGGCGTGGCGATAAGATTGCCAGTTATTGGGGCTTTGACAAGGCCACGGCTGACCAGTGGGCAAACATGCAGGGCGATCTCCGGCTGGCTGAATACAACGGCGACCATTTCCGCGCCTTCCGTGACGCCCTTGACAGGATGGCCGCAGGCCCACAGGTCAAGGGCAAGCGCTCCGTATCGACGCGGGAAGGCGTCAACAAGAAACTAAAGGCCGTCCGCCGTATCGTCAAATGGGGCGTGTCCTGCAAACTGTGCCAGCCGTCCCTGCTGGACATCCTGAAAAGCGTTAAAGGCTTGGCGGTGGGCGAGGCGCGGGCGCGAGACGGCAAGGGCCGTGAAGCCTGCACAATCGAGCAGGTAGAGGCTACCTACCCTTACCTAGCCCCAGCCGCCCAAAGCGCCGTATGGCTCCTCCGGTGGAGCGGGGCGCGGCCTTCCGAGGTGCTTAGCCTGCGGGTGGATGAACTGGAACTACTGGAAACAGACCCGCCCATGTATTGCGCCGTGAAGCGCGACCACAAGAACGCCAAGAAGGGCAAGGCCCGCACGGTGTTCTTTGCGCCGGTCGTGACCGAGGATATCACCGCGCTCCTGGCCGCATGCACCAAGGCTGATCCGTTCCTGTTCTCTAAAGCCCGCATGGTGGCGTCTGGCGAGGCGGAGAGCATTCGAGAAGTCGAGAAGGCCAGCGGGCACCTATGCGCGGAAGCGCTAGCGGACTTGGTAGAGGTAGCCGCCGATCTTGCCGGTGTGGAGCATTGGACGCCCTACCAGCTCTGTCACCTGCGAGAAGATGAGATTAACGCCGCGCTCGGCATTGAGTACGCGCAGGCGGCACGAAACCACAGTACAGCCACCATGACGGCGAACTACACCAAGCGAAGCACAGATCAGAAGATGCGCCGCATGGCGATAGCCGGGGCAATGGTGGGGGTGGAATAAGCATCCACCACAAGCGACAATGTGGTATAATTCCACCCATCGCAGCACTCTTATGGAACGAGCTAGCAGGAGCCTGCGTTAGCCCCGCGCACGCGAACGGAACGTGTATGCGGGGCGTTTTTATTTTTGCCGGGACGGAATAGAAACCGCCCCGCGATCAGGTGCGTCCTAATCCAAACGGGGCGGCGATTGACAAGAAGGCGACGACCTTCTAAAGCGCATTATAACACAGGCGCTATTTCTTTTCACGCCTCTTCGCCTCTTTAATGAGAATCCGCAGCCCCGCGCTTGCCGACGCGACACCACCGGCAGCGGCGGCGCGTTCCTGCAAGTAGCGCCAGTCGGTGTCAGAAATGTAGACGGCGCGGCGGTGGGTGTCGTCGGGTAGGGTTTTGGGCTTGGTCATGCCGCCCCCTTGCCCAGCGCGGCGTCACACGCGGCCATGATGCCCATCGGCGTGGCTCCACGGTTACACCGGTCTTTAATGTCGCGCAGCGCCTCTTTAAGCCGCTCATTCTCGGCGCGGAGTTGCGCGATCTGTTCATCCTTCGATGGCAGGCGCGGCTGTGTTGCTTTGGCCATGAGTCCTTCGCCAAATCCGTATACTCGCATCCCTCAATCCTCCTGCCCTCGCGGGCGTTAGTTGTCATGCCTTGTGGCATAACTCATAATCAAAAAAAGAACCACCGATGTGCCCATCTTTAATATCGTAGCCGCACCTATCCGCCGGACAGATAACCTCGGTTCTAAATGCAGTCTTTCGAGTGGTTGAGTAGAACTCTGTACTCATTGACTTGCGCCATTTACATTTACTTGTGTCACTCGGGCATGGCCTGTTGTTTATTCGCTCCAATCGGCATGCAGCCAACGCCAATGCTCTAGCACCATCCTTATCGAATGCCTTGAACCCATTGGTCTCCAGAAATCCACGCAGGAAAGATTTTGCACGCTCCTCGGGCATGACGGCATCAAAGTCAGCGCACCCAAGTGACCACGCCAATCCCTTTGCGGTATAAAGCGCGTCGTTTATGCTCATTCTTCCTCCACGCCGCCACTACCGGGGCGGCTCCGGGGTTGGGGTTACTGGCGCTCGCCGTCGATCCACTTGGCGATAACGTCGCCACTGGAGTTATAGACCTCGACGAGGTGATTGTCGGTGGCCGCGTCCGCCGCCATGCGCAGGGCGTTTTCTTCGCTGCTGGCGGTGAATCCTTTGGTCGTCGAGTTGGCGGTCATCTTGTAGTTGATTTCGCAGGCGTCCATTGTCTTAACCCTCTCATTCCGTAAGGCGTCATTGCCTTATCTGTCATAACTATAGCATAACTTATTGGCGTTGTCAACCCCCTTGGGAAACTTTTTATCCAAGCATACAACCCTATGCCGTGCAACGACTTACGCGGCCCAATCTGGACAAATTCAGCTAATTAATCCAGCTCGCTGTCCGAATACGGCGGTAGATTCTCGGAAGCCTTGACCGTTTCGACGCCCGCCGCTATCCGGCTTGCCGCCTTCAGGATAATGAGATAGCCGATCAGGTCGTTGATCGTATCCTCGCCCAGCTCCGAACCCCGCATGATACGCGACAGCTTATCGTCAATCCTCACGCGGATCTGTTCCTGTGGGTCGGCTTGCGAGAAGATGCGCACGGGGTCAAGGGCACTGTTTCCATAGGCGCGGTTTTTCGCAATCAGTAGCGCGGCGGTTTCGTTGCAGATGCCCCGCACGGCTGCGGAAAATTCCTCATGACTGCACATAGCCATACATCTCCATGAGTTGCGGGTTTAGGCGGATCAATTCGTCAACCTTTTCTTCCAAAATGGTGATCAGGTTTTCATCGTAGTATTGCGGGAAGCCGACAAGGGCCGCGTGCATCGCCTCGTGCAGTAGCGTCTTGCGCGTGCGGTCTACATTCGCCAGCGCCTTGCTGGACAGATGGATCTCTTGCGTGTCTGGGAAGATCAGGCCATAGACCTCTTCGCCGCTGTAAGTCAGCTTCGCCCGCCTGCGGATCTTCCATGTCAGGCCGGAGACGGTGATAGATTTCGGAGTCATTTTGCCTTTGCCCATCGCTTGCGCATCCATGTCAATTGGTCAGCCCCAAGTTCAGGATCAGTAACTACAATGACTTTCGCCGCCTCGCGTTGGGCGTATGGGTCAATGATGGTCACAGCCCCCGGCATGTAGTTCCCATTGGACGCTCCGATCTGCTTTGCGAATGCGTCAATTTTCTTGTAGGTGCCAATGCGCAGTACGTGAGATAGCAGCCCATTTTCTCCGTCGCCTTCGAGTGGGTCGCAATGCGATACCTGCTCATAGCCACAGGTATGGATATGGCCCGCAACAAAGATGTGATCACGGAATAGAAACCTAGCCGCTTTCGCGCCGCCGTGTGTGCCCTTATGATGCTCGCTGCTGCCCTTGAAGTCGTGACGCGAATTGATACGGCACTCGAATCCGTTTGGGAATTGCAGAGCCACCCTTACCCCGTGGTATTGGAAGCGGCCAGACTTCTGGTATCCATACTGCTCTGCAAACCAATCAAGTACGCCATTACCCTCTGTCCAGAAGTCATGGTTTCCACCGACAAGATAGAGCCAATCGACAGACGTTAGAAACTTCATCGCAAGCTGCCGGATCTCTTGCTTGTTCATTGCGGTATTTGCGCAAAGCCGCGCCAGATTGCCGACCCAATTGTCGGTTACGTCACCAATGTTCGCACCCCACAGCCCCTCGGTCGTGCGCGTTAGGTTCGCATGCCTGAAAAGCAGCTCCAGGTCAGTCCCATCGTTATCGACATGCGGATCACCGAAATGCAGGATGCCTATAGGGCCATCCATCTTGACGCGAATCCTGCGCAGCGCAAGCTCGCGCTCCTTCGCTTGCTTCAACCTGAATTGCTCGATGCGCCGATTGATTAGTGATTCGTCGGGTTCGCCTTGCGGGATTTCGTTTATAACCTCAAGGCCGTCCTCTGGCTTCCATGTCTTACTGCGCAGGTGCCACCGCACTGCTTTGGGGTCTATGCCCAGCTCTCGCGCTGCCCCGCGCTTGGTGCCGACGCGCTGATACGCTTCCGCCACCTGTGCCGCCGTGATTCCCTTGGCCATACGCCCTCCTACTTGTCAGTCCAGCGAACTGCTTTACCTCGCACGTCTACATGCACCCATCCGGCGCGGGCGCGTTTGCCCAGCCGTGGCAGATAGATGCCGATGCCGCCGCGCTCGAAGACGCGCACAAGCTCGGCAAACTTTGCCACCTGCTGGGGGTCAAGCGCAGCGACATAGATATCCGCCGCCGCACCTACAATGTGCTGTGAGTCAGGAACGCCACCGACTTCGCGGTTTCGCTCTGGACACCGATAACCGCTGTTAATGATGATCGGCTGCTTCACGATTGACCGCAGAAGGGTCAAGCCCTCGACAAGCGCATACTTAATCCGCGCCTTCCCACACCCGCACCGACAGTCAAATTCTTCCGGCGTGAAGTGCTTGAACCGCGCCCAATCCGCTTTTTCCATGTAGCCGTCTGGCGTCATGATTCTCTCTCCTCATCCCGCAGTATCCACGCCACCACAGAGCCACCCATGAACATCCCCGCCGCCAATGTCACCACCGTTTTGTAAAGCGGCCTGCGGTCGCGTGAAGTCCAGATAGCGCGTAGGATGCTCAATTGAGATTCCGGTAATCGGGGGCGCTGGGCGCGTCGGACTTATGGTCTTTCGACAGCGCACCGACCACGGCGATAGCGATGCCGATGGCAACCTGCGCCCAATCTACCGCCTCGCCATTACTAAGACTGGTCAACGCCTCGCCCGCAATCATCAAGCCCGCACCGAGGCCCGCAATCGTCGTCTTGCTCTTGAGTCCGCCCGTAAGTTTCTTAAACATCTTCGGTTTCCTCTCTAGGTTTAGAATCACCAATGTCGTCAACAGCGCCCCACATATCAGCGCCGCCGTTGTGAATTCATCGAATCTTTGCCTCGTTGATCCCTTCAAGGGTGGCGATTCTTTCCCCGTGTTCTTCGCGTATCTCTTTGAGGTCGCCGCGAATCTCTTTCACTATTTCAAGGATTTCCGTGCGCTGCTGGTCGCGCACCTCTGCCAGAGCGCTCTGTGTACTGCGCCAAGTCTTGAGTGATCGAACGTCTTTGATAAGCACGGCAACCCAGCCAAAGCAGACCGTAATCACGCCCTTGATTGCCCAGCCGATGAACTCCCAAACATCGGTTGGCAACTGAATCGCCGCGTGTGTTTCTTCTGTGGGTGCGGGAGACATTAGATCACCGAGTAAACGAAGGTTCCGCGAATGTCGCCGGAGGCCGTCGATGTTGAGAAGAACTGAATAAGCGCGGTGTCGTTCGCTGCGCTTCCGTAAACAACAGCCGCCGCGCCGGGGGTCTTATCGAACCCGCCAGAGCCGTTACACTGTCTGGATGTGGAAAAGTTCGACGCAACCGGAATGGTTATCTCGAAGGTTGTAAGCGTAGATGCCGCTGCGGTCGGGTCGAGAGTCAACGCAAACGCGCACGTCACCTGATTCCCAATCTGGATATAGTTCCCAGCGGCGTTCGACGTACTATCAATATTGACGCCCGCGCTAACGGTAGGCGTCCAAGTCCCGCTTTTAACCGTCAACAGCGATGCCGTACCGCTGCCACTGAACACCGGGGCTTTATCCGCCGCGCTGGTAAGGCCCGCGATTGCGGCGAGTTCGGCGTCTGCGATGGTCGTTGCATTGCCAACGGAAGTGATTGGGCCGGTAAGATTCGCGTTTGTAGTGACGGTGGCCGCGTTGCCGTTGATGCTGCCGACGATAGTAGATCCAAACGTCTTAACGCCGTTGACGGTCTGCGCGCCTTCGGTCATGACAAACGAGGAGCTAGCGCCCGCGTCTGGAATCGTGTAGGTGCGCGCCGCCGCCTGATCGGCAAGCGTTAAGGTGGTCCCACCCGCATACGACGAATTTCCAACCATCTGGATATTCAGGAATCCACGGCTTGCAATTCCGCTTTGTGGATAGATGCGAATCGTGCCGCCGGTGCCGCCATTGTCGCCAATCGTCAGGCTGCCAGTAGGCAACGAAAGCGCCTCGAAAACCGCCGTGCCAGTACTGCTAATTGTTGCCGCGCCCGCGCCGATGTCGAGACTGCCAGATGCAGAGATCGTCAGATCCCCGTCTATTTCTACGTCGCCAGAGAATCCACCTGTCACAGCGCCGATGTCGGTTGCGGTCAATGCGTTTGTGAGAACACCAGACGAGTTGATGCTGGTGCCGGTCGGATAGCCACCCGAAACAACCATCGACACAAAGTTATTAACAGCCTGCACAGACTCCACGGGGAACACCGCAAAGCCAATGACAAGACCGACGATAGTGGGATACAGGACTCGTGCAAGATATTTCATAGTGTGAACCTTTCTAACTCTTAGATTGGGAGATCCAGCGGGCGCTTACCGCACCACTGGAATTGACAGTAAGGAACGAGCGCCAGCGCCCGATCGCAGGGTCATAAACTTGCAAGTAGGTAGTGGCTGCACCGCAATACGCGGGGCCGTGTACGGGGGCATCTTCGGGCGAGATTTCACCAAGCGCCTCGAATGCCGCCGCCGTAATGGTGAGGGTGTCAGTGTCGATCTTCACGCGCCGCACGCCAGCAACGCAGATATAGATTTCACTGGCGTCAACCACTTCGATGGGCGTATTGGTGCCGGTGCCGGAAACGCTGCCCTCGACTAGAGACCAGCCGTTAGGGAAGTGGAAAGTAATCTGATTCAGGCCACCGGCAAGCGCCCGCAGGACAGGCGTGCTCCCCGTCCACAACTCCGTCACGCCCGCCGCGTGCCGCCACTTAACCAGATTCGTAGGCGCGTCAAGGTAGGTTTGCGTCCAAGCGAACGGCAGGCCCGTATCGTAGTGCCCATTACCAACGCTGATCGCCGTGCCGATGCCGGGCGCGGGCGGTGCCACAAGCGCAATGGTGGCCGTGGTGGCTGTGGTGTTTTCGCTTTCGGTAGTGTCTGCTGTGCGGTAGCTGGTCACCAAAACGCGAAGGTCGGTGCCGTAGGTGTACGGGCCGATCACTACGTCAAGGATTCGGACATCGGAAAGCCCTTGCCCGATCTGCATGGTGACGGATACGGGCGTATCCAGCGCGGGATCAGGGTCGGTGCCATCGGTCGTAATGTAATACTTGAAGGTGTCGGCATTCGTCGCGTCAACGCCGCGAGGGTAACGCGCCTGGAGCCGCACGTACCCGCTTCCGGTTTCGGTCAGCGTGACATCCTGCGGGGGGGTTATATCGGCGTTTAGCTGCCCGCCCGTGTCATCAAGCGTGAAGTCGTGCGCGTAGGTGTTGTAGGTGGTCAGTCCGTATGTGTCGGTTTCCCGCACGGTGACGCTGTAGGTCTTGGTTCCACTTACCGGCGGGGTCAAGGCGATATCGAACGGCAACGCGGTTTCGGTCTGGTCTGCCGTGGTAAAGGTGGGCCGCGCATCCTCGCCTATGAATACATCGTATTTGGCCGCGTCGGTGGAGGCGATGCGATACAGGCCGTAGTATTTTTGAGAGTACGCCCCACACTCGATAATGATGCTGGATTCCTGCGCATAAGCCGCCGTCGCGCCCGTCGGAATCTCGCGGTGAATCCGCAGGCCGTAGCAACCCATCGGGGCAAGCGCCGTGATTGCCAATCCAGTAGCGGAGGAAATAGCCGTTGACCAAGACGCACCCGCCGGGGCTGTGTTGATGTCGGCTTGCAGGTCAATCAGTCCGTCAACGTCTGGCTCCTCGATAGCGATACGAATACCCGGCACGGCGTCAATAAGGTCGGTTGCCGCGCCCGCGCTTGGTGTAGATCCAAGCAGTCCGCGCCCAGCCGCAGGAACAGTCAAGCTAGTGGCAGTACGCGATGTGTAATAGACGTGTTCCCGAAGCGTGCCGCCGCTCTGGCGAATACGCGCCCATCCGGCAAGGGGGTAATCCGCGAAGCCGTTGGCCGTCGCGGTGGTTATGGTGCCGCTGCCGGTCGCGCCAAGCTGCGCCGTGCCGGTGGCCCGCTGCGTGCCAAGGGTGCCGAGGTAGACAATCAGATCGCGTGGTTCTTCGCCGTGGTTGAAGATGAACCCGGCAAGGTAGGTGCTTACGCCCGCCGCGCTTTCCGCCGTGGTAACGTCAGGCCCGCCGATTAGCCCGTTGTAGGGCTTGCGGATGTCGAGGGTCAGCCCCTCGTTTAAGTCATCGTCGCCATCGCGCCGAATGCGGATGTAGTTATTCGCCGCCGCGCCTTCCAGCAGGATGCTCGCGCCATCGGCAATCGCCGCCGTGCTGCCCTCCACCGTCAAGGCTGCGGGGGTATACGCCAGTGTGTCGGCGTCTTCCGCCCGTACCATCGCCTCGCCTGCGCCCTGCATGCCGCCGATCTGTTCAACAATCAGCGTAGGGGCAAAGCCTTCGATCAGCGCGTCGAGCTGCTTTACCTCGACCGGCATGCGGTAGCCACCAAGAGCGCCCGCAACGGTGCCGCCGGTATCGTCGCCAAGCTCGCCAGACAGGTACAGGCCAACGGCGTCAGCGCGTGTGTAGGGTGTTGCCATTAGATTGCATCCACGGTAAGGTTGCCGGTGCCGCTGTCGTAGGTGTAGGTGAGTTCAGGCGGCGTCGGGTTGGTGTGGTGGAAGATGGAGAATTGCAAGGGCGTGCCCGCCGTGCCGCTCGCGTCATAGGGCGTAATGCGGAATTGGTAGCTGCCGGTGGGCCATTCGCCCGTGTCAACTTGGTAGTAGCCCCGCCCGTCTTCAATGATGGTCACAGCGTCAATCCAACTACCGGCGTAGATTTGCCCCACGTAGTAGGAATTGGTCCTGCGCCCGCGAAATTGCAGCGTAATCTTTGGGGAGTGCAAGACCTGCTGGAGTGTGGCCGCGCTTTCGGTGCTGTCAATGACTTCGATTGCGGGCGGTTCTACAAGGTCGTCTGTCCATTGCGCGGTGTATTCGGTCTGGTCGGTGTTCTGGAGGACGGCATCGCCCTTGAGGTAAACCGTATAGGGCGCGGTGCCAGACCATGTGTAGCGGCATGCCTTGGTGCCGACCATGAGGGTTTCGGTGATTGATGCTGCCATTAGGTTTGATCCTCCAAAAATGAGGCGAGATCGACGTATAGAATTAGCCCGGTATCCGGTTCATATCCCGGTTTGGATGATGCAAAGTGCCCCATCGTTGTGTACTGCTCTACAAGCGTGTCTTGATTTATGTCTGTTGGGTCGCCAAAGCCAGCGGTAAGCAGGAAATTACCCGTTGCGTTTGGCTCAAAATCGACCGTTATCGAGAGGCTTGCAGATGGCGCAACAGATCCACTCGATGAATAAGACCTACTGCCACTGATTGATCCGCCACCTATTAGCGCGGTGCTGTTGTTTGTGCCAACAGCCGGAACAACTGCCGTGTATGGCGTGTGCAATGCGGTGCCAACGAATGCCGGACAGGTCCAAGTAAGGGTTTGTGACAGGCAGCGATAAACACTCGCACCGACGCCGCCCGGTGCGCTCACAGACGCACGCACACCTATGCCAAGGGGTGTTACAAGCAGTTCTGTCGCGCAATTTATTACGTCTGCGACAGCTACCGTAGTTGGATAAGGGAATCCAAGCAGGTCGCTAATATCGTCTGAGTCATCAATGTAGGCATTGCCCGTGGTGACAGGAAGCCCAGCAAGAGCGGGCTTTATGTAGCGCAGTTGGTTCAGTGCGTTCTTTAGAATTAGCCAGTTATCGGCCTTGGTGACGGGCGCGGAAAGATCCCATGCGTCTAGTCCAGTGGAAGCAGCCGCCCAAAGGTCTGCGACATCCCATCGCGCCGTGAAGTTGCTATCAGTCCAGAAGCGCGAGTTGAAACCGTCAACCATGTCTTCAATCGCGTTTTTCATTTGCGAAAGAAGTCCGCGCACGATAGCGCCGTTCAATGCGTTCCGTGTGCCTGTGGTTGGCGCAAAATCCGCAGCCGTTGGGTAGGTCTTAGAGCTGCCTTGCTTGTATGTAAATGCTGTCTCAGTCCCAGTTGCTGCCCCGCCGTAATAAAATGAATACTTCTCGCGCTGATTTATCGCCTTGCAAAGCGCAGCGCAGATCGCCGGAAGATCCGCCATGCTCGCGCCCGGCGGTGTTGTTTCGCGGTCCCATTGACCTAGCAGCGGCCATCCCATTACGGTGTCCCCGATGCAGTTGTCAGGTATTGCGATGGCGTCCAAACACTATCGCCGCCATGCGCCATCCATAACTGGTCGCCTGTGCGGTAGAACATATAAACCGCGTCGGTGGATGGGATTGCTGGCGGAGAAGCAAACGCGCCGAGGTAGATAATCCCGCCACCCGCGCCGCCGCGCCCGCCCTTGCGCTGTTTCACTTGGACGATGTGCCGATTGCCGACGCTGCGAATGACGACCTGCGTGCCACCCGCGCCGCGCCCGCCCTTGATTTCCTGCGGGACAAAGCGATTAATACCCGCAACGTCGCCTTGTTTCAGGCGTTGGCCGGGTCTCAGCGTGGGTGGTGATCCTGTGCCCTGCTTCATGCGTCGGGGAACTTACTGCCGAACGCCTTGTATCCCTGAACAACTATGCGCTTGCGGCCTACGCCATAGGTGAGGTTGCTGGGGATATCGCCGTTTTCATCGCGGAATTGCACTAGCTGATTCCAGCCCTTTTTGTTGAGCTGGAATTCAAAGGTGAATTTGTAGGTAGGCGGCGATGCGTCTAGATCGTGCGCCTCGAATGGAACCGCTGTGCAAAGCCAGCAACCCGGCGGGAAGCCCTGCCACGAATCGGAATTGATGTATCCCACCCAATCCGCAACCACCGCCACGGGCTTAGATACGGGGTCAATACCGGTAGCCGTAAGCACGATCTGTGGGAGTTGGACGGGCATCTCCGGCGATTGGGTGACGGTCAGGCCCGCAAGGCTGGGATTCGTCGGGTAGGGGTCTGGATAGGTATAGGAAACCGTTACCAGATTGCCGTTGGCATCGGAGTTTGTAATGTCTTCGCTGAGGGACGACGTACAACGAAAAACGTAGTTGCCGTCTTCGAGTCCAAGGGTGGTGTAGTTGGCGGTGACGCGGGCCTTTCGGTTGTTCTCCAGGCTCAATACTTGGCAATCCACCGACTTGCAAATTATGTTTGGGTTGCCGGGAAGCGCATCCATATATTGTGGAATTCCAGACGCCGCCATTGCCTCCACCCACAATCCGACAGCGGTACTCGAAGTCAGTCCGCTAACAAGGAACGTGCGGGTTGCGGAAAGAATCGTATCTTGATCTTTAACGCACTGACTGGGGGTCTGTTCACTAACAACAACTGCCATTATGCGACCATCCCGGAATCCTCGACGCCATCCGCAATGCGTTCGAGAAGTTCGTTGTTGCGCGACATGCCATCATCGTTTCCGCCCATTAGCGTGCTGTAGTTGCTGCGGAAATCGACCTGCCGAGAACCCCATTCGGGCGGGGTGAAGGTGCGCTGATTATCGGGAATGCTGCCACCGACAAAGCCGCCGGGGAGGGTGTTGTACTGCATGAATCGGTCGTAGGCTTCGCTGCTCATGCCGGGCATATCGCCGCCGATTGGACCGGATGCACCGAGATTTGTGTAGCCGAGGTCCGCCTTGTCACTCGCCATCGATCTATTCATCTCACCCCACGCCTTGGCGAATGCGCGGGCATACACATCGGCAGAGATTGCGCCCGCGTTAAGGGCTTGGGTTATTTCTGAAATCCTCTTTTCAAATCGCTCGACAGGCGTTTCTACAGATGCAGCGATTGCAGCGCCCATGTCCCGCAACTCTTTGCTTATATTGCCCTTTAGTGCCCTGGTCTTTTTGTTCGCCTCGTCCATACCCTTCTGCCCAAGACGCCCATATGCCTTAGCCATCTCGCCATCAATATCGGCGTTTCCGCGCTCCATCTCTTGCACGCGGTCAAGCATTTCGTTGCGGGCCTTAATGCCTGAATCCATTTCTTGCAGGTACTTATCAGCCGCCGCCGCATATTGGCTGTGCGTGATTCGGCCCGCCTCAAACAACTCCCAGATGCGCTGCTCTTTTTCGTCGAACGACATCTCGGCTGTCTTGATATCTTCTAGAGTCTTTTTTGCGAGGTCGTCTAGCTGCTTGGCTCTTTCTTCGGTCTCTTTGAGTTTTTCAAGGCTCTTCGCCATGTCTGGCGCGGTGTCTTTTTTCTGTGTAAAGTCAAACGGGTTCTCAATTGCCCCACGACTAAACACTGACTTCACAGCCGCACCAGCAAACCAAAGCCCCGTCATTTCGGCTTGCGCAATTTTGAGCATGCGGATCAGGGCTGGGCCGAATGTCTTAACGGATTCGTTCTTGACGCCTTTCCACTGTGCATCTAGTTCGACAAGCGTATCCTTGAGTTTGGCCGCGCCGTCGATCTGGTCTTGTGTAACGGTGCCGCCGATATCATCGAGGCGCTTTCCGTATTCCGCGATTTCACCCTTGCCCGCCTTGAGGATGGAAATGATTTCAATAGCGCCCTTGCCGAAAATCTTGGACGCTACCGCCGCTTTCTCGTATACGGTTGGAAGATCTGATAGCGCGTTTGTGATCGCAATAAACGCCTCTGATGGGCGCATCTTTTGCAGGTTCTCGACGGACAGCCCAATAGATTCAATTGAATCCTTTGCGTCTCCACCCTCAATTGCGGCAGCCCCGATACTCTTGGCCATCTTGGCCATTGCAGAGTCAACGGCCCCGGCACTACTACCCAACTGCTCTGCGGCAAAGTGAAGACGGGATAGGTTGGCCGCTGTGTCGCCAATGCCGTCGGCATAGTCGCCAATATCATCAAGTCGATTGATTGTCTCGCGCAGACCGCCCGTAATCGCATACCCAGCGCCAACAGCACCAAGCGCAACTAGGGACTTTGTGGCGGCACTGATGCCACTCCCAGACGCGCCGATACGCCGCGCCTCTTGGTCAAAGCGAAGTAGCTCACGCTCGGCTTTATCAAGGCCCGGGCCGACGCCATTGGCGTTGGCTATAACCTTGATTGCAACGTCTGCTACAGAACCGCTCACTTCTTAACCTGCTGTTTGAATCTAGCCATTGCGATGCGCCAGTCAACCGGGTTGAGATACTTCTTGTCGAAATTCGGGATCAGGTCTTTTGGATCTACCACCGGTGTATTTCTACCCCGTTGGCGGTTCAATAAAGCTGCTGTACTTAGGGCCGAGCGGTAGTCCGCCCGGCTCTCTCCGAATGGCTCAATTACGTCGTAGGCCATCCACTCCACCAGCTCCGCCGCGCTCACCCTTTGCATTAGCTCGGCCACCGTCATTCCCAGCGAAAGGGCTAACCGGAAACAGAACCTTCGCCGGTGGTCGTTTGCGAGTTTTTTGCCGCACTCTCAACATCGTCGTGTGACGCGCCAAACCAAGGCTTGACGGCTTGCCAGATTCGATCAAGCGCGGTAGCGGGCATCTTCGAGAATTCACGGAAGTGGGCCGGTGTTGCGATCAGCGTCCCGCTTTCATCGCAAAGAACCATGCAAACAATACGGGCCGTCAAGTCTTCAAACTGCGACCCTGGCGCATTCTCGCGGCGCATGGCCTGCTGTGCGTTGAAATGGTCCATCTCAAACGCGGACGGACTTACGACATAGACGGGCTTGTCGCCCCACTCAGGAACATTCACGGCAATAGGTGCCGTCTTGCGCGGTGCCGCCAAGATTTCAGAAAGTGTCAAACTCATATAAATTCCTCCAGTTATGCTGAATGCGTCCAAGCGCCCGTGACCTTAAAGGTCAATTCAATCTCCATGAGATTCGGGCCGATCTGTGCGCTGCGATTGACGTTTGTGCAGAAGACACTGGCTGCGGACGTAAAGCCGGAACCCTGACCACTCCAGTCAATCGTTGCCGTTTCCGCAGCGGCGGTGATTGGCGGCGTTTCATCGCCAACAAACTGCCCGCGAATCGTCATCTCTCCACCATCCACGAGATCGGACGGGATAAAGGTTCGGTATCCGGTCGTACCAAGGTGCGTGGTCTCAACCGACTCACGGCTTTCGCCAGAGGTAGAAACTTCGGTCTTGCTCAGCGAGAACGAAGAGGTTCCAAACGTTACGGTAGTTCCCATTCCAGTAGGCATCTTCTATGCTCCTTTTCCTACGATGTAGGTTGTGTGATTGTCATTCGCCAATCTTGTTGCCATGCTTTCGTCAGCTTGCCCGCGCCATCGCCCGGGTCATATGAAGCGGATTCCTCGTTTTCACAGGCGAGATATCCAACTTGCTCAGTGTCGCCGCCCTTGGTGACGCTGCCTTTGTAGAAGTTAAGTGACTTCCGAATGCTTTCACCGATGGCCCGCGCCGTCTCATACGCATCGCCGCCAACAATGAAAAGATTTATCAAGCCGGTCCAGTGCCCTGATTCGCCAGTAAGGTGCCCGATCTGCTTGCCTTCCTGAACGCGTGCCACAATGAATGGCGGCTTTGTTTCTTGGCGTACCTGCTCCGCGCCATAGTTCCCATTAATAGATGTGGATACGCCGGAGACGCCAAGCACAAGTTCACGTAGCGCTTCTTCTGGTAGCAGGCTCATACGTCCGCACTCCAGAACTTGCTGCCTTTTTTAACAGCCTTCTTGTACTCGACATCCACGCGCCGCGCTACCTGATCCGCAAATCTCCGCAATACAGTCGCCTGCATTTTCTTTCCGGTTGGCGCAATAAATGGTGCGGGCTTTGTGCCGGGGTGCTGCCATCCCGGTGTTGACTTCATTGCGAATTGATCGCGGGTTCCCTTTGCTTTTCGCCCATATCCCGGTGCGGGGATAAAATGCGGCTTGGTGCCATCTTCGATCAGGTGCGCGATCTTGGACGGCTGCTGAACGCGTGGCTTTACGTTGCGCGGCCCGGGAAATGGGAACGTGCCCGCCGTGGTCTCTTTGTACTTTGTGAGCGGGCCAACGGCGGCAAATACAACAGCCTTGTATTGCTTTACTTTCACCCCGATAGATCGCCGCAAGACACCAAAGCGCGAAGGGGATGCAGCGCGGGCGGCGGGGGCAAGTGGCTTGATGGCAAAACGCAAAGAGCTGGCTATGATGCGCTTCTCGATTGACTGCCTTATTCCTGATAGCTTTTCGCGAACCCCCGGCACCCCGTAGATATCGATCTGTATTCCGTTAGTCATTGCGCTTAACCCTCACCACCAGTTCATCCTCGCGCTCATCCGCCCGCGCAACGCCAAGGATTTCCAGCTTTTCAACGCGGGTACAGGCGACGGAAATAGAGTGCGCGGCGGGGGAAGTGCCCAGCGCCCCACGCTCTACGGTCAGGCTGGTCGTTGTGCCGCCGGCGGTCACGCGCACGACCTCATCCTCAATCAGCAGGTAGTCGATGCCGCTGCCATCAAACTTCAATGCCGCCGCAAGCGTCACCGTGGTCACACTGGAATTGATGCCCGCCGCAAGGGTGGAGGCATCGCGCAGGCGCAGCAGGCGCTTTTCCGGCGTCATTCCCGCCCTATAGCGCATCTTTACAAGTTCGGTTTCTTGCCCGTGCGGTGCGCCGCCTTCCATGTATTCATTCTGTGGCCCGTCGTCGGCGTCACGCCCGCCCCACAGCGTTGCCGTGGTGGCCCAAGTCTCGATGTTGTCGCCAGCATCGGACGTTGACGCCACAGATGAAGCCTGTAGCTTGTAGCGGTAATTCAGCGTGCCAGCCGGGAATGCCATTAGTGCCCCCAAGGCACGGCACACAGGCCGAAACACTGTTGAGCGCCAAAGGGGATCTTGGTGAGGGTGCCCGCCGCCACTTCCTCGCGGTACTTATTCATATGGGCGATCAGAAGGTACATGCCCGCCTTGATAAGATCGGGCACGGCGGCGGCGTTGGCGTAGCCCGCAATGTAGCGAATGGTGATCGGCGTGGCTTTGCCGCTTTGCAGCGTCGGCCATACCTGATTGGGTTTCAGGGTGACAACGCCAGGCTCCTTGGCGGTGTTCACCTCATAGACATCGGTGGATAGCGTCTGTTCCGTGCCGTCCGTGTCGTAATACTTGACGGTGGTGACACTGACAAGCGGCGGGCCGGGTAGCCAGATTTCATAGCTATTGGAAGTGCGCGGCCAATCGTCGTACTGCGCTTCAATGGTCTGCGAAATAAGGCGGCGTTGCGTCATCGTCTCCGCCGTCATCCGGGCCGCCTTAATCCACATGGAAACAAGGGCATCATCCGCATCGGTTTCAATGCGGGCATGCAGCTTCGCCTCAGCAGCCGTGATCGGCTCGGTTGCCGGTTCGGTATGTACTCTGAGGCTTGCGGGAAGCATCAATAGCCCTCGACGATGAAGCCGAAAGCGCCGACCTTAGTGTCGCCGCCTTGCGCGATCTCCACCTTGATCCGCTCATTGGTAAGCGCGATAGGCACAAGCAGGGCACGGGTGCCGTCAAGCGTGGCCGCAACGCCCGCCGTGGAACACGCCTGCGTAAGTGGATACTTGGTAGCGCTCGCGTTAACGTCCGATTGCGTCCAAAGCGTCTGCCCGGTTTCTTCGCTGGTAATCGTGAAGTCAGCGCCGTTGGCAAAGTCCGTCTTGGCGTAATCAATCGCCACCAGCTTGCCGTTGAACGTGCGCCCGCTGTATGCGGTAGCGGTGCCATCGGAAGCGGTTGTAACAGCAATCGTGTCGATGATCATTGCCATGACTAGCTACCCACCGCGATCCAGTGAATCAGGTAGTTCTCAACGGTGTTGTAGGTCGATCCATCCGCAACCGTGAGGGTGCCGCCGCTAAACGTGATATCCGCGTCTGCGGTAACAACGTTGTTGCCGGTGTTCAGCACCATGACCTGCACGGCGGTAATCGAAGTCAGGCCCGTGGTGATCGCGACGGTGTTGGCCGATGCCTGCGCTGCGGAAACGGTCGTGACGCCCGCCTTCACAACGCCGGTATTAGCGACGCCGTTGTAGTTGATCGCGCCGCCACTTGCCACGTTAATCGCGCCGCCGCTTGCCACTTCCAGAGAGTCGCCGCCCTGCGGGAAGTAAACTTTCGTATTCGACATTTCGTGCTCCTTGGTTTTAGTTGCTGGGCGGTGGCAGGGTCAGTCCACCGCCCAGCTATTTGCGCCGCAGGGATGCGGAGGAGGGGTTACGCGGTGCCTTCATCCGGCGAGACATGCGCCTCACCAGTGATCGTGCCGGTCGTCGTGTTGTCAACAGGGAGAACCGCCGGGTTGTAGAGAATCGCCCACACACTTTCGAGGGTGGATGAGGTGCCACGCGCAAACACCGCCTTCAGGTAGCGCTTGCGCGGCTTCGGGATGTCTACCCACACATCCTCGTCCGAGCTGCCGGAGGTCGTCGAGGTGCCTTCAAGATCGCTATAGCCATCGGCCACGCCGTCATCGCTGGACTGCTGGATCTTCACGGTATTGCCGGAAGCGGCGGTGCCGAACGAGCTGAGGATCAGGCAGCCGCCGTAACCCTGCGTGTCGATAGCGTCAGAGGTGACAGCTGTGGTGTCTGCCGTGCTGTGGTCCTTGATCTTGACCAGCTTCACGTTTTCAGAAAGAAGCCCTTGCATTTACTGATTCCTTTTCACGCTTAGCGGCTCAAGGCGTCTGCCTGAAACCTGTAGCGCTGTGGTTCTGATTTTGGGAGCGGCCCGCTCCGCCTTCGGGCGGGCCGCTGTTTTCACTTCTTCGCCACGCGATTGCATTACGCGAGCGCGAGGTACTTGACGGGTTTGGTTTCGGCGGACTGGCCGGAGTTCAGCAGCATGCCGTCCGTGCGGGCGAACGCAATGAATGCGTCCTGATTCGTTTCCGCGTACTTCTCGACAAGTCGCTGGATCGTCACCGAGGCAACGTCGCGGATCTTGTAGTAGGAGAAGTCACCGAACAGCAGGATCTTGTTGCCGCTCGCAACCGAGCTGGCCATGTTGCTGTTCTCGATGATGCGGTAGCCCAGAACCGTGTCGGGGTTGCCAGCGCCTTGCAGGTTCGGCTCCCAGAGATAGCGGCCATTGCCGTCCTTTTTCTTGCGGAGTTCCCACTTGATCAGGCGGTGCATCATGAAGCTGGCATTGCGGGCATACGCCGTGCCGAGGCTGGAGATAAGATCCATAACCTCGTCGAACTTGAAGTCCGTGGAAGCCGCCGCCGTCTTGCCGAGATACGCCGAGGTGACAACGCCGGTCGGCTGGCCTACGCCAGTGCCGGTCGTGTGCGCCGACGCCATAGCGCGGCCAATGCGGGTGCCAAGCGCGGTGCCGATGCGGCCCACAAGGTTGTAGCTCGCGTCCTGAAGGAGTCCACGGTCCACAAGAACCGACTTGGAGCTGACCGTGTGTGCGCCGAACTGCTGGCCGACAAACGAAAGGTTTTGGCTCGACACGCTCTGGTCAACCGCGATCCATTCGCCGCTGTTGCTCGTGTCGTCGCCACCGGGCCAGTACATCGGAGCGCCGGTGTCGGTGCGGATAACGTCCGCCACAGCACGCATGTCGTCGTATTCCAGCATTGCCTCGTCGAAGCTTGATGCGAACTGCGGGACAACGAGGAAGCCGCCCGCCGTGCCTTCGATGCCGTTCATCGTGGCGCGGGTATTGGCGCGGACTTCGGCGGCGCTGCGCCCCTGATCGGGGTTCAGGCGCAGCTCGATGGTGTTACTTTCGAGGTTGAGACCAAGGCGGCGGGCCGCGTTAAGGTCTTCGGCGCGGGCGCGTGGGCCAGCAGCCCAGCCGCGAAGCGCCGCGTTAATCACCGTGTCGTTGATTGCGGTCTCGGTGCGAGCGCCGCCGGACGGGGTGGGAAGTGCGCCGGACGGCAGGCCGTGGCGGCGGTTCAGGTCGTCGGAAATGTGGGCAAGCCGGGAATCGCGGTCGGCTGCACGCTGGTCGCGGTCAAGGGCGTCCTTTTCCGCGTCATAAGCGGTGTTAAGGTCTTCCCACTGCCGCTGCTCGGCCTCGTTGAAGTCACGGTCTTTCGCGGCTTCGGCAAGCGCCTTGATCTGTCCGTGGCGCTCCGCTTGCGCCTTCAATCGTTCTTGGATCGTCATGTTTGCTCCGTGTGCGCGGAGCGCGATGACGTTCCTTCCTAAAATGTAAAACGGGCATGGCTCCGCTGGTTTGTGTTTCCAGCATCCATGCCCGTGAGGACGTGCATTTCTGCGAAATTACCCCGATTTATGCGCGGTCGTAAGGACTCCCGCGCCTCCGTCGGTGGTGGTTCAATTGTGTCAACGACTAATGTTGTAACAAATAATTCCCGAATTGTCAACCGACGGTTTTCGGGGTGGAAATTTTCAGAAGCCGCAGGCGGCGCTCGCGCTCGCGCAGACGGCGGTCGAAGTCGCGCACCATTACCTCGTGATTGTCGTCCGCGATGTTCTTGGATCGCACACTAGAGGATGCCGCCGTATACGCCGGATAGGTCACCGGGCCAACGTCAAACAGTTGCACGCCGGTAATCTCCAGGATGCGCCGCCCGCCTTCCTTGCGGATTGGGTTTGAGTCGGTGACAAGGAACGCGAATGAGCTGCCAGAGACATCGCCACGGGCCAACAACTCCACCACTTCGGCGGCGGTTGCGGTGTTGGGTGGGTCAATCTCGTAGCGCAGGCCGGTGCTATCCACGGAAAGGGACAGGGTGCCAGACTTACTACGCCCAAGCACGCGGGCGGCGTCGTGGTTAAACAGCGCCCTAACGTCATCCTCGCGCACTGCTCGGTCAAATGCACCGGGCATGATGCGCTCAATCAGGTAGCCATCGCCGTAGATGTCATACTCTGTGCCTTGCTGCCCGTTATAGAACACACTTGCGTAGCCGTAGATTTTCGGCTTCTCGCCTTCGCCCATCCGAACATTGGCACGGGCCGCGTCTGTGAATCGCCTTTCGATCTTCATGCGATCAACCTTTCCGGTATACCGGTTGAGAGTTCAACAATCGCCCTCGCAAATCCGTCTGGCCCTTGCTTTGCCGCCTCGCCAACGATGGAAACCATTTCCATAGTCAGCAAAGCCCGATAGTCTGTTTTCTGTTTCGTGCCCGCCATATACGCCCGTGTCGCAGGCCCGATGATTTCCGCAACGCGGATGCACTCCCGGCAGTCCACTGCGCCCAGCGCTCCAGCTTCGCCGCCGTCCTTGTAGCCGCGCTTGGCCTGCTCTGTGAGGCGCGTCACAGCCCTCCGTAGTGCGTCGTGCGCCACGGCCCGCAAGCTGTCTATCATCTCGGTGTCGTCTTCCGTGTCGTCCTCTGGCGTGTCTTTTGGTTCGGGCGCGGCGGCGGGTGCCTGTGTTTCGACGCGGGGCAGCTCGTCACCACCCGGCACCGCGTTATCACCGAAGATCGTGCGCACCTGATTGGGTGTCATCCATGCGGCATTGTTGCCGAGTGCTTTGGACAGGAACTCGCCAAGAGACGCAAGATCCGCCGTGCGGTAGCGGTTCTGTTCAAACTCGAAGAAGTATCCATCTTTGATTTCTTCTTCGGTCAGGAAGTTCGAGTTGCAGCATTCCTCAAAAGAGACTTGATGCCCGTGGAGGCAGTCATTCTGATATTGCAGGTCGTCCTGCTCCAGAGACTTATACCCAGCCGCCGCCGTGCCGTTTAGCTTGGACGCGGGCATAAGAAGGTGATTCGCCACCTGCTTGATGCTGCGCTCCTCTTGCTCGCTGAATTGCGCATCGCGGGCGGTAGATGCAAGGGTCTGGATCTCTGCGCCTACCGGCAGAAGCGCGGTCTTATGCGCGTTCTCTGTGCCTGCATACATGCGCTGCCACGATGCGATGAACTTGTCGCGGGCCGCTTCGTCTCGCAATTCCTGCGCAAGTTTGATGACGGTGGCGGGGCGTCCGGCATTCTTAAAAACGGTCGTGCCGTAATTGCGCATGGCAATGATTCGCGCCAGCAGTTCCTTGGCGGTTTTAATTACGCCATAGCCGTTCATGCCGTCATAGCTTAGCCACGTTTCGTGGCGCACCTGCGAAGAATCGGCGGTGTATACAATGGAAGATCCGTCATCGCGAAACATGGAGATATGGTAGATAAGGCCGCGTGCGGTGTTTTCGACGGACACGCAATCCGGCATTAGCGGAAGACTGGCCACCACTTGCCCGCGCCCGTTGAAGATGTTTAGGGCAAAGGACGCGCCATAGAGAATCTTGTGCATGGTCAACTGTTGTTTGTAGTCGAACGCCCGTTGATACGGGTTTGGCTTGTGGCGCATCATCCAGTAAGCCGGATGCTCGGTGGCAAGGCGCTTCACGCCATCCTTCACTTGGTAGAGGTTAAGGTTGCCCTTCGCCATGTCGGTGCAAACAAGCGCCACGCCCTTGAATAGCGTGTCAACGGTTAGCGCCAGATCGCGTGTAATCGTGATCCCCGCCGCCGTCTGTCCGCCGCCCATGATCTCTAGCAGCCAATCGGCTGGCCGGTCGGAGGTCGTTGTGGTTCTGGAACGCTCTTGCGTTACATCGTTGCCCCACTTGTCGATTAGTGCAAGCGCTGTGTTCATATCCACATTACCTCTGGGTTTTTATTTACGACCGCTTCCCTCACCTGATAACGACCAAGCGCCATGAGCGCCGCGATTAGTCCGTCGATTTTCTTGGAGCTGTTGCCGGATTCCTTGATCGGACGACGAAGCCCGCGCCACTCCTTGACCATGCAGTTCGAGACCATCCACCGCAGGATTGGATTTCCGCCGTGTATGATTCGCCCAGACTTCACAAGGATCTCGAATTCCTGCGTGGGGTTCGCCATGTGGTTAAAGCCCTGCCCGAATCCAAGAATGTTCAAGCCCTCGAATTCGCGCAGGTAGGTACAGGTTTCACCGCCTTGGAATGTATCCATGCCCGCGTCTATCAGGTTGAAGTTACGCACGGCAGCAACGATGTCGGCTCGCACGGTGGCAAAGTCTGTGCTGCGCCCTGGCGTTGTCAGCATGAAGCCGTCCATCGCCCAGCCGTTGTAGATGTCGCGGTTCTCGTCGGACTTCTCAAGAATTGAAACCTCTGGACACCAGAACCACGGCAATAGAAACAGCTTCCCAAACTCCCCGATCTGGTCACCGTCAAACAGCAGCACGAATGCGGTGAGGTCGGACACGCTGCCAAGGTCAATACCACCCCAGCAATCACATCCCTTCAACTTCTCCATCATCTTCGCCCGCCACTCCTGCGGGGTTTCGCTGGGTTCAAGGCCCGCGCATTCGTCCCAATCCTCGACGGCAATCCAACGCTGGAGGCTCTGTGTGCGCTGGTTTAGGTGCAAGCGCCGGAAGGTTGTCTCCTTTGAGGGCACGCGCTTGATTTCGTCAAACGCCTCACGCAGGCGTTCCAGCTTTACGCTTATTCCGAGGTTCGGGTTTGCCTTCTTCCAGTTGCGCTCATTCTTCCAGTCTGCGCCCTGCGGCACTTCATAGATGACGGGCAGCAGCGTGGGCGCAACAACAAGACCATCGCGCACGGCACAGAATTCATCGTAGAGTTCATTGCAGAAGTTTTCGCCGTAATCCGCCGCCGTGGTAGCAAAGAAGAAAAGCGGTTGATCGCGGGCCGCGCTGGAGGTAGTGATAGTGTCAGTAAGGGTTCGGTTCGGGTGCTCGTGAACCTCGTCGATCAGGGCTAGCGAAACGTTCAGGCCGTGCATTGCGCGGAATCCGGTAGAGACCAGCTTGTAGGAATGTCCGTCGCACGTAAGGCTATCCGCCCACACCTTGATCATCTCGGATAGCTCGTCGTCCATCGCCACCATCTTCTTCGCCATGTTCAGTGAAAGCGCCGCCTGATCCTTTCCCGCAGCCGCGCCAAATATCTGCTGTCCCGCCTCCTCCTCACACGCAAGCATGTAGAGACCGATGCCAGCCATAAGTGTGGTTTTGCCGTTCTTGCGCGGAATGTACAGCAGAACCTTGCGGTAGCGCCGCAACCCCTTACTGTCTTTCCACCCGAAGATCGCGCCAAGAATTGCTTTCTGCCAGTCCTCAAGGATTAGCAGATTGCCCGCCATTTGCCCTTCAATGTGGTGCAGGCGCGTCTCGAAGAACTGGACGACATGATCCGCCGCTTCTTCATCAAACCAGTATCCAGCAGCGTGCGCAAAACAATCGTAGTCAGGCAGAAGTCGAAGGATCTTCCGCCAGCGCAGGGACACCTTGGGCGTCTTAATGGCACTCGTCACGGGCGTATTATATCATAATGCTTGTTTAAACGCTTATTGTTGAAACAGATATTATTAAAACTGTTAGGACTTCCTTCTAAGCGGAGCCTTGGCGGGCTGGTTCTCCACCGGCTTGGGTGGGTCTTTGGCAATCGCAACACCCTCCATTGCCGCCGGGGTCATGTAGAACTCGCGCTGCAAGCGGAGCATGGCCTTGCCGATGTTGTCTTTCTGAAGTATCAGGCGCGATTCCAGAAGGATGCGATCCTTGGTACTGATTTCTAGTTCTGGGTCGTCCAGGCGGTTCTCATTGAATCGCAGCCTGTCCATATCGGTCATAAGGTTTGCCAGCTCCACCATCGCAGGGACGTAGGCACTCCGAAGACGCTTGATATTTTCGAGGTGTAAGCAGATGCCGTCGTAATAAGGGCGGGCCATCGGCTTCAAGTTTGGCGGATACTCGCCACGCGGGACAGGCGCGGTCTCTGGAATCGACGCCAGCTCCTTCGTTTTCGTGCGCGGCTCACGACTCCCGCGTGCTTGCAGGACTTCTACGGGCTGGGGTTTTGGTCCGGGTCTAGCCATTGCTTGATGCCTAACAGTTAAAACAATGCCGAATTGCCGCAGAGAAAAATGTGACAGATCGGAAGAGCGGTTCAGCAGGAATG
>ERZ869929.128-NODE-128-length-42764-cov-9.117469_pt1 | contig 42764 bp, 52 predicted proteins | sample MGYA00579312_ERZ869929 | MGnify/ENA primary metagenome ERZ869929 (study PRJEB32216, sample SAMN09231818) | wastewater metagenome | place: USA: Maryland | collected 2016-08-09 | study: EMG produced TPA metagenomics assembly of the PRJNA472060 data set (Reclaimed... | reverse complement strand
ACTAGTTTTGATTAAAAGACAATGATATATATAGATAAAGTGCTTATGTTGTAAATGATAAACACTATTTTTTAATATAAAGCGTATTAGTAAAATATAAAAAAGTATATAAGGATTGAGATATATAAAAAAAGTAAAAATATATAAAAGGTTTTAAAATCGTGTTTTATGCGTTTATAATTTACAAATGAGCTTTTTAGCTATATTTAACATTGTCTTTGATTCGTCGAGAGAAAAAAAAACGTGAAAATCAATAACTTACAACTTGAGCATTCTGCTTATATAAACCATTGTCAATTATAAATTTGTTCCAGATTTGATTAAAAGACAATGATATATATAGATAAAGTGCTTATGTTGTTGAAATTAAAATAATTTTAGGGTTACACGTGAAACCTTGGCTGTTGTAGGTGCGGTTTTGGGGAATTGGTAAAGGGGCATATTTTAATATACTCATATCAATTATAAAAAATCTTTTAAACGTCTAAATTTATAATTTACAACCAAAATATTGACCTTTTGGACCTGTTTTCGTGATATCTTTACCTATGTTGTAAAAATTAAACACGTTTAAAGCGATTATAGGGCCTTGAATCGTTGACCGGTTAACATAAATCACGGCTTTGGCTGTACATGTCAGCAAAAACAAGGGGGCTTGTATATTAGTATATAGGGGCTTATTATTTAATATATGAGCATGGACCCATTGTTATCAGAAACAAGAACCGAGACCCCCGGTTGGGGGGTACAGGGCAAGACGCGTCGAGAAAATAATTTCCCCCCGGGGGCCCCACTTCAAAATTTCCTTCAATCTGATCCAACGATACTTGACAAAGAAGAAAAAAATGGCGAAATTATTTTACGAGATGAATTTGACTCGGACCCATCCCCCGAGAATCTTTCCTATTTGGAACCGGCTACTCTTGCAACCAAGCTGATGAGCCGAACTGCGTATGATCCGAAGTACTGTCAACAGATGCTAGAATTTTTCTTGAAAAGAGAAAAGCATCGAGAGGTCCGAGAAGACTATGTTTGGAAAAGAACAGGTGAGGTTTCAGAAAGATATCGAACGGTGGCAAATCCACCTCCGATGTTTTCTGAATTTGGTCGAACCATCGGCGTAAGTGAAAAGACACTTATCGGTTGGGCGAAAAATCACCCAGAGTTTGGTGAAGCGTATGAAATCTGCCAAGATATTATTCAAGAATTTATGATCGAGAACGGTCTTTCTGGAAGTTACTCTTCACAGTTTGGTATTTTCACTGCGAAGAATATTACAAAGATGAAAGATGTCCAGGTTAACAAGAATGAAAACTACGATATGAAGTCGATTCTTGATGCAATAGAAAAAGGACAACATGGAACTAATTAATAAAAACAATGCAACGAATTTTGGAAACAGTGCACAAAATGTTTTGGAAACCACTTCTAAAGTTGGCGAATTTTCGCCGTCGAATGATCAACGAGGATCCGTGGACGATGGAATATATAATGATGCACCCAGTAAAGAGGAAACAGATTTGGAGGGAGACGTGGCCGCTTCTTCTGATAGCATTCGGATGCCTTCTTCTTATCATGGCATGTCTGTTCGTTCCAACAGCAATGGCGAGGATATTGTAAACACGCATGGTTTTGAGACCTATGTAATTCCAGTTGCATCAACTGATTACAAAGGCCTCGAAGCGATCGATATACGATTAGCGGACAGGGAATGGAGATTGGAAAATCTCTATACAGTCATCAATGAAGATGGTGAACTGGTTAAATTTAAGTTGAGACCTGCACAGCGAAGACTTCTTCGTGAGATGCACTACAAGAATATTATCTTGAAAGCTCGACAACTTGGATTTACCACATTCATTTGTATCTTCTTGTTAGACTATGCTCTTTTCAATAGAAATAAACAGATCGGAATCATCGGACCAACACAAACAGATACCGGTGTGATCTTTCGTAAGATCAAAGTTGCTTGGGAGAATTTTTCTCCGGAGATTAAAAACTTTCTTCGATTGGGGACCGAAGGAGATTCAAAAGTTGAATATGAATTCACTAATGGATCTATTATTCGTGTCTCGACATCTCTTCGTTCTGGTACCTATCAAGCAGTGTTGATTACTGAATTCGGTAAAATATCTGCAAGGTTCCCGGAGAAGGCGGAAGAAATCATCACTGGTACACTTCCTGCTGTTCCTGCGCAAGGTTTGGTATTTATCGAATCAACCGCAGAGGGAGAAGATGGAAGATATCACGAAATGGTCCAGGAATCTTTGGAGACAGTGCGAATGCACCGCGCTCTTACGATTAAGGATTACAAATTCTTCTTCTTCCCTTGGTACCAGAACCCATCAAACAAGGTTCCTGGTGAAATTTTTATACCAGAAGAAATGATGCAGTATCTTTTGAAGATGGAGAGATTGTGTAAAGTCACATTCACCACTGAACAAAGAAACTGGTATTACCTGGAATCAAAGATTCAAAAGCAGAAGATGAAACAAGAGCACCCCTCTACACCGGAGGAAGCCTTCTTAACTTCTGGAAATAAACTTTTTGATGGACAAGTCATCGATGATCATCGAGAAAATCATTTACAGGATCCAATCGAGATCCAGGGAGATTTCTTGATTTATCGAAGATACGTGAAGGGCCACATGTACGGACTCGGAGCCGACGTTTCGCAAGGTGTGAAGCGCGACTCATCTACGATTGCCGTCATTGACTTTACCACGGGAGAGCTTGTGTTGGTTTACAGGTCCAGAGAAATCGATCCGGTTACATTTGCTCACGATATTAAACGTGCAGCGATTATGTACGGAGGATGTATTGCTGCACCGGAAGCAAACAATGTCGGACTAACAACCTGTGTTCAGTTGAATTCGATCTATAACAACATTTACACGCAAGTGCGCGAAGATGCGACAGAGGTTAAGCAAACAAATAAACTTGGTTGGTTAACCACTTCTCTCACAAAGCCTCGCATGATGTATGAGCTTTCAGAAGCAATTGCTGATGGAGAACTTGTCATCTACGACGATGGAACACTTGCTGAAATGAAACACATGAATAAAGAGGATACCCTTTCCACTTTAGTAAACGAAAACACTACACGTCACTTCGATATGGTGACTGCGGTTGCAATCGCTTATCAAATGCGTGCATACATGACAAGGGGTAAAGCTGACCCCGAAGAAGTTGCGAAGGTCGAAGCTCGCAGAGAAACAAAATTGCACCGAACCAAAAGTAATTATCGATAATTAATTTTATGGAATATAACACCACATATCAATCAAATACGAACAATCTTTCAAAGCCACAATCATTGGCCGGGCTTGTTCGAAGTTTTAAGAAAAACTTTTTAGAAAGAAGTATTGAAATCGTACCTGGTTTAAATTTTAACCAGTACGAAACAGTGAAGCGTGTATATTTTTATATTCACAACCAGTTTGAATCTGGACCATTTGATGATAATGGTGATCCAAAATATTTTTATGATCTAATCACCCATCGAAATGATCAAGCAACAAAAAATATTCAGCTTGATACTAAGGACGTTTACATACAATCAGAGACTCAAGGTTCTTATATGAAGTCTTGGTTACTTCGAAGAGAATATTCTCACTATGCGAAGTCAACCGCATGGGGTAAAAAGCTTAATGTACTTGCAGATGACCTTCCAGATTTTGGAACCGTTGTTTGGAAGAAGGTTAAACACTCCGGAAGAACAGATATTTCTCAAGTTGAACTTATTAATATCATGAATGATCCTGCCGTTGACTGTTTGAAGGATGGCATGATGATGGAAAGACACTTCCTTACTCAATCTGATATGAGAGGGATGAAGTCATGGAACCAGGACAAGATAGAAGATCTTATTAAGTCCGGAAAAACTACTCCAAAAACTGCATTCTTGGATAACAGTGGCGCAACCGGCACATCTATTGCCGGCACACAGATCGATGAAAGCACTCCATACTATGAAATGTACGAAGTTTGGGGAGAAATTCCTTATACCTTGTATGAAAAATATAAGACCGGTGGAATAAAGAGACCAGAAACAATTTCTTATTTGAAAAAACCAGAAAAACAATCTGAATCTAGTTATGGAATTAGAACATCTCCTCATTATAAGCAGGATGCTATGCCAAAAGAAACAACTGGAGCAAAATCTGGCGGTTCAAGCGTAGCCGTTGAATCTTATTCTAAGAATAATGACAGCGTTTACGTGATGGCCATAGTCGGAGGAGTACGAGACGGAGGATTTGAGTGCGTACCATTCTGTAAAGAAGTTGACCGTGAACAATTCCCCTATAAAGAGGTTCACTATCGAAGGAGAAAAGGAAGATGGCTTGGAGTTGGAAACTATGAACAGTGTTTCCCTCTCATCGAAAAAGCAAATGAGATCACAAACAGATTTTTTGCTTCACTCCGTATTGCTCTTTTACATCTATATCAAACACGCGACCAGTTGCACGTTAAAAACGTAATGACAGATCTTCTAGATGGTGACGTTGTTGTTTCAAAATCAGAATTAACTGCAATTCCAACCGAGATACGCGGAGCTAACGAATACAAGATAGAGATGAATAGCATCGAAACTCTCGCGGACAAGCTTTGTAACTCTTATGAGATTGTATCTGGTGCTGATTTACCATCTGGTACACCGTTTAAACTAGGAGCTCAACAGCTTAAGAGTGCAACAAAACTCTTTGAGTATGTACAGCAAAACATGGGGCTCTTTATCGAAGAAGTTTTCAACCAATGGATGCTAAAAGATTTTGCTAAGTCTCTCACAAAAGAACACATCCTGGACCTTCTTGATGATGCTGATGATATTCAAGTTTACTACACAGCAAAGAGAAAGATGTTCCAGTACCAGGTGATGAAGCAATACATTCTTGAGCATTCAGAATTTCCAGATCCAGAGCAACTTAAACTTGTTGGAGAGTTAGTTAAGGACCAGGTATCGAAGGGTCCAAAACAAGTAAAAGTTGAACAAGATGCTTACGCGAACATCGAGTACACAATTAAAGTTATCGTAACCGGTGAGAATGATGCAAAGAAAGAGCACGTAGAAACATTATCAACCGCATTCCAGACCATTGCTGCTAACCCTGCCGGACTCCAAGATCCACGGCTGATGAAGATATTTAATCTTCTCTTGGAACAAACCGGATATTCACCACTTGAAATCAACGCAATTAACGAAGCGCCAGTAAATGAGTCGCTCAACCCTGCCAACCAAGGCGGTGGAGGAGCCGACAGGTCGATGTTGGAAGCTAGTGCGAAGGGTTCGGTTTCGAAAGAAGCTGCGCCAGTCGGAGCGTAGATTTAATAGTAAGAATTGATTTATGAAAATTATATTACAACCAGATGAATCAAAAGCGTTAGAGAATTTTGCAACTTCGGGGCATCAGGCCTATCCAGTGTTGAAGAAAATTTTTAAACACTATATGGATGACCTAGAATCAGTGTTAAACATTGATCCGAAAGGCAATATGGGATTGCAAGCCCTAGCCCGCCAGGAAGCTCATAAAACTCTAGCCGATATAAGTGAAGAAATTTTCCCGGATATCTCACCTCCTCGGAGGAAAGAGGAACCAGGAAAAAAGATTAGCCAATATAGGTAATCAAAAGTGAGTTCGAAAAGATATTATTCAAATTAATTACGGGACTAAACCCTTAAAAAAAGAATTAAAGTTATGACAGAACAAAAAGCGGGAGAAAACCCATCAGAAATCAATGTAGAGAATTTAACTGCCGAGCAATTGGCAGAGATTGAAGAAAGTGAGAAGTTTATTCTCGACTTCAAAGATGAAGATTTGAATGATCCGGATAAGAGTGATGAATTAAAAAAGCACTTGGACCGAACCAAAACAACCATTCATCAGAAAAAGCACTTTCGTGAGAAGGTAGGAATTCTTGAAAAGGAGCTTGAGCCATTCAAAAAGCCAAAGGCCCCAGAAAAGAAACCCGACCAAAACAACGACTCGAAAGAAGACGACCGAACACTGGCGGTCGAATTCCGACAAGACCATCCGGAATTGCCGAGAGAAGTTGCACTTGAGGTTATAGCCCATGCCAAGGCATATAACATCACACCAGAAGAAGCATTAGCCAAACCGGTTATCCAAAGCTACATAAAAAGCACACAAAAACAAGAAGATGTAGATGAAGGATCACCAAAACCGAAAGGGGGAGGCAGTGGTTCTGGCATCGAGAAGAAGGACTGGTCCAACGCTTCCGAAGCAGAAATCGAAGCCCAACGTCGCAAGATAATGGGAGTGTAGAAAGTAAGCAAAACGGACTACATTATTCACCATTTAACTTACTATTAAGTTTATGACAGATCAAAAAACAACTACTGCTGATATTACGAATATAAATTCGTTTTACAGCCGCGATCTTTTGTATCGCGCGCAACCTTTCTTGGTTCACACCAAGTTCGGCCAAGTGAAGGATATCCCTGCCGGGAATTCTTCTGTTATCAAGTTTAAGCGTTATGCTAACTTTGCCGTAGCAACCACAGCTCTTGTTGAAGGTGTTACTCCGCAAGGTAAAAAGCTATCAGAAACAATTGTAACTGCTACTGCATTGCAGTACGGTGACTTTGTTACTCTTACTGATAAGCTAACCATGACAACCGAAGATCCGGTTCGTATGGAAGCAAACATGATCCTCGGAGATCAAGCCGGAAATACTATCGATCAACTTTGCCGTGATGTGATGGTTGCCGGAACAAACGTAATTTACGCAGGTACAGGTAACGCAGCTCGCGCTGACGTTGCAGCCGGTGACGTGATTGCGCTTGCTAATATCCAGTCTGCGGAAGAGACATTGAAGATAAACAACACTCGTTGGATGACTTCATTTGTTGATGCTTCAACTGGTTACAGCACTGTACCACTTCCTCCTTGTTTCGTAGGTATTTGTCACGTGTACACCACAAAGACAATTCGTGCGATGACAGGCTTCACTAAAGTTGAACTTTACGCTCAACCAGGTGCAAGAATGGAAGGCGAAATCGGTAAGGTCGAAAATACTCGTTTCATCGAAACAGTTAATGCGAAAGTATTTACTGGTGCGGGAACAAGCTCTATCGATGTGTATGCAACATTGATCTTTGGTCAATACGCATACGGTATCTCAAGAATCTCTGGTCATGCAATGGAAAACATTGTTAAACCTCTTGGTTCTGGTGGTACATCCGATCCTTTGAATCAACGTGAAACTTCTGGATGGAAGGCAACTTTCGTCGCTAAGATTTTGAACGATGACTTCATTGTTCGTATCGAACACGCACGCGTATAGTCGTTACTATACTAGGATGGTCCGGGCCATCTGTCGAAAGGTGGCCCCGAGATTCCGAAAATTATTCACTTGTTAATTTTTCTTCAAAATTATGACAGGAACATTTACAAAAAAGGGACAAATTAGCGATGCTGTGCAAGGTGCATGGATCGAATTTGGTTCTATTGCTATCGACCCGGCTTCTGTCGCGGCCGATGCACAAGGTATTGAGACAACAGCGATTACTGGCGTTAAGGCAGGAGATCTTGTTTTCATCAATTCCGAAGCTCTACCAAAGATGGTTTCCATCGTTGGAGCTAAAGTCACAGGAGCCGATGAGGTTTCTGTGTATGTTAATAACATGTACGATGCAACCACTGCGGTTAACATCGGTGCGATCGTTATTGACATCATGATCGTTCACCTTTCCTAGTGTCGAGCTAGGTTAGAAGATTGAAAATTATTAATAGAGACTAAACTCTTAATCTAAGAAAAAAGAATTTATGACAAACGAATTTGATCCAACAATGGGTGGCTTCGCCCCAGGTTCTCCAGAAGCTTATCAAGCTGATGAGCTTATCAATGAGACCGAAAAGAAGGAACAGGAAGATCGTAATGTTGCAGCCGGCTTAAATCCGGATGGAACACCAAAGGAAGAACCTGCAAAGGTTGAACCTGCTCCTGCGAATCCTTCTCCTGCTCCGGCAGTAGAAACTCCAAAAGTCGATTATCGAAATGAGAAAATTCCTTTCGTAAAAGATGCTCCTCTCGGGGACCTATCTCTTACTGGAGAGCAATTACTCATCAAGGAAAAATTAGCTAAACAACCAAAGTATAGCTTTTACATCCCACTTGATCCAGGTGAGAAGAAAGGTGCAGTGCGCCCAGTAATCATCAACACCTATCGATGTGAGGTTCCAAAAGGTATGCAAGTGCAAGTACCCTACTCTATTTATCAGCTTCTGGTCCAAGCTTATGATGCAGAGGCAGAGGTGCTACAAAACCACGAGTCAAACCTTGCGAACGCGGATGCTGAAAAGCGACGTGCTCTTGGCCTTTAGTTTTTGATTCCGGATCCCCTTGCCTTTTCCACATAGGGAGAGGCAAGACATCCGGGATTAAAAAATATATAATTAATATAACCAAAAAATATTATGCAATTAGCCGACATTAGAACAGATACAAGATATCTCATAAGCCCACAATTAACATCGACAGATTATCCCGATGCTGATTTGGATCGCAATGTGAATCGTGGATATCAAAAAATTCTCGGTTGGATTGTACCTATTCAAGGAGACTGGGAGATTGAAGGAGACATCATCTATCGTGATGTTCAAGTTGGGGTAACCGATTACGAATTTCCTTCTCGTCTCATCCGAGTTTACAAAGGAGAGATAATGTACAAAACCGAAGGATCATTCGTTCCTTTGAATTTTACTAGCGTGCAAAGATACCAAGGTTCAGTTGAAGGGAATACAACAAGAGAGCAAGATGATGTTTCTCGACCAACCGCAGAGCTTTTTGGAAACTATATTCAAATCAGACCTGCCGGTGAAGAAGAAGTTGTCAACGGTATAAAACTTTGGGTTCAACTTGATTTCGTAACTTTAGATAACACGAACGACGTTCCTAATTTAATGGAACCAGTTGTTCGAGCACTTTCATATTTAGCTGCTATGGATTATGCCATTGCGGAAGAGATGGACAAAAAAGTTGAAGTATTTAGAAAATTAATTTACGGAGATCCTTCAAAAGAAAATGATAAAGGAGTAAAAGGTGAGATCGAAGCCCTGTACTCAAACCGGTCCGGTGCACGCCGAGATCGTTTAGTAGCTAAGAGGACCAGTTATAGATAATTTTATGGGACAAAACGAATGGACAAAAAGAGACGGTTCACTCTCACTCGCAGGTATTAAATACTGGCGAGCTGCTTGGACTAATGGAACACTATACGCTCCTGGAGATGGTGTTTATGTTTCAACAACAGGAAAAACTTATGTTTGTATTTTAGAGCATACTGCGGCAACGGCTACAAATAAACCAGAGACAGATGTATGGGCTACATATTGGAGTGTTGTTGCATCTGGACCAACTGGTTCAACAGGCTATACCGGATACACTGGTTATACAGGTCCAACTGGTTATACCGGATACACAGGCTACACTGGACCTCAAGGAGCTACTGGCTATACTGGTTACACTGGAGCAGATTCTACTGTCACAGGTCCAACTGGTTATACCGGATACACAGGCTACACTGGACCTCAAGGCGCAGCAAGTACCGTTACAGGTCCAACAGGATACACAGGGTACACTGGTTATACTGGTGCGGCTTCAACCGTTACTGGTCCAACTGGGTATACTGGCTATACAGGTTACACAGGACCGGCAGGAGCGGCTTCAACAGTTACAGGTCCAACAGGGTACACTGGATATACTGGCGCAGCTTCAACCGTTACCGGACCAACTGGGTATACCGGATACACAGGCTATACTGGTCCTCAAGGCGCAGCAAGTACCGTTACTGGACCAACTGGTTATACTGGATACACAGGTTACACTGGACCTCAAGGGGTTGCCGGTGGATCTTTGGATTGGCAAGGTGAATGGGTCACAGCAACAAGCTATGTTGTAAATGATGGAGTGTCTCACAATGGATCATCTTATGTTTGTACAGGAAATCACACATCTGACGGAGACACAGAGCCAGGAGTAGGTGTTGATTGGGAAACAGTTTGGGGTTTGATCGCTGAAAGAGGAGCAACTGGTTATACTGGATACACAGGTTACACTGGCGCAGCTTCAACAGTAACAGGTCCAACAGGCTACACTGGTTACACTGGATATACAGGTCCTCAAGGTGCGGCTTCAACCGTTACTGGTCCAACTGGGTACACAGGCTATACCGGACCAACTGGTTATACCGGATACACAGGACCGGCAGGTGCTCAAGGACCAACTGGTTATACCGGATACACAGGACCAACTGGATATACAGGTTATACTGGGGCATCTTTTGCTAATCCACTAACATCAGAAGTAGGTCTTGGAGAAAATGCAGGATTCGGTTTTGACAATGCACTTTCTGCTGATGGAAAGTATTCTGGATTTGTTATAGACGGAACAGCCGGAGCGACTCTCGCTTTCGGAGATTTGGTTTACCTGGATCCAACAGATTCAAGATGGGAACTTGCAGATGCAAACGCCGCAGCCGCAGCAGACGGAGATTCTCGAGGAATTCTCGGCATCTGTGTCCTTGCAGCAGCCAGTGATGGTTCTGCAACAAAGGTTCTATTGTTTGGTTTCGTTAGAGCTGATACCGCATTTCCCACATTCACAATAAATAATCCAGTGTATGTTTCAGAGACAGCAGGAGATGTAACAGGAACTCAACCAACAACAGCAGATGTTGTTATTAGAATAGTCGGTATCGGATTAACCGCAGATGTATTGTGGTTCAATCCGGATAATACTTGGGTAACTCACACTTAATATATGTCAATAATATCAATCACTGGTTTCGAAGGAAAAAATAATACAGGAGGTCTCGATGGTTTAGACATGACTCCTTTTTCTCCTGGAACAGAGGGTTCATATTCAACAACAGTAAAAAGAAGTGGGCTCGCATCTGCTCGGGTAAATAAAAACGGAACAAACGTAGGAGCGATGAATGTTTTAAAAGCTATTAACGCAGATGGAACTATCGCAAACTATGGAGGTTGTTCAAACTTATATGTGACATTTTACTTTCGGTACGCAACCAAACCTGCAAGTGGAAGTGAAGAAATATTTAACTCACGCGATGACAATGGTTATATGTTTTCTGGTAGACTCACAAGTGCAGGAAAACTTCAAATATACGGTTCTGGTGGAACAACTCAAATCGGTTCTGATGGGGCTACAACTTTAGCAGCAGATACTTGGTATAAGATATCATTGAAGATTGGAACTGGAAGTGCATCTTCACCTTATGAAGTTTATATTAACGGAGTCTCTGAATTTTCTGGAACATATTCCGCAACAACCATAAATGGAAATAGTAGATTTTATATTGGTTGTTATACCGATAGAAACAGTCAAAACTTAGACATGTTTTTTGATGATCTTGTCGCTTCTGATAGTGGGTTTCCTGGAGGAGATGTCACAAAAGAAATATCAGTTGTTGCAATACATCCAACAGCAAATGGTTCGGCTATGACTTGGAGTTCCGGAACAGGAGCAAGTGATTACCAGGAAGTAGACGAAGTTGAATATGATGATACTAAATATGTAATGACTCCATCCAATGGAACTAATCCAAATGTTGCATTGTTTGCCATGCAAAATTGTGCAGATGTTAGTATCTCTGGAACAATTTTGGGTATTAAAGCAGTTGTCGTTAGTCGAGAAAATGCGAGTAACAGTTCGGCTCACCTTATTAGAGTTAAGTCTGGGGCAACGAATAGCGATAGTTCAGCTTTAAATGGAAGTACCGCTATTGTTGGACAACAAAGATTCTTAGAGTTGGATCCAAATACAAGTACAGCTTGGACAACAACAACAATCGATGCACTAGAAGCTGGAATGGTAGAAAACAACAATGTGGCTGTACGTTTAGTTAACGTCTGTGTCTATGTTGCTTTTATTCCATCAACAACATCGATTAAAGATGTAGACGGATTAGCTTACGGATCAGTCAAAACAGTCAACGGATTAGCAGTCGCAAGTGTAAAAAATATTAATGGTTTGGTATAATAAAATTATATGAAATTTTCAATCGCACTTATAGCAAGAAACGAATCAAAAACACTACCAAGATTAATGGAGTCTCTTTCAGAGTTTCAAAAAAGAGGAGGAGAAGTTCTACTTCTTGATACTGGTTCAACTGACAATACAGCACAGATTGCTCGAGACCTTGGATGCAAGGTTGAGGAAGTGGGAGATAAATTTCGTATAAAAATCGATAAAGAACTTGCCGACAAAATCAATAAAAAATATATCGTTGCAAATGAGGAACCGATCATAAAAGAAGGTGACTCAATGTTTGATTATTCTGGAGCAAGAAATTACATCGCAGAATTTGCTTCAAACGATATGTTGGCCACTCCAGACTGCGATGAAATTTGGACAAAGTTTGATCTTGATGCAATCAACAGTGAGATTGAAAAAGGAGCAGACCAACTCGAGTATCAGTTTGTGTACGCGCACGATGACAATGGAGGAGAATTAATTAAATTCCTGCACTGTAAATTCTACAATCGAAAGAAATTAAAATGGGTAGGAGTTATTCATGAAGTGTTGGCCCAATTCCCTGGAGTTGTCGCAAATAGAGTTAACTTGCCAGAATCAATCATTAAACTTGAACACTGGCAGAATCCGGAAACCAATCGAACTCATTACTTAACCGGACTTGCTTACGACTGTTTTATTAATCCGGACAATGATCGAAACGCTCACTACTTCGGCCGAGAACTTTTCTACCAAGGAAGGTTACTTTCTGCTATCGAACAGTTGAAGAGACATGCAGATATGAATCGTTGGCCAACAGAAAAAGCTCAATCACTTTGTCATATTGGTGAGGCGTATTTGATGATGGGAAATAAAGATGAAGCATTCAAATATTTTTGGATGTCTTTTGACATTGAACCAAATCGACGTGAACCGTTGATGAAAATAGCAGAATACTATTATCGAGAAAGAAAAGCAGATCAACTTATTCCTATTATAAACGCGGTGCTCTCAATACCAGGTGGTGATTTCTATGCAAATTATCAACCGTACTATGAGAATCTTCCACACGAAATGATGTATTGGGCTCTTTGGGAGAAGGGTGCAATAAACGCATCAAGAGATCACTTTATTGCATGTCTCGGATATCAACCACTCAATGAAAAATATCTAAAAGATTTTAGATGGTATTTCCCATTACCAAAAGTTTCTTTTGTAATTCCGTCACTTGGCCGAAGAGAAGGACTCGAGAGAGTTATGTCTTCAATCGTTCACCTGGACTATCCTCAAGACAAAATTGAGATCGTTATCGTCCATGATGGTGAGACTCCTACCGATTGGGAAAAAGATTGGAATAGAGATGAAAGAATTAAAGTTGTTTATCTTCCAGAAAGACAAGGTGTTCCAAAAGCACTTAAAAAAGGAGTTGAAGAATCAACTGGAGATTGGATTGTGTACGCAGCAAATGACTGCGAATTTACTCCGATGTCTTTAATGACAGCCTTCAAGGTTGCCTTCGATAATAATAAAAAATTCATGGCTTTCAATACTGGCTATGTTGGACCAGATGAAGGAAATATTTGTGAACACTTTATGCTTCGAAGAGATCTTATTGAAAAGCTAGGTGGAGAAATATTTGATACAGAATTTCATCACGTTGGGGTAGATAATTTACTTTGGGAAAAATTAAAACTTCTTGGCCAGAATATGAGGTGCGATAAAGCAGTGGTGATTCATCACCACTGGTCATCCAATCCTGGCCGAGAAGGTGGTGAAATGGATGAAACAGCAAAGATAGCATATAACGAAGAGGATGTTCGTAAGGACCGCGAACTTCTTTCAAAAAAATTATTAGCATTAACCTCTCCGATAGAACCGGAGAAAATGTAAATATGAATTTTATTACTCAACATTTAGATACAATAATCGTCGCAATAATTGCGATCATACTAGGTCTCGAAAGATTAAGGTCCGGGAACTCAACACTACGAAAAGAAATAGCTGCTGACTATAAAGAAAGAAATGAACAGCTTGAGACTCGTTTAAAAGAATTTGAATCACAGCTTCATCAAACAAATCTTGATTTTGCAAAACTTCAAGGAATCGTCGATGAAAAAGATAAGCATATTAAATCTTTAACAGAGGTTCTCCAGGGCCGAAACCCGGAGATGATCGAACTGTTAAAAGAAATCAGTGTTTCAAATGTAAAGATCAAAGAATTCATGGCAACAATGTATGAAGTCTTAACTAAGGAACTTTCTAAACAAACAATAATGCTCGAAGAAGACAAGGTTCGATCTCAAAAAATTGAACAGGCGAGCACTGAACATAAAGGGGTACCATTACGAATACCAAAATCAAATAAAAAGAAAAAATAATTATGAAATACGCGCTACAAAATTTTAGAGTAGATAAAAAAGATTTCCTTTCCGGAAACAATGCTTACGATAACTACCCAACCGGTGGTTATCTTAACGCGACTGTTGGAGCAAATGTTTTTTCTAAACCTGGACTTTTAGCGCAAGCTCCTGCTTTGCTTTCTGCTGTAAATACAGCAAATCCTGGAACAGGTTTTGTTGGTTTTGCTCGAGGATACAATGGATCCGGACAAGGAACATTGCTTGGAATGTATGTTAACAGTGCAACCAATTATGCGTACTGGACAATGATCACAAATTCAACTGGTACTCATGGAACAGCTCAAAGTGATACCGGTGGCCGTGCTTATAATTACTATCAATCTGATCTGGTTTACTATCAAAGTAATTTTTACGCATCTGGTGCTTCAACAATAGCAAAAATAAATGCAGACAATAGTACTATTACAGCAACATGGTTAACATCTTTAACAGATACGAGAACTAGTGCAGCAGCAGCTCTTTTGACAAGCAATGTTCCGCATCCGATGTTAGTTTTTGAAGGAATTTTATATATAGCTGATGGAAGATATTTGAACAAGCTCGATGGAACAACATATACTTCTCAAGTGTTTGATGTTGCGGAAGGATACAATATTACAGCTATCGTTGAATACCGTGGAATGATTTATGTTTTTGCTTCGCCTATCACCTTTGCTGACGGTGTTGATTTACCATCTCACGGAACTTCAAAACTTTATTCTTGGGACGGATTACAAGATTCATGGTTCGAAGAATACGATATCGATTATCCTGTTTTTTCAGCTTTTGTTTGGAAAAACAGAATGTATGCTTTTACAAAATATTTCTTGGGAGTTTGGAATGGTTCAGAGATCACATCACTATATCCAACAACCGGTCAAGTGTATAAGCATCAGATCACTACTACTGCGGATTCATTTATGTTTGCGGATGGAGTTAAAATAGTTAGATATGGGGTACCTCATGCTCTCGGTGGAAAGAGAAAATTTTATAATTACTTGGATAATGGAGCAACTAGTTTTGCCGGTATAGCGAGTGCTTACAATAATGCCTTAATTCTTTCTGAAAGAGCTGCATCATCAAAAACTTACTATATATCAAATCCAGATACTCCGGCAACGAGTGGATCAAGAACCCTTGACTTTAACCCTCGCTTCTTAAAGAAACCGGTAAAGGTTCGACAGATAGTTATCGAAACCGAAGCTCTTTCTTCTGGCCAGAAAATAAAATGTGGATATACAGATGATGCCGGAGACGTTGTTTACCCAACAAATTCTTCCGGAGAATTCAGTAATACTACTTCTGGAATGGCAGGCAAAAAGAGATGGAAGTTTGAAGTAAATGCAGCCAAAGCAACCAGAGTTATTATTCCACGATTTGTTCTCACCGCAGGAGTGCACGTGAGAAGTGTTGATTATTATTATGAAGCATCAGAAATTAGTCCAAATCCTTAATTATGGAAAATGAAGACGAAATATTATTAATGACCGAGCAACCAGTACTATCTTTCGCAGAGATGGCTGACTTGGTTATGGGTCTCCAGGACCAAATTGAAGAGATGCAAAACGATCTTGAAACTCGAGCTTTTGGAAAAGAAGAATACCAGGACAAAGATGTAATAATTACAAAAGGAATTATCTCGGTTGGAAACAACGATGATGTGTTGATTATTTCTGGTATCGATGACACATATCGAATGTGGGCAGGGAACAGGGATCCTCTCTCTGCAAATTTTTCCGTAGATAAAGATGGAAACATTAATTCAGTTGGCGGAACCATCACTGGTGCTCTCTTTAGAACTGCTGCATCCGGTGAACGTATAGAAATCGATACAACAAATGTTAACCAGATACGTTTTTACAATGATACAGATTTGTATGGAGTGATAGAAGTTGATGAAGATGCAGGATCTGGATATTTAAAATTTGGAGCAGTTGCAGGATCAAGTATAGAGGTCGGTATTTTAATGGATATCGATGTCGGAGCATCTGGTTATAATTCGATTGATTTAATTTCAAATGGGGGAGGGTTTTCATCAAGTGGAAATGCCTCAACCGGTATTAATCATATCTTAGCAAAAGGAGGTGGATACTTCGGTGTTCAAACCATAGCAACTGTCGATTATGTTGTTACGGACCTTCTCCCCACGGGGGATCCTGGTGTCTCGGGAGCTCTCTATATTGACTCAATAACTGGGGCTGTAATGCAATCACCTTAATAATAATTAACAAAATTTTATGGAAAATATTTCAAAAGAAAAAATAGAAGAGTTAGATAAAAAAGCACTTGAGTCCATCGAAGAGACTGAAAAGAAACTTCGACAAATTGCTTCTCAAGAAAAAACACTTGCCTCTTTAAAATCACAGCTTTTTGTGAGTAAAGTAAAGGCCGAAGGCGAACGAAGAGGGTACGCAACACTGCTTAAACTCTTTAAGTCCACAGAGGAAGTTGTGCAAGAAAAAAAATTATAAGTTATAATAAATATATATATGGCTCCAACGTATGATCCACTTTCAATAAACGATTATCTTAAGTCTAAGAATCAAGACTTCTCTTTGAATACGAAAGCGAATTTAGCTGTTTCCAAAGGACTGGTTGGAAACGCTAATGAATATTTAACACTCGCATCTCAAGGAAAGAATGCTGATATCAATACAAAACTTCTTGGAATATTAAAATCAGAAGAGACCACTACACCGAATCCAAATCCTTCGACATCTTCAACCACAGTTAACCCTCCAACAGGTATGTCTGGAAATACTCCAGTCGTTACCGGTGGACCTATAACTTCCAGTCAACTTGGAAATAGTTTTAATCTTCCAGAAGCTACAACTCTTATTGATACAACAAAAACTCCAACACTTAATGAAAAAATTACTCAAGTGGCCGGAATGAATTTAACTGATGCAAATCAAAAAGCTATCGATTCATTGAAGAGTATGATTCAAGATAAGGCTACTGCTGATAAAGAAAGAGCTGCTGTTGCTGCTGATAGTTACGAAGCAAAAATTCTTAAAGATAATGTTGACTCAACAAAAACAAAAGATGCACTTGAAAGTATTTACAGTGATTTTAAACTAAAAGAAAATCTACAACTTTATTCTGATATTCAAACCAAAATTGTTGATGCACAAAACGCTCTTAATATGGGGTTGATTTATGAATCTAATCGTCCGGCCAGAATGAGATTCGTTACCGGTTCAGAATCCACTTTACAAAAACAAGGTCTTGCAACCATTGGAGCTCTCCAGGGTACTGCTGCCGTTATCAAGGGAAATATCGATCTCGCAAAATCTTTTGCTGATTCAACCATCGATGCAATTAACGCTGACAACGAGAGATCTTTCAAAGCTCTCACTACTCTTCTTGATATGGCTAACAATAATTTCCTTGAACTTTCAAAGAATGAAAGAGAGGTTATTAATAACCGTCTCGATACAATTGAAACAGAAGCGGCCAGAATTCAAAAGAATAAAGATGATGTTTTGGAGTACATGACAAAGTACCCTCGAGCGTTTCTAAATGGAGGAGTTACTCTTCTTGATTCAAAAGAAAAAGCTCTACAAAAAATGTTACCAGTCATGGCAGCAGATGAGAAAGCAAAACTCGATGCTGAACTTTATACAAAATACAAATCTTCTTCTACTGCATCAGATAAAAAAGAAGAGGAAGTTTACAAAGGTCAACTTCTTGCAGCTAAAAATGGAGGAATGACATACAGTGAAGCAGTACTTGCTTTCGCTGATGTTCTTGATCCTAACTATATCAATGCAATTTATGGCCAAGCAAAGACAGCTACAACCGGAGAAAACGCCGTGCTTGATCAATACTATAATCAATTCTTAAACACAGATGGAACGGTTAAGCCTGGATACAAGATTACAGTTGATCCAAAGAATGGTCGTCCGATAGTTGAAGAAACAAAGAAAGATGACGGTGTTAGTATTTGGCAAAAAATAGGTAACTGGTTTAAATAATTATGACAAAACTCCGAGAAGAAATTTTAGCAAAATACGGAGTCGGGAAAACTAAAGCCCCTACAAACATTTCAGAAGATGGTAAGGCCTTAGAACCGAATCCAAGCTCTCCGGCAAATCCAACTGGAGCGCCTCAATCAGTACAAAGTACTGGTTCTTTGCGTGATCAGATTCTTTCGAAGTATCTTGATAAGAGTGTTGATCCTAAAACAAAACAAACTGTTTATACTGCAAGATCAACCGAGCCAACTCCGACAGAGTTACCTACAATCTCGAGAGACGTAAAACCAAAACCAGTCATTGATCCAAAAACTGGAAGAGATCTTTCCGGCATCATCGCTTCTCCAGAATACTTTGCATCAAAGCTCGACATTAAAAATAAGAATGGTCGCTTTGTTGAAACAATCGAAGGACCAGATGCGTATGAAAAAGCGAAAGCAAAAGCCGAGGAGATCGGAGGATCTTATGAAGTCCACGTTAAAGGTGGATTTCTTGGCCGAGCTGCTAAAAAAGTTAAAGAAGCAGTTGTTGGTGCATTCGATAATGTTGCAGACAAAGGTGCTGAATTTCTTTCTTCTCTTGGTGACTATACCGGAGATGCTCGTGTTCCAGTAAAAGTAAATGAAGACGGTGTAAAAGTTGACCAGTTTGGTACGCCAACTGAAAATTACTCCGGTTCACAAAAACTCGGAAAATTCCTTGAGGCAGGTACCGGAACGATTGGTGCTGTTCTCTCTCCTGTTTCTGGTTTATTTTCAGCAGCAGAAGAGATACCTGTCTTGAAGTACCCGGCAATCGGAGTCAACTATATTTTCGGTAAAGCAGGAGAAGCCGGAGGTTGGGTTGGGGATAAAGTTGTTGACACTCTGCCTATCAGTGATCAAGCAAAACAAGATATCAAACCTGGAGTTGAAGAACTCTCGGCTCTTTTGGCGCAAATAGCACTCGGTAAAGCATCAGCAAAAGGTACAAAAGTTTTGAACGAAAAAACTGCAAACATTCGAACTGAAATAAAAACTCGAATCACAAAAGATGTAATTGAGACAAACAATCTACCAAAAACTGTTTACGTTGATCCGGCCAAAATAAAAGATATCTTTCAAACTGGCCAGAAAATTTCAGCAGAAGAACTTGATCTTGTTAAATCTCTCGGCCTTGACGGTCCGGCCTACAAGGAAGCAATCAGAAACGGTGTAACTATCGATATCCCGGCAGAGAGGATCATCACAATATCCGATAAACCTTATTGGGCCAAAGTTAAGAGTGTGTTTGGTGTTGATTCAACTCCAGAGGTAATCCGCACAGGGGCTTCCAAGCCTACTGGGATCACAAAAGGGCTTTTAGAAGGACCTTCTGGAGAGCCCCTAAATGCCCCTAGAATCGTCGAAAACCCTAAAATGACCAAAGATACCACTTTACCTGGAGATAAGGCAGGAAGTGGCAAATCTTTAATATCCGAGCCTGTCAAAACAGCACTTACATCACCTATTAATTCAAAGCTAATTGAAACCATTAGAGCATTCACTCCGGAGGATGGAGCTGCTTTCGGTCGAAGAATCATCGAGCGCATCAACGAAGAGGTTGGAACGAAGATAACTGATCAAGCGGCCAAGGAATCTGGCATTTCGGAAAATATTAAAATCAATGAGATAGGATCTCCAGATGGAAGACCTGCTCAATTTACAAATGGAAAAATTGAAATCTTTTTACCGGATCTTAAAAGAGATCTTCAAGCACTCGCTCAAGGAAAAAGAATCATGGCTCACGGTGGAGCGAATGCAAAAGTTTATGAACTTAAAGAAGGTGAATCAATGGAGCAGTTGGCCGTGAGATACACGAAAGATGTTTTAGTGCACGAACTTTCTCATCAGAAAACTGTAAATCTTGAAGATAACAACCAGGCACAAATTCTTCGCCAGGATATTTTGCGTGCTCGAGCATCGAAGGATCAGAAAGCAATTACTGTTGCTGAAACTGCTATGCAAAAATTCATGGAAACTCTTGAAGAAAAAGCTTTGACTTACGAAAGAGGAAACAGAGAAGCTCTCGAGAGAGAACTCTTTGGCCAGGGTGGAAGAAAATCTACTCTTCAATCGAAGATCGATAAGACTATCGTTGAGCAACCATCTAAAAAAGTAACACTTACAGAAAAAGAATTGTTGAAGAAAAAACTTTCTCGAGATGAGAAGGTTTCAAAAGAAGCATTCGAAGAAGGTAAATCTACTGGTTACAAAGAAGCAAGTGAAAAAGTTATGGATAAACAAATGTCTCTTCAACAAAAGAGACAAGCTCTCGTTGAATATGCAGAAGCTTTCCTTCCATTCCGGGAACGTGGAAAGTTTTTACGTGCTATTCGTTACCCTGGATCTGATAAAGAATTCATGGGTGTTTTGGACCGTATGAGAAAAGCGGCCGATCTTGTTGAAAGAAAATCTCTTGTTTCTGAAATACAAAAAGAGATAGCTGACACTAAGGTGAAGTTTAAAGATAAAAAACCTAATGCAAAATTTGAATACGAGGCACAGAAAAAATTAAATACTATTAGATCTCTTCAAAAAGGTTTCGAAGCTAAAGCAAAACAACTACGTGATGGCGGAGTTAAAAATGCTAGTGCTTATGAACTTGCACAAAATGAAATCGCAAACAAAATTTCTGAATGGCAAAGTGCGAATCCAGACAAACTTATTCCGGAAGATCTTTTGAATGAGATTCAAAACCTAAAAATGGTTGGTATCAAGGATATGACTGCATCAGAATTACGGTCCGTTCTTTCTGATATTCAGAGCATTAAAGAAACTGGCCGAACAGCAAAAGAACTCGAGCGTTTTAATCGAGACAGTGAGATCCTTCGAATCAAAGATGGAGCTCTCGATACTCTTACCGGTGGAAAAGAAAATCCAAAAGCAAATCAAGGTCTTCGAAGATCAGAAGATAAGCCAACCAGTTTTGAGAAGATTGGTGACTTCTTCACAATTAAACATGCAGGATTCGAAGAGATCCTGGATGCTCTTTCTAAGTTTGATAAAAAATCAAAACCTTATGAGAGTTTCATCTCTGAACATTTCTCTGGAAAGGTTCGAGAAGCTTTTATAAAACAAAATACCGGTGAAATAGAAACCATCAAAAAGGTTGGGGAATCGATAAAAGAAAATTATGGATTCAAGAGCGACAAAGAAATGTCTCAATACTTGAATTCAATGAAAGAAAAAATCACTCTCGAGAATGTTCCAATGGCTGATGGTTCGACAAAAGAGATAACTATAACCAAGGGTGAAGCGATGAAGATGTACGAATGGGCTCAAGATCCTACTCTCGAAGCAACATTTACAGAAGGTTTGAACTGGGGAACTGAAACTCAAAAACGAGTATTTGATTTACTTTCTGATGCTGATAAAAAGATGGCACAAAAAAATCTTGATTTTTACCAGGAATACTATAAAGGCATCAACGAAGTTTATGTTCGAGAGTATGGTGCTGATTTACCATTTAACGAAAACTACTCTCCGGTATCACGTGATATTGAAACTACTATTCCAGAAAACGTAATGCTTGCACAAGAAATGAAAGCATACGCTACTGCTAAAAATAATTCACTTAAAACTCGTACAAAAAATAATATTGAACTCAAACCAAAAGATGCGTTTTCTGTACTGGTTAATCACATTAACCAGATGGAGCATTACAAAGCTTGGAGCGAATCGATGTATGAAATGAGAAGAGTGTTTGGAGATAAAGATGTACGTCGAACTATGGAAGATTTCCATGGACGTAAATATATAAAAGAAGTCGATAACTTCTTAAATGATTTTGCACGTGATGGTGTTGATCGAGCAAAAACAGTTGAATGGTTGGATAAATTAAGAATCAACACAACAACAGCGTTGCTTGGGCTTAACTGGAAACAATTTCCAAAACAGCTTACTGGTGTATCTAACTACTTGATCGAAGTGCCTACAATTGATTTCTTCAAAGGAGTGGCCGGATTCTGGACTTCTCCAATGGAGAAGGCAAAATTCCTTTACGAAAAATCTCCAATCTTTAGAGAGAGATTTGGAGATGGATATGAACGTGATATCAAGAGAGCTCTTCAAACCAATGAGGTTAAAACTCTTGCATCACAGAAAAATAATATCCGTGAAAAAATGTTCGTCTTCTTGAGACAAGCTGACAAGCTTACTGTGTACCAGGGAGGTTGGGCTGCATATCGATATAAGTATATGGAGCTCAAGAAAGCCGGAAAAACAACTGCCGAAGCAGAAGCCGGTGCAATTAAATACGCAGAAGATGTTACGAATCGAGTCCAGGAATCATCACAGCTAGACACGCTTTCATCAATACAACGCGGAGGATCTCTTTATAAAGCTCTTACCATGTTCGGTGGTCAACCTTCAAAGTATGTTCGTTTAATGTGGAATATTGCTCGAAACTGGAAGTATGGCCGTGGATCCAAAACAACTCACATTAAGAGATTCTTGGTACTCTGGTTGGTTGTTCCTACAATTTACAATGCAGTGTCTGAACAATTGAAAGATAAAGAAGATCGAGCAACTCCTGGAGAATTTGCAGGCAAAGTTGCTCTTGGTCCTCTATCATATCCGTTGATAGTTGGCCAGATATTCCAAGCATTGTACGATAGAGTATCCGGAAGCAGATTCAACTTCAACATTTCTCCTATCCTCTCAATATTCGATGATGCTATAAGTGGTATCGATCAATTAACTTCTGATGATATCGATGAAGCATTAACGTATTTTGCAGATGCGTTTGGAAAGACAGCCGGAGTTCCGACTCCAATTATTACAAGACCTTTGCGTAAAGCACTCAAAGAGGATGATTCATCCAGTAAGGGTGCGGCCGCAGAATTTTAACCAATAAAAATTTATGGAAAAACAAACTGGTTTAATAACAATCGCTCCACGGTGGAACGATTACAAAATGAAAGGTGAGACAGCTCTTAAAAAAGTTGTACTTAACCCTGAACGCGACTGGAAAAAATATACATCAAGAGCCGAGAGACAATACGTCCCTGGTTTTGATACTCTTTCTTGTACAACATTTTCAGCGCTCAATGATCTTGAGATAATCGGAAATTGTAAAATTGAGAAGAAATTATTTAGTGATGATAATATCAAATGGCTCAAGGAAAACGGTTACTTCGATGATAATGGACTGTTGAATTTCTCTGATAGATTTATAGCAATTCTTTCCGGCACAACCATGCTTGGTAATGATGTTATATCTGTTGGAAATGCAATAATTAAATATGGTTTGATTCCAGAAAAAGATCTTCCTCTTGGTGGATCTTCCTGGAATGAATACATGGATCCAAAAAATATTTCACCCGCAATGCTTAAAAAAGGAAAAGAGTTCCGCGCTCGTTTCCTTCCAGGATATGAATGGGTGTGGTTTTCGAATGATGCAAGTTTTGATCAAAATGAAATCGATGCTCTCCAGGAAGCATTACTTTATGCTCCTGTTCAAATCGGGATACCATCACCATCTACTCATGCTACAACAATGATCGCGATACAACCGGTTACAAGTTACGATGTATATGATCACTATGAACCATTCTTCTTTCATACTCCTTGGAACTCTGGAGGGGTACATTGGGCATTCAGATATTCATTAACCGAAGTTCCGGTACCTGTACCACCTGCTTATCCGGAGTTTGAATTCAAAAGAGATCTCGAATATAAATCTCATATCAAGAACCCTGCACTTAAACCGGATATCGTGATGTGGCAAAAAGTTTTAATTGCCGAAGGATTCTTGAAAGAAGGACTTGATGATGGAATCTTTTTGAATCTAACTGTGGCCGGAACAAAACAATTCCAGGAAAAATATGGAATCTCTCCAGTTGGAAGAGTTGGACCAGTGACAAGAAAAAAGGCTAATGAGCTCTGCTTAAAAAAAAAGTCTAATATAACGGTTATAAAAAAGTACACTCCAAACTTTACTGTTGGCCGGAAAAATAATATTCCGGAAGCGATTGTGATTCACGTCATGGATGGTACTTTAATCGGTACTGATTCATGGTTTGAAAATCCCTTCTCTGGCGTGAGTTCTCACTATGGAATCGGAAAGACCGGAGAGATCCATCAGTATGTTGAAGAATCAAATACTGCATGGCACGCAGGGGTTGTCTATAAACCAACCTGGAAGATGATGAAGCCTGGACTGAACCCGAATCTCTATACAATCGGGATCGAGCACGAAGGAACAGCAAACAGTACTTGGACTGATGCCCTCAAAGAAACAAGCGCTAAATTGATAAAAGATATCTGTACCAGGTACAACATTCCTATCGATAGAGATCACATCATTGGCCACTATGAAATCAGTGCAAAGAAGCCAAATTGCCCGGACGAGAATAAGAGAATAATCGAAGATCTTATTTCTCTGGCCAAGATGTTATAATTAAAAGGTCGATATTAATCATTAATATTTAAAAAGTTATTTATGGAAAATATTTTAGGGTTATTTGTTCTCGCTGTTTTTGTTGAAGGATTCGTTGAATACTTCGTTGCAAAAGCAGATGCAAAACAACCATGGTTGAAATATGTCGCAGCTTTTATCGGCGTAGCAGTAGCTCTCGCATACAAAGCTGATCTTCTTGCGATGCTTGGACTCAACGGAATTTCACCGTATGTTGGCCAAGTGATCACAGGGTTGATCCTGGGACGTGGTTCAAACTACTTAAATGATTTTGTTTCAAGGGTAAGGAACCCGCAACCAGTTGTAATGGTTGAAGACAAAACATCTTAAAACTGAAAATAAAAAACCCGGTTATGCCGGGTTTTTTACTATTTGATATTCCACATCTGGAGACTTATCTATGGCGTACTTTTCATCGTAAGTGTTTTCAATTTTTCCTGTCTCTTTGTTGAATTTACTAGTGATGATTAAGTGGCCAACAATTCTTTTTCTATAAACAAAAACTAGTTCTTGGCCAACAGTCATGTATCTTAGGTCACTGAATTTATTTATTCTAACTTCCATTTGAGGTATCGGCTTTCTGTCTCCTTTGTAGATCTCAACAAGAAACGGAGGTAACACATGGTTGATGATTCTCTCAAAAAGAATATCAGTATTTTTCCCATACTCTATGGCTTGGCTTTTTGCAATCTCTTCGAGTTCTGATACCTTGCCACTGTTATTCTCAAGCTCACTAAGAGCATCAATTAAACTTGCTGCCTCTTTCATGATTTTACTCATGTTTGAAACGTGGCGTTCGGCTTCCTTTTTCTCGGCAACACCGGTCCAGGCATCAACAAAAGCTCGACAAGATTTTTTAAATTTTAAAATAAATTTTTTCATAATAAATTAATTACATCCATTTTCATCTCCTGGTATATATACCCCACATTTTATACAGATGTTTGGATTAGCTTCGAGTGATGTGTGGGGTTTCATCGTTGAAAGTTTTTCTGGTTTGATTCCAAGATACAATCTTCGAGCAAATTCAGCGATACATGCAGCATCAGTAAGCCCATCTGCGGCCACTCGAGCACGATCTGAACGTCTAAAATCAGCACTAGGAAATATTCTCTTAGCGATAATCTCGCTTTTTGCTTTTGTATCAAGCTTTGCCGAGACACCGGTAAACAATTTTCCTTGCCACATTTTTGCGGAGATCACTTGATGAGGCATTTCCATTCCGGCCAAGAGTCCGAGAAGTATCCCGAAACCTTTACCGGTTTGAAGTGTTGAAGATAATCCTTGGCCAGGCATTGAGATCTGTTGTTCGAGGACCGTAAGTTCTGGTTTGTTTTCAACCAGATATCTTTTTATTGCCTGGATATCATAATCCTTGCCGGCAATTGTCGGCATCGGAATTAATGTAATACCTTCTTCGTTCAAGAAAGCAAGACCACCGTTTAATCCTGGATCGATTCCTAGTACTGTTTTCATTTTAATAATTCGTTAAAAAAACTATCAATGTCTTTCTTTGCAACAATGTGATCTATGAAATCGTGCATAAAACCCTGCCATTGCGGTAAATGTCTAGCGTAAATATTAAATGAACGACCTGTTATATATCCTAAATTTTTACTTAATGATTCCCAAAAAATAGGGTCAAGAAGAATAGCGTAAAGTGAAATAGCTACTTCGTTGTTGCCTTTTTTCATCACTATTATTTCTCCCTCTTTTTGGTATAACACTTCTGTTTCTGGTGGTATTCCACCCATTCCTCCTTCTATCGCTTTTTTGATTACTTTTTCCATGGTTTTATACTCCGGCTTCCCGGAATTTTTTATCCTGCTCAAGCACTTTTGGATTCACCTTAAAAGCATTCTTATGAACACCGATAAGATGTAACCCCTCAAGTGATCGCACTCGACTAACTGCGACGTAACCATGACCGTACTCAAAAGCATTTGAGAGATCTATCGATGCAGCATCGAGAGACATTCCCTGGCTTTTGTGTATTGTTATTGCCCAAGCAAGGCGTAGTGGTAATTGCATTATACATGCCTTAACATTTTTTCTTTCATCGGTTGCTTTCCATTTATTCAGTTCCGGATATACAATCGAACCATCCATTAATTTGATTCGTGGAATACCATCTTCTGAAAAACCTTCAACCGTTCCTATTGATCCGTTCACATAACCAAGATTAGGTTTGTTGGCCGTAAACATAACAACAGCATCTTTTTTAAGAACCAGTATCTCTGGAGACAAACAATTCTTTTTAAGAGTTGCAATCGCTTTTGGATCTCCTTCTGATATCATTTCAAATTTTTTCTCTTTACCCGGAAGACTTTTAAGCTTTTCAGCATTCATAAAGTCAACATCACGATTGTGAGTAAAGAGGCTAGTTGGTGCTGATCCCTTCGATATTCGAGCGCGGATAACGTTTTTCTGGTCCTCGTTCATTTCTTCGAATCTCATTGCTCGAAGTACGTCGGTGAACACAGGATCTGCTTGACGGTGCTGTTCTGTGAGATAGCAAATATTAAAATCTGCATTATTCCAAGCTTCTGATTCGAACGCAAAACGAGCATCACCTTCTCGAGAAACCGGAGGAAGCTGAAAGAAATCACCAACCATCACTACTTGAATACCTCCAAATGGAGACTGATTTCGATGTACACCTTTCAAGATTTTATCCAAGTCATCGATCGTCACTGCATCAAGCATGGATACTTCATCCAAGATGAGTACCTCGGCCACCTTAATTCTGTTGTAGTGGTACTTGTTAAATCGAATACCATCGACATCTTCTTTTTCAAGATTCTTCATGATGCCTATACCGGACCATGAATGAATTGTCGATCCATCGATGTGAGAAGCAGCGATTCCGGTTGACGCGGTAACTGCGTAACAGATACCGTTCTCGTCCAACCAGTCAGTAAACATATTTATCGTATATGTTTTCCCGGCACCAGGTTCACCGGTGAGAAAAACATTCTTACGACTTTGTAGTATCTCCAGAGCTTTTGATTGAATCATGATATTCTTTTATACATTGTTTGCATCTAGCTCCAACTTCTCTTTGCCGAATCATACACTCCTTACATACAGCAACTCTTTTTGGTGATACCAATTTTGTTGAAGCAATAGGGTTACGTTCACGCCTAGCTGATTTTATTTTCTTTGGGTTTAATCTTTTTTCCATTTTAGTAATCGATTAGAGCTTGTGCTGTTGATAATTCTTCGACCGGTTGTGAACCAGAGTTATTCTCTTTTGAGAATCGTGGTCCATTTATAATGACCGCTTCTCCTGGCTTCTTTGAGAATGGACAGAAACGACATTCTGTACATGTAAAACATTGTTGATCAAATCCAAGTTTTTCTTTTGCTGAAACAAAAGTTTTTGTTTTCATTGCTTTGAACCATAGATTCAACCATCCTTCAACATCTGGTTTCAATTCGTCGAGAGCCGGTTGAGTGTAACGGAAGAGTTCGGCCATCTTGAAATTGTTTGTCATCTTGTCGGCAACAAAAATCTGGCAAGTAATATTTTCTTTTGGTATCAGTAAAACAGCACTTACTAAATCTTGATAGAAACCAAGCTGTCCACGATAATGATTGTTATATGGCTCTAATTTAGCCACAGAATAACAGCTCTTGATATCTGTGATGATTGCCCACATATCGTTAGGATTCATCGTTCTGATGCGATCCTGGAGCTCCTGGAGGGTCATCTGATTAGCCTTATAGATAGCATAAAGCTTAGTCATAGCAGGAGAAAGCTTCAAATGGTCCAATCTTCCCTTTCTTGGAATTCCATTCACAACCGTCGCAAAAATTTGTTGACTGGTTACTTCGTTGAATTCCATGGTTGAAAAGTATGGATGAGACTTAAGCGCGAGTGCAGTTGATTCTGCATTTTCCCAAACAGCCGGTGTTACTTGCTGTTTGTCGGCCAACTCTTTTATAGCATCGAGACTTGTTTGTATCTCAACAATTTCAGCTCTTCGGCTTTCGATGCCCTTCAACAATGTTTTATCTAAATTTTCTTCACGACTCATGGTGAGAGTATTTAAACTTTCAGATAGTTCAAGGTACTTTTTATCCTGGGCCGGAGTAAATCCTTTCTCTGGATCTTTCTTCTCCTCGAGAGCTTTCATCTTATCGATGATCACTTGTTGTTTTGCAACAAATTTTTCATTGAGTTCTTTTTCTTTTTTAGATATCTCATCTTTAAGTTCTCTAATTTTATTTTCAAACTTAAGAGCATCTTCCGGGTTAATTTTACGTTCAACTTTGATAAAGTTTTCTGTTAAATATTCCGGCTTTTCAGTAACGAGCGCATCCACTAATTTGCCATATACGAAATAATCGCGCTCTGGTTCTTCGTATGTTTTATCGATAAAGAGATCCCGGAATAAAGTTTCACATCGAGAGAAAACTTTTAATCCAGAGAATGTTCCGAATACGGTATCTTTGTAATAGGAATCTTTATCGATTAATTGTGCGGCAAGCAATACGTCTTCCATGGCTTTAGAGAGCTCTAGGTGTTGATTCTGGTACAACCGGAGCAACTGGTACTGTATTTTGAGGAGGCACGACCGGAGCCCCTCCATTATTTGGAGCAACTTTACTTGCGTTTATTTTTTCGATGATTGCATTGATGCCTTTGATAACATCATTTTGAGCTTGTTCGGCTAGAAGTGAAGATACTTTTACTGCATCATCACCACTCTCACAGATAGCTTCATAGGTAGATTCAATCTTGATCCATGATTCTGGGAGGCCGTAGTTTTTTGTATTAAGTGATCTTGAATAAGATCGTGTAACTTTTTGTATGATCATAAAGTGTTTTGTGATTAATTTTTCACACCTTAGATGGGCAAGGGCCGGGAGATGAAGAGATTAATCTTGTATCTGTACTTGCTTTCAGTTCCTTGGTTTCTGAATCCGAAGATCCATATTGTAGTACTTTTACTCGGTTCGAGAAACTCAAATCTTTTCAACTGGTAATTTTTTCTCAAGTTATTTGCTTTACCTTAAAATATTCTCACCAGTCCGCAATCTCCCAACCTTAGCCCACCTTTGAGGTGGACTTTGGATGAATAATGTTTTAGAAACCGTCTCCATGAGCAGGAGCAGATGGAGCAGGAGCGGCTACTGGAGCTGCTGTGTTTCCAACTGTTGCTTCACGCATTGGACGACGAGCTGTCTCATCGTATTCAACTTTGAAGTTTTGGTAAGCACGACCTTTTGGAGTCTTTGGTTGAGCAACACCAAGATAGGTGAGGCGAACCATGCAACCTGTTGGAATATCATCGAACTTGCCGTCAAGCAAGGATGATCCCCATACAGCTACGAGCTTACCCGCATGAGAAGCCGGGTCAACGACTTCGATCTCATAAAGATTTGATTCGTTCTGGCCGATCTTTGTCTTTTTTGAGACATAGTAACCAGTAACTACTTGACCAAGATATGTTGACTTATCGTCTGCATTCTTTGGTTCTGGATTCCATCGGAGAATCTCCGACATTTGTTCAACTGCTTCTTTAAAATTTGGCATAATTTTTTTTGATTAATTAACTTTGAATAATATATAACCTCGTATCTTTAACCTTTTAACCAAGAGTGGAATTTTCATTCCTAAAATGGGCTAAGGGGTTACGCACTTTCTTCTGCAGAGTCCTCGGCCTTTTCAGCCAATTCTTCATCTGCACCTTCTTCACTTGCAGGAGAAGCTTCTTCAACTTCATCTGCTGTGGATTCATCAGCAGCACCTTCGTTCAGAGTTTCCTCTTCCGGAGTTGCTTCTGTTTCTCCATTAACTTTATTTTCTTCTTCGTTCATAGAATAAATTAATTAAGTTTTTAATAAAAGCTCGACCACCCTAGTCCACCTTAGTGAGCTAGTGCAAGGACTCGCAAAAGTCCAAGCAGCAGATCACTACCAATAATATATTACGCAGCGATCTCCTTAAGGATCTTGATGCTACGCTTTCGTCTTTTCTCTTTCGAGATAACTTTAAGCGCAACCAGATCATCAATGAGTCGATACGTTTGCCTTTCCGTCAACTTGATACTAGCCGCGATCTCTGCGATCTCCGGTGCATATACTCGTTTCAACATGTACTTTTTTATAAAGTTAAATGCTGCTACGTGTGATGGTTGCAAAACTATTTTTTCGACTGATTTACTCATAACTAAAGTATAATCGTATGTCAGTTGAGTGTCAAATGATTTTGCAAGCAAAACTGTGGAAAACTATTTCTTAATAAGATTCATCGCTTCGAACATTCCAATCTTAAGATCATAGATTTTACACAAACATTCTGCATAGAATTTTAACATCTCAAAATGTTGACGTTTGTTATAATTTTTAAGAACAAATTTATATTGAGCTCGATACGCTTCCAGTTCCTGGTCCAAACAAAACTTTGAATCTTCCATGTATCTTCTCCACCACGCTTCTGCTCCTCCTGGATAATTTGTTTGCTGTACCACGTGAACCGTCTCATGCGCTTCAACATCATCTCGTAGTACTCCTCTTTTAACATGAACAGTATCTCCGTATGTATATACGATGCCCTTGTTAAAGTCTGCTGCTCCACCAAACTTTTTTATCGCGGCATCATATACCGGAGGAAAGTCTGTGCTGATTTTGTAATCAACACCGTTGTATGTTCTAACTTCCATAGCGCTTGATAACATCTAAGCATCGATCATCGAGGCTCACTTCTGTTATTTTTTCAACAGAGAAGCCTGGAACAGCTCCAACTGGAGGAAGATCGTATTCAGTTTTACCTGCTTCAACGTCGTGAGTTATTGCAGGATAGTGTCCAAGGTCTTGATCCATTTTTGCAATGTCTCCGTAAACAATAGTGAGAGCATCTCCCATAGATTGTTTTGGAGCAACCGCAAGTTTTAATACATTATTTTCAATTGTGAATTTTACTATCATTTTATTTTTGCATTATCTTAATAAATTTTTTAAGTTTCCATTCCGGGAAAATGTACGCATCATAGATGTAGTACAAGGTCCCGAAATCTTTGCCATCCGACTTACGCATCAATCGACCTCGAATCTGATGCAGCAGAAGTTCATTTGTATAAAGCGGTGAAATCAGCACGATGTTATCGAGATCAGAGATTGATACCCCTGTCGAGACACATCCAATCGTAGCAAAGATGACCTTCATATCTGCGTGTTTCATCGCTTCATAGCTCTCTAGGGCCTGTTTTGAGTCCTTTCCGGTAATTATACCGGCCTTGATACCAAACTCTTTTTCTAGGCGATTTTGGAGCGTTTGGCACGGTTCTACATACCTGGATAATACTATCGTTTTACCCTTCAACCCGGCTACTGTACGCAAAATAAGGTTATTTCGCTCTGGATCCAGGGCAATTGTTTTCTCCTGGAGGTGTCGAGCCCCTGTTGTCGGGTTCTTGTGGCCTGCTTCGGTGAGTCCGGTAACAACACTATCCCAATCAAACCTCGTCTCGCTTTCTATGGTTCGAATTTTAACCGGTACTACACGGCCTTCTTCTTCGAGTTCCTCTCTCGATATTTTGTAAATAACTTCTCCGAAAGTTGCATAAATGAGGAAGTCTTTTTGATCTTTTCTTCGGAGAGTTCCAGTAACGCCAAATCTGTTTCTGGAATTGATATTATTAAGTATGGTGAACATTGTTGCAGCCGGCGCAAGGTGGCATTCATCAAGAAAGGTGGTACCGAACGATTCACTGTACTTATGTAAATTTTTCTGGAGAGACTTGTCAATAGCAATTGTAATATCTCCAACGCTATCTTTTCCGGAACCGATAATTCCGACTTCGATTTTGTTTCCTTTTTCATCTCTAATATATTTTTCTATATCTTCTAATAATTGTTTCATGAGGACCTTTCGGTGAACGATGATGAGCGCTTTCTGTTTTAACTCAACGATTGATTTTAAAATGATCACACTCTTACCGGCCGAAGTTACCGCATGAATTATTCCTTGCCGTTTCGACTTAACGGCTTGGACTGCTCCTTCCTGGTGTTCATCCAAGTTGAATTCATTGTTGATGTATTGAAGGTTAACCGGGTGATCTGGATGACTGAAATTATATTCATGATTGCCAATATATGGACGAACCTTCATTGCTTCACCTCTCATTATTTGTAACTCACGGCCAACCATTGTATAGGTGCGGATCTCTTTCGGAATGTTCCAAACAGATATACCCATTTCTTTTTTTGAATAGTATTCCGGATTCGAATAAACCAGATGAGTTAAAATATCCGGATGCACTGGTTCTTTATCGAGATCTATATAAATTTTATCTGTGATTTTCATTTTATTTTTTACAAGTTACCCATTTCATACTACATGCAAGTTTTTGATATCTTTTTTGATCTTTTTTAAAAAGTATACTCAACGAAGACATGTCTGTTTGATTTTTTTTCTTTGGATATTTTATCTTTTTCATAAAATTAAAAAGGTATCTCTGGCTCTGGTCCATCTTTTCTTAAATTTCTCCAGTGCCTCATGTTACCGGACTCATCGACCCATTCTAAATTTGTAATGTGATTATTCGCTTTGTTTAAATCTTTATGGTTAACAATTGGATGATTGTTTGGATTCTCTATAAAAACTTCTGCAACTAAACGATGAACAAAACATTTTATATCTTTATTTTTTTCTTGGTACAAATAAACAACTTCATATCCTTTGTAGTGAATACACTTTTTCATGATCAATGGTTGTTTCTTTTTGAAACTTTTAACCCGACCATGGTTGCTTACATGGTAATCTGGAAAATTTTTTAATTGTTTCCATTCTTCTTTAATGTTCATAAGGATAGCCAGGACTTGAACCTGGCTGTATGCCATTTATCCTTGTGCAGGTGCCTCTGTACTAGGTGCTGATTCAACTGCCGGAGCAGGATCAACTGGAGTTTCTGATGCCGGAGCCGGACTTGGAGAATCACCACCTGGTAACTCTTCTTTAGCCGGTTCAGTTGGCTCTTCAACGTGAGTGAATGGTTCTTGAAGTGCGCCTGCTAGACCATATCTTTCGAGTAAGTCTTGCACTGCTAGAACATCATCACCAACGAGTCGAACCTTCTGGCTTTGAAGTTGTTGAAAGTAATCAAATGCTCCAGTGATAACCTTCCATGGGAAGAATTTATCACCGATTGGATTTGCCTTCGCGTATTCCAACAGGAATTTATGAAGAGCACGTCCAAGTTTTTGGATTTCTTTCTTATCTTCTTTTGTGATTGCCCATGTTCCTTCTGGAAGATCGGGCTTTTTTTCTTGACTCATTTTTTTTGAATTATTGTTTTAATAAAAATCGACTTTTAATCTTTCCACGTGATAGCTTTCACAGCCCACATTTGTGCAGTTTGTGCTTCGGTTATAGCAACTGAATACAAACGCTTAGCTTCTCCACTTTCTGTACCAGATCTCAAACTATTAAGATCATCAATAATTTGAGCATAGTATTTTTTTATAGTGGTTACTGCTGAATCTCCACTTGGGTTGAATGCAAGTCCAACTGCTTTCTCACCGAATGTTAATTCTCTTCCTTCTTGTAACATTTGTTTTACAGATTATTTTAATAAACCGGAAGAGAGACTATTTCTTCGCAGTTTTCTTTGCAACCTTTTTGCCGGTTGCTTTTACTGCCTTCTTAGGTGCAGCGTTAGCAAGAGCTCTTTTAGCGGCAGATGCCTTTCCCGCTTTGCGAGCAATTTTTGTGCGCTGTTCTTTCGAAAGTGCAGCAAAACCAATTTTTTTTGTCATAAATTTATATAATTTATTTTTTCAATAAATGACTGCGGTTCGACTACTCCGCCGCCAGTGAGGAACTTTCGTTCCTCGATTCTCCCGATGAGTGAAGAGAACATCTCTCCGGGCTTGCCTCCTTTGAGATCCTCAACAGATCACAGGGAGAATCGAGGAACGAAACTATTTTTATGTCAAAGTTGGATCTGCCGGATGTTCTTTTACTGCCTCTTGGTGAACCTTCTCAACCGCTTCGTTGACTTGTTCTGAACCAATATCATCTGTATCTAATTCAATCTGTCCGGCCAAAACATCTGGAGTACCTATTTTATATTTCAACCTATCTTCATCACTTGCTTTCACTCGAAGCATCACTGGACCGGCATACCATAGCTGTGCTCGGCCAACTCTTCGAACATTAAACTGCCAACCGTTCTTAGAGTAGATAAGTTTCTTGATGATCAAACCGAATCTCCATCTAGTTTCAACTGGTACTGTGTAATCAGTTTGATTTCGAAACATTAGATAAAATTCATACATGTCTGAAACAGAAAGAAAATGATCCATGAATTTTTGTGGTTCCTTCATGTGCTCCATTCGAGGAGATACTCCAGGCCCGATATCGTTTAGTGATTCTTTCTTTACGAAATAAGGCAACGGCATGAATGTTCGATTCAAGAAATCAATTAAGATTGTTGCATCGTAACAATAGACTCTATTGTTTGTTGGAACGTGTTTTAATTTTTGATTTATATTTTTTGGAATTTTCATATTAATAATATTTATTTCTAATAAAGAGGAGAGTGAGGTTTGCCGGATCAACTTTTACTTGGTACGTCTCTCCTTCAAACTGAACCTGTACAAACCCTCCTTGGTGATCGACCACTTTCCCTAACTTTTTTATTGAACCAATCTCTTCGTTGATGATGTTGTTGTATTCAACGTGTGATCCAATCGGGAAAAATTTTGGATCATACCTACTCATCTTGCTTAACCTTTCATACAGTATCGATCGTAAAACTGATACTATATCCCTCATATCCTTGAACCCTTTAACTTTGTCTCGTTTTTCTCTCTTTGCTTTCTCTAACTTTACATGCATCTCTTGAACATGCCGGATTATCGAAGGAGTTTTCATGTATTCAAAATTTTCTTTTGTGTACATCATACTCTTTTGAATCCCGGTTGATCCGGATATCTAATATCCTCCTGCGCGACTGTTTGGTTTCTTCGGAGGCCAGAATAATACAAAATCGAACCGTCTTTAATCTTTCCTATATTCCATCCAACCATGGTTGAGTGATTCATTTCTCTTCCAAAGTTAGCAAGTGATTTTGGCTTGTAACCATTCTCAAGACAGTACGATTTATATTCTTGATACAGTGAAGTGCTTTTAATTACATACTTCAACTCTTGGCCAACTGGAACCGGATCATAATTTGATTGTAAGAATTCGATCATCGGTGAGTTGTCCATCTTAAAGATATTCATCATCTCAAAGTTCTTTTCTGTTTCGTTGAACCTTCCTTGTTCACGAAGCATCTTCAATCCTTCGATAGCCCAGTTTAGAATGCCAGGCAATTCTTTTGTGAGTTTATCTTCGAGGTATATATCCGGATTGTTTAAGTAAGTGCGATTGAATGGGATGATAATGAATCTTCGGTACAGTCCAGGTGTAGTGTCGTTAATCTTTGGTAGTTCGTTAACAGAAAAAATAAGTTTTGTTGTCGGATGAAACTCGAGTGGCTCCGGTCGGTACTTAATCTCGGCTGACATCTTCTCTCCAGAGATCAAACCCTTGATGATGTTCGACTCGAAATAGTTTCCAGAGATTTCATCGATAAGGTTTAACTTCTTTCCGATCAATCCGGTAAGTCCGAATTGTTTGTTGAGTGCTGTGAGGTTCACGCTTGAAACATTTTGTTGGCCAACAATTTTTGCAATCATTCGAGTGAATAGAGATTTACCATTTGCTCCCGAACCAAACAACACGAATGCTTTTGCGAGGGTGGTTGATCCAGTCAAACAGTAACCGGCAATTTGTTGGAGAAGTTTTACTTGGTCCTGGTCTCCATCCATGATATCGTACACAAAACTTTTCCATTGAGGACAAGATGCAGTGTGCTCAAAATCAACCGGGATCTGTGATGTTGAAAGGTACAAAGGAGTGTGAGGGTGCATCTGGTAAGTGGAGATATCAACCAAAGCATTTTTAAAGTTCAAAATATTATGGTTGGAATCTTCTTCTTCATGAGTGAAGGTTCTTCCTGGAATCGATTTGAAACAGGCAATCTTATCATTCACTGCGGAGATCTTTCGGTAATTTGTTAAACCATCACCTAACATTTCATTGAGTACGAGGGACTGGATATCTCCGATCTGTCTTGGAACATACACTCCGGATTCGTACTGATAGAAATCTCCTCTCATTTTATATTTCAAGTACGGATATCTTTCAGCTAAAATAAATTCGTATGTGAGATATTTTTCTTTCTGTTGATTGTTTGTACTATCTCTTTTTTCTTTCGTTGTTTTTGATAATACTTTTGAGGTAACTTCTGATAGAGCAACTCTTTCCTCCGGCTTCACTATTGCTTGCATCACTTCATTGTTGTAACCGAAATCATAACTGTGTTCAAAGGCACTGCGAATTGTTTTTCTGATCTCACGCAAACCAAGTCCGTGGAATTCATTAAAGTGATTTGTTGTTTGATCAAAACTCCAACCTGCTTCTTTACATGCGTATGCGACAACCAGGAGAGCTTTGTTTCGGAGTCCTTCCGGTACGGTCCCAGGTTGTTTTGATAGTAGTGCCTTGAAAGATGGACGATCGAGTTTTGGATATTTCTTTTCGATCTCCAACTTTACTTCTTCGTTGATTGGATTCTCTCCGTTCGCTGCTGCCCAGGTATCCATCGGAGGTTTCTTCAAAAAGTATTCTTGGATCTCTGAAAACTTATAAACATTTTCTTCGTAAGCATGAGAGAGTTTTACTTCGAATGGATCATTTGGATTCTTTTGATGAAGAGTTCCAGGTACACGCAATACTCGAGCAACATCTTTTGCGGCCGGATCTCCGTCAAACTTTTTCAATATAGCTTCTTCGATATCTCTGTACAAAACACGAAGACGATTTTGTTGTTCGGGATTAAGAGTGTTGAGATAAATTGGTTCCGGTAGCATCCAGTACACGTGAAATCCATTTTTAGTTTCAACAATGTAGGTTGGAACAAGTCCTTCATCTACCATTTCCATCAAAAGATCTTGCTTATATAAACGGATAGCCTCGGCTGTTTTATTTATTTTATCTGGATAGTCTATATCACAAAAGAATCCGTTGATATTTGTGAGAGTCTCACTGGTTCGCTTTCCTCCGGTAAATCCGTTGACTGTAAAAAAAATACCGTATCCATCTTTCTGTCTTTTGAGATCTAAGATTTCAGAATGAATGACAGGGAGTTTGTCATTATGGTCTGGAATATAACAATACAAAGTTTGTGGAAAATTTTTTAAAAACTTTTCTACCTTTGGTTGTAATTTTAAATTTAATAATTTGGGATCTAACATGGCAAGCTAAATTGTTGATTAATTTTTATCGATAGTTATATTATATGTCGTGTGTCAGTTTTATGTCAAACTAAAAAACTGGTTAAACTGTGGATAACTTTACAACATTTAAAATAAAAAGCCACTCACAGTGGAGTGGCTAAAAAAAGATTGATTACTTCAAAATAAAAATGCCTCTCCTTCTTCTGTTGAACCGGAATCATAAGTTCCAGTTCATCATGGCACTCCCGACAGATATAGAAAATGGGAGCATTTTGTACTTTAAAGAATCTTCTCGGTAAGATGTGATGGCGAGTAAGAGGTTTAACCTCTTTGCACTTTGGACACTCCGCGCGTTTCATCGATCCTCCTTTTTATGTGAACATTCTATTTCATTATAAAACAAAAACACTGCTTTGAGGTAGCAGTGTTACTTTAGTATTGAAATTTCTACTTGTCTCCGGCCATGCTCGAGCGCTTGTTCTAAGCTTGGCATCCATATATCAAAATAATTTCCATCGCGATATCTTTTATTCATTCGATCGTTGCATGTAAAAACTTTTTCATTGATCAAAACCTTGGTCCCGAATTTATATCTCGAGGGGCAAGCTACTCCGCCATAGTACACATGATCTCCGTTAGCAGTAATAAACGGTGTTGAATCCGTTTCTTGTTCCCGGCTTGTGTATCCGGATACACTCGCATCAAAAGTTTCAACCGGTACGAGTGTTGGTTCTGCTTCAATTCTACTTTGTGATAGTAAAATGTTTGGCTTGACTTCAATATGGTAAGGCACCAGAGCTGATATGAGTACAGAGTTTAAGATAACAGATGCTAAAAGCACGGGCCGTGATATATTTTCAAACTTCATAGCGAATGTTTTAATTATACCTCGCTCAAATCTCTGGTCAACCTTATTTTTAAAATGGTGTTTCGTCTTCATAATTTCCTATATAAAAACCGCTTGAAAAATTCTCACTGTAAATTCTATTAGTGCTGATTTTAAAACCGCATCTACACTTTAAAAGATCTACATGTTCAAACAGTACTAAATCATCACAACAAATAGGGCAAGAATTTATGCGTAAATTTTCCCAATTTAAATTGAGTCCTCCTGCTTCTTGTTTTAAATTTTGCCGGTCTCCGGCTTCTTGGAATGCCATATACTAATTGTTAAAAAAATCAAAATAATTTTCGAAATGATCATCTCCTTCTTCCATATCAAAACCGATCTCAGCCATCCGTTCGCTACTAATTTTGAAACTGCAATTTTTACAGCTCCAATTGTCTAACATTAAATTTCTAACAAGTCTTTTGTTATCTTTCGGGCAACGGTAACGGTTTAAATTATCCCAATTTAATTTTTCATTTTTTCCTGCTTCTTGAAATGTCATAAATTATTCTCTTGATTTTTTCTCCGCATTATAGATGCGGTCCCTAAGTGAACTCGACGAAAATCCATGATCTCGGGGATTGTAAATAATTTGAATAGGTAACTCATGACCGGTGAAATTCCTACCTCTCCAATCTTCTCCTAAAAATCTCACATCAATTGGTAAGCTTTTTAATAAATTAAAAAGGTCTGCTTCTGTTTCGTATATCACAACCTCATCAATGTACTTGCAAGACTTCAATTGAATCATTCGTTCCTCGAGCGACTGGACCGGCTTGTTCTTTTCCGGCCGATCGATACTCGGGTCCGTCTGTACTCCAACAATTAAAACTTCGCAATTTTTCTTGCAATCTTTAAACATCAGATAGTGGCCGGCATGAGTAAGATCAAACGCTCCGCATGTAAAACCAATTTTATATTTTGAATTCATATAATCCAATTAAAAAATAATGGTAATAGATATTGCAAGGCGAGAATAAAAGCCAGGACTCCAACCACTGTTAACACTTCTTTAAAAAAGTGTTTCCAATCTTCCTTCGTTACTTTTATATCGTCTTTATTCATAGATATATTCGATAGTAAAACCCAACTGCATGACTTCTAGCGGGCTTCTTTTTTCTTTTCGCAACTCTTCTCCGTTTGTCTCATCAAATTTTTTGAGTCTCATTTTCACGTACCCGATAGCCGGGCCGTACTCTTCGAACATCCAAAAATTCCTGGAATCAACACGTGTTGTTATCCCACTAAAAAATTGCTTCCTTTCAATCACTTTAAATTTGACTGGTGGGCGAGAAACCAGGGCGACAAGTATATTCGGCTTGCCTCCGGCTGTTTGCCTCTTCTTTGGGGCAAATTTGAGCCATAGGGGGCTGTTAAAATTGATCATAATAAAATTGTAAACTATTTATAAAAGAGAATCCACCGACTTTTTAAATTCTCTAGCCTGGACCTGTGGTTATGTACGGACCACCGGACCAGATAGAAAAGTCAAAAGTAAAAAATGTTTTTACATAGGTATAGGCATCAATCTCTCAACTATTGCCTTTTGAACCTTCTCCGGCATGTCGTCGAAATCAATCTCAAACTCTCCGGCATGTCTCGGCTCTTCGATAGTGCCAAGAAAACTATTGACCCCTTGCGGTGAAAATGGATTATCTGAAAACGAATAACAATCAAATTTGCCATTGATTCGTACATCCATTGAATACGAATCTGCAAACTTTTCATCTTTGTTTTTGTAAAATTTAATCATGGTATTAACTTTTTTCTATATCGTATATGTCGATATTCTGTGCCTCGACCACTGCACCGTGTTTTTTATAATCTGCGATGAATGCAACCTCTCCCAAAGGTATCGCTCTGTAAGTCTCCGGGTCCATCCAATAAGCTCGCTCTTTTGCATCAATCAAGCCTCGTTCTCGTTGCTCTGCAACTGTTAAGTGTCCGCCATCTCTAAAAATAACTTTAACTTTGTGCGTACCCATCGCGTAATGACTCAAGGCTGCGACTCGTTCAAACGTGTCTTTTATTGTGTTCATAAAATTTTATATATTACCTTCATTTTTGTTTATAATTTCGCCAATATAGGCAAGCATATCATCAACCTCGTCGCCGTCCATCGGCTCGCCTTCGATATTGTGATGCGTTTTATATAACTCAATCAATTTGAATACATGCTCCTCGATTAATTTTTCCATGGCTATTTGTTTGATTCGGCTTCCGCCTTAAGTTCTAATTCGACCAAGTTCATTGATTAAATCCATCGTACTGCTTCCAACTTCCTCCGCTATATGTTCGCGAAGGCTGTCAATTCTTTTCAAAATCTTTTTTATACTCATATCAATTTAAATAATTTAACTTTTAAACCGTTTCCCCATGAAAGCATCAAACCGACTGAAAAGATGCTCATGTTGAAAGTATGGAACCATCCACCGCGTACCTGGTGACCGTTTACCCAGTGCCTGCGTTCTGTTGTGTTGATTTTCATGTGATTAATTTGTGGCTACTGCTTTTTTATGTCGACCGTCGAACACTGCGAGAACCTCCTCGCGAGTGAAATCCTCACCTAATGCGTCGAGAGTGTCCTCAATGCTTCCAGTATAATAAGCTTCATGATTATTCAACTGGTAACGAATATGCTTAACTCTCGCATCTTGGTCCTTCATGGCTTGCTTAAACTCTGCATCAATTTCCTTCATTCCGGCAATCAGTGCATCATAGTTACCGCGTGGCATAAATCCACCGGCTCCAATATCGACGTACTTCTCACCTTCTTTTAAAGGGGTTTTGTTTTCGTCGAATTGTTTTTGACTAAAGGCCCAAAATACTCCCAACTTTGTAAAAAGTTCGTTTGTCTTTTTTTGTTTTATATCGTATGCGTTCATAGATTCCCGGCTTTATGCTATCCGGTAGCGTTAAAAATTATTAATTGTTATATGCTGACGTGGTGACTATCACGTCTTCCGTCATATCTTTATAGGCTACGCTGTCAACTATTTTCCCATCTTCATTTTTAAATATTTGAACAAAGAAAGGTTTTGAATACCAGCCATTCTTTTTGGCTAACCTTGCCCACTTCCTGCGATGTGATTCTATATTTTGAGATATCATTTTTTTATAATTAAATTAATTAGTAATTTTAAAACGTGTCCCATTCTGTTGATTCTGTTCCGTCTTCTGATTCGGCCATCATCTGTGCATCTGTGCCGATATCATCCGGACCAATTATAAAAGTTCCATCATTCCAATTCTTTTTGGCTATTTCCATAGCTTCGTCGATATTTTCAGCTTCGACGGTCCAGGTTTTAACCATAGGTTGCTCAATTGATACATTAAATTTTTTTGACATAAATTTTTTAACTAAAAATCCTTACTAATAAATTGATGGCTTCATCTTGCTCAATCATTGACCAAATGATAAACGAGACAAATGACCAGAAAACCACGAACCCAATCCAACCGTAACACTTTTGCAATAAATTTTTTTTGTACATAATTATTTATTTTTTTACTTTTAACTATTAATATATATATTGTAATCGCATGTCATATAGATGTCAATAACTAACTGTGGATAACTCAAGGCTTGACGTTATCGAGTGTCATATATGGTTAATCAGTCCAGGGATTCGAAAAACTACGGTCAGCCGGGGCTGTTTTATGTGATATAGATATCATTTCAATTTTTTGGATGGCCTTAAAAGTCAATTTTGAGCGTTGTAAAAATTAAATTTTTACTAGTTTTGATTAAAAGACAATGATATATATAGA
>ERZ869929.125-NODE-125-length-43134-cov-47.339075_pt1 | contig 43134 bp, 66 predicted proteins | sample MGYA00579312_ERZ869929 | MGnify/ENA primary metagenome ERZ869929 (study PRJEB32216, sample SAMN09231818) | wastewater metagenome | place: USA: Maryland | collected 2016-08-09 | study: EMG produced TPA metagenomics assembly of the PRJNA472060 data set (Reclaimed... | reverse complement strand
ATGGCCAGCGTGTCACGCAAAGCGGCGGATTCACCGTAGTAGTCGGGCCATCAACATGGGGGCAATTCCTCGGCGCTGGCCTCCTCGAGGGGATTAAGGGCGCAACGGGACTGCCACCCTATGGTACCAAGGCGGCCGACGCCATCCTGTCCGAAACGCCCATGATCGAGAACATGTGGTCATCCGCTGTATCGACGGCCATCTCCAAGCAAACCGCAATCGGGTTTGAGATTTCCGACACGACCGAAAGCTCGCGCCGCATCAAGCAAGCGCAAGAGCTGATGCTCAATCTGGACGGCAACTACACGGCAGGTCTCGCCAAGGTGCTGCGGGATTACCTCACCACGGACAATGGCGCATTTATCGAGATCGTGCGCTCGTCCAGTGCGGCAGGGTCAAAGGTCGTCGGCCTCATGCACCTCGACAGCCTGCGATGCTACCGCACAGGCGACCCGAAGTTCCCGCTCATCTACGTGGATATGCGTGGCCGTCAGCACGTGATGCGCGCCGATGATGTGCTCATGTTCGCCGACACGCCATCACCACGCACCGAGCACTACGGCATGGGTATCAGTGCAGCACGTCGCTCATTCGAGACCATTCTCAAACTTACCGCTATTGAGACATACGTGCGTGAGAAAGTATCGGGCCGTCGCAACCTCGCTATCCATATCGTCAATGGCATCACGAGCGACCAGCTCGGGCAAGCACTCAACTCCAGCGCCGCCATGCAAGACCAAAAGGGCTACGTAGTCTACAATGGCTCGACGATCATTCCGATGATTCGGAATGAGACACCATCGATTGCCACGATTCCGCTTGCAGAGATTCCTGATGGATTCGATGCAGCGACTGAGCGAACCGACGCCTACCTGCGCTACGCAAATGCACTTGGCATCTTCGTGGGTGAGATTCAGCCACTCTCAGGGCAAGGACTCGGCACTGGTCAGCAGTCAGTCGTACTTGCGCAAGCGGCCGAAGGGCGAGGTCTGTCATCATTCCGTAAGCAATTCGCCAACGCAATCACCCATCAGGTATTCCCCGATGCAGTAAGTTTCTACTTTGCCGAGAGCGACCAGAAGGACCGCAAGGAGAAAGCGGAAACTCTGTCCGCTTGGGCAGGCGCACTCAAGCCTCTCATCGAGCTACAGGTCATCAGCGCTGCACAGGCGCTCAATGTCCTCGTGGACGATGGCTACCTCCCGCGCGAATTCCTCGCCACGGACTCCACGGCAGGCGGCGTAGTGACTGATAGCGAGAACATCGAGACGACCGCACAGGCTGCGCAGATTGCCGACCAAGCGCAAGCCGAGGCGCAAGCGCAAACGTCAGCCGAAGCGCAGGCCACAGCACAAGCACCAACCGACGCCGAGAAGGCACTCATCCGACTCAAGCAAACCGTGCGAGGGTTGGCCGATAGCGCTGACCTCTTCTACCAAGGCGAGCCACCTGCAGGGCGTGCGCCGAGCGGCAGTGAGCTTGACCGTATGATTGATGATGAGCTCAAGAGCGCATTGCGATTGCTGGAGAAGCTGACATCATGAACAAGCTCGAGGAATTAATTGCACGATTCGCACTCTACCTCGCAGGTCGCACCGCACGTATGATGCGTGAGGGCGTGGATGGCGAGGGGAATGTGACTAACCTTGAATCCGTCCAGCAATGGTATGAGGATATGAAGCGCGAGATCGTGCGCTACCACACGGCAAGCGGGCTTCTCGGGTCTGGCGTCAGTGAGCTCACGCCCGAGCTGTTGGGCGTCCTGCGCTATTCCCTCAATACGCAATTGTCCTACTTTGACGGCTTCTATCTCAAGGTGGTGAGTGAGCGAGAGTTCAAGCGCAAAGAGGCAGCACGGGCGGTCTCATATGCCAATGGCATCAAAGAGCCGTACTGGAAGGGGCGTACCGAGTTCCTGCCACTTCCTGCCATGCCAGCGCAAGGAACGCAGTGTATGGGCAACTGCAAGTGCAAGTGGCGCATCGTGGTACTCGACCGTGATCGTGGCGACTATGACTGCTATTGGGAGCGCCATGCCGATGACTCATGCCAGACATGCATCGTGCGCGCCTCGAGATGGGCGCCATTTGAGATACGCGGACTGGAGGTGCAAGTTGGGCGTTAAGATGAGCGTGATTGTCCCGCCAAAGCTGGATGCAAAGCGATTAATTCGCGCACTGCGCAATGGTATGTCTGATGCAGCTGAAAACGTTGTAGTGGATTTCAAGACCACGACTGCCACATGGAAGCATCAACCCGAGTTCAAAATTACCGAAGTGTCAGCCGCCGAATGGATTATCTCGACTGATGACAGCGTGTGGTCAATGCTTGATGATGGCACCAAGCCACACATCATCCGCCCGAAGCGTGCTAAGCGTCTCCGCTTCCAGTGGGGCGGTCAAGGGTCATACAAGGCCAAGACGAAACCGGGCTATCTCGGCTCAAACAAGGGCAAGGTATCGGGGCCGATTGTATTCCGCAAGCAAGTACGACACCCGGGCACGAAAGCACGCAAGTGGACGGATGCCGCCAAAGTGAAATGGGATAAAGAGCTTGGCGACATCGTCCAGCGTGCTATCCGTACCGAGGTTGATAACATGGGGAGGAACATCTAATGCCATTCCGATCACAGGCACAGTGGAAGTGGGCATTTGCCACCAATCAGGACTTTGCACGGCAGTGGGCACGTGAGACGCCCGGCGGTAAGCGCAAGTTTACGCGCCTCTCCAAGAAAATCGGCATGAAGGCGGCCATGGATGAATACATGACGTCATACAAAGCCGAGCGTGAATTTGTGCGTGACAACTCGGGCAAGTTTGCCGAGAAGCCGGGTGGCGGTATCGACAAAGTCGAGCAGGCCAAAAAGCGCGTCGAGGGATTCGCCAAGCCCAAGAAGGGCGGCGGCGCAAAGAAGCCCAAAAAGACGGCAGCACAGCGGTCAGCCGAGCGTGCGACCGAGGCGCGCGATAACGCCATGAGCACGCTGGATAAAGTGGGATTCGATGCGAGTGATTACGAGCTCCTCAACACGGATGCGGCACAAGATGCCAACGATCCATCAGTCCAACGCCTCCTCGACAAGGGCCTCATGGAGAAAGTCGGCGACAAGGTGTATGTATCATCACTTGGCAAGCAGGTGACATCAGCCGCCGAGTCAGGCAACGCCGACCGAGCACGACAGGCAATTGACCGCGCAGACGCCAAGCGTGCCGAGCGTGATGCACGCCAGCAAGCACGAGATGCTAAACGTGCTGAAGCCGAAGCGAAGCGTGAGGCCAAGCGACAAGAGGCCGAAGAGAAAAAGAAGAAGCGTGGCGGGGGTGGTGGCGGTAAGGGTGGCGCAAAGAAGCCCGAAGCCAAGAAGCCTGATGCAACTGCCAAGCGCACCGAGGCAAAGAAGAAGCGCGAAGCCGTCAAGCGTGAACGACAGATTGCACGCCTCGAACAACGTCTCGAGCGCGAGACCGATGGTGATGCGGCAATTGCACTCCGTGATGAGATTGAGCGATTGCAGAGCACTAAGACCACCAAGGCTGATGGCCACAGTCCACCAGATGGCGTGCGCCAAGCGGCAAAGCGTGGCCTCGAGTTGCGCTCGCAGTTTGGACGTGGTGGCACGGCCGTCGGTATCGCTCGGGCACGCGACCTAAGCAACGGCACACGAGTGAGTGATTCGACCATCAAACGCATGGTGAGCTTCTTTGCACGGCATGCTGTTGATAAGCGGCCGGGCTGGGGTGATCCTGCTAACCCAACCAATGGGTACATCGCTCACTTGCTCTGGGGTGGCGACGCTGGCAAGGCATGGGCGAATAAGGTTGCACGACAACTTGACGCCATGACGGTCAAGGAAAATATCCCAACCAATCCCGACCTCTGGAAGCGAGCAATCGCCGCAGCCAAGCGTCGCTATAGTGTCTATCCATCACGCTATGCAAATGCCTTTGCATCGACGTGGTATCGCTCTCGTGGTGGCAAATGGCGGGTCAAGTCCACCACAACTAAATCCGCAAGCACACCTGCACAGATGACCGTGTACAAATCGAAAGATGGCTATCGTTGGGTGGCCATCAGCTCTACGGCCTATCGTGATCGAGACAAAGAGATTGTGTCAACCAAGGCGCTCAAGGGTGCACTCGAGAAAGCGCAGGCATCAGGTGAGTATGGCCCGCTCCGCTTCTGGCACGTGCCCGGACTGGATATCGGCACCACTGACTATCAGGCGCTGAGTGATGACGGTAAGTATCTGGTAGAAAGTGGCATCGTGACCAATGACGCTGTGGCCGAGGCGCTCATGCAGAAGGGCAACGGCTGGCAGGTATCAATTGGATTCGAGCATCCCAAAACCGAGCCTGATAGTGATGGCGTGTTCGAGAACATTCGCATCTTCGAGCGGTCAATCACCCCGCCCGGACGTGCGGCGAATCCAATGACCGAATTTGGTATGACAGAGTAACAGGAGGTATCTATGAGTCTCATTCACCGAGTCAAGGCGGCGCTCAACATCCCGTCGCAAGTCCAAGCGCAAGCAGCCATCGTTGGCCCCGATGTCATGCTCAATATCCCGGGTGGCACGTACACCGCTACGCTCACCGCTGATGTGTGGGATGCGTACGGCCGTGAGTGGGCGACATCGATGAGTCGTCTCACTGCTGGTGGGCCATTCGGTATTCGTGTATGGCAACGTGAGAACGCCCGATCGCCATGGCAGCAAATCATCTTTCGACAGGACTGCCACGGCACGCTCTATGTCATCCGTGACCAGCTCTGGTTCGTGTGGAACCTGCCAAACTTTCGTGGGAGTGGGCGCAATCAGATTTTGACTTACCGCCATACTCGGCCAGTAGCACCACGTACAGTGTCGAGTGATGTGGTTGTTGGGCCTGATGAGTTTGAGGCGTAAAAAATGTAGCGACCGCGCCTCGAAGAGGGATGGCGCGGTCATGGGTTATTGTACCACAGATTATGCATGCGTATGATACATGCAGGGGGAGGAGATTCCATGCTAACTGCCGAGAAGAAGAAGGCGTTGTCGGACTTGGTGGGTGAGTCGGTTGCTGAACGACTTATCTCGACCATGCAGACGCGCGAAAAGGAAGCCCAGATGCAAGGCGTGAGCTATAAGGGGTTGGACGTCCCGACCGCTGATGAGATTGCGGCGATCCTTGGGTCATGGGATATGAAGGGAAACACCATGCCAACCAACGAAACCCTGAAACAAGAGGGCGAGGAGATGGCCGAGGAGACCGTGGTCGAAGAGACTGAGGAAATGGACGAAGAGGAAGGCGACGAGGGCGAGGAGGAATCACTCTTGTCCGAAGCCGAAATCAAAGCCATTGCCAAGGCCGTCGCCGAGATGATTAGTGGCACCATGAAAGAGATGAGCGAGGAGCTCAAGGGCTACATGGGCAAGCGCGAGAAGGACGATAGCGCCATCGCTCACGCCGAAGCACAGGTTGCTGCACTCGAGGAGATGGTCAAGACCATCAAGGAAGTCAGCAAGCGTCTTGAGGCACTCGAGGCTGTCGCTGGCAAGCCGTACCGCCCATCAGAGGCTGGTAACAACGTGCTTGGTCAAAGTGCAACCACGAAATCGGCCGACGTTCCTGCAGGCCTCGACCCACAGTACCACGACGCATATCGTGCATTGGCCGATATGAATCTTTTCCGTTAGGGATAGGAGATACTACCCATGACCACACAGCTGACCAACGAGCAGATGAAGGTCCTCGACCAACTCGTCCAAGAGCGGTACAAGGCCTCATCCGCTACCACTGGCATTGCGCCAACTGGTAACAATGCTTTGTTCAATACCCCCGGCCTCAATCCGTTGGTGCCAACCACCTACGTGCCACCGAAGGGCGTCGAGCAATTCCTCGAGCGCAACGGGCACGTCAAGTCCAGCACCTACATGCAAGAGGTGTACGGTATCATCACTGGTCAAACCGCCGACAGTGGAAGCGATCCAACCACGCCATGTTCAGACGAGGCCGCTACTCCGGGGAGCCTCAAGTTCTGTCAGCAGGTATGGCCGTTCGGCGAGTTCACCATGAACTCAAAGTCGATTCGCATGGACAACCTCGGCGAGCTGGTGAACAGTGCATCCCCGATTGACTTGCAGTTGATGAACAACCCATTTGCGACCGAGGTTGCAACACAAACGGTGCCAATGCAAGTGAACGAAATCTTTCGTTCAGCCATCGCTAAAGAAATGGTCGAGTTGGCCAATGGCTTCAGCCGTCGCTACGCTCGCCAAATCTGGACGGGCAATCCAGCCAACACCGTCGGCAACTCGGGCGGTACCCTGCAGTTCAACGGCCTCCAGCGCATGGTGAACACCGGCTACCGTGATGCCATCAGTGGCACGACCTGTTCGGCTGCTGACTCACTCGTAATGGACGCCAACAACATCATCATCCAGAACAACGCAGGCACGGTCGTGCGCAACTTCGTTGAGGCATACCGCTCACGCTTGAAGTTGGCCGATGATATCCAATTCGGCGACGTGCAGTACGCATGGGTCATGCGCTATCAGCTGTTCCTCGCCTTGACCGATATCTGGCCATGCGCATACCTCACCTACCGCTGTTACACGGCAGCTCCAAGTGGCTCAAGCGCCACGGGCTTTGTCGATACCAGCGCACAGGCCACGTTGCGTGACGAGATGCGCCGCGGCATGTTCCTGCTGATCGATGGCATTCAGGTGCCTGTCATCATCGACAACACCCTCGACGAGGCTAGCAATGGCAACGGAAACTTCATCAGCGATGCCTACCTCCTGCCACTCGCAGGTGGCGGTATGGGTCAGTTGTTGTACATGGAGTACTTCAACTACCGCAACCAATATGGATTGGGCGGGCAGTTGGCAGGCGCATTCGCTGGTCAGAACTTCAAGGTGTCATCCGATGGTCGCTTCGTGACCGTCATGCTCGCACCCAACGGTTTCTGTCAGCAGATTCAGATGCGCACTCGCAAGCGTGTGATTCTTCGCACGCCATTCCTCGCAGCCCGCATCGACAACCTGCAGTACAACGTGTACGTGCATGAGCGCGAGTGGCAACCCGGAACCAGCTTCTTCGAGAACGGTGGCAACACCTCATTCGTTGGCCAGCAGTTCCAAAGCCCAATCGCTTAAGGATAGGAGGGAGAGATGGAGCGGATCTCTCCCGACGCAATGTCGGGATTACCAAAGGTATCAATCGTCATTCCCTGCGGCGGCTCACACCATCAATACGTTGGTGTGGCCGTCGCGTCGTGCGTGTGGCAGACATACCCCAACCTCGAGGTCATTGTGGTTGATGACGGACCCGTGGCAATCGGCGACTATGCCGACTCACGCGTGAAGGTCATCAAAAGCCGCAATCATGGCACAACTACCACGCTCAATCGACCAGCGTGCGCCCGTAATGACGGCATCGCACACGCTACTGGTGCGTTCGTGATATTCCTCGATGCGGATGACTACCTACTCCCCAAGGGCGTCGAGGTGCTCATGCGTGGCCATGCATCGCACGACAAGGCGTACACCTTCAGCTCGCATTATGCAGGCACACGCCACCAACGCCCACCAGACTACGACCAAAAACTCTATGCCAAGTTCAACATCCATCCGATTACATGCTTGATTCCTCTCGATGCCGTGCGAGCGGTCGGCGGATTTGATGAGCGTGCACCCGGGTGGGAAGATTGGACGCTGTACTTGCGCCTCGCCATCGCAGGCTACTGTGGCGCATACTATCGTGGCCCCATTTTCGTGTATCAGGTTCAGCACTCAATCGTTCACCATGCCGATGTGGCAGGTGGGCAAGAGTTGATGGACAGAGTTATTGCGCCATACCAAAATGAGAAAGGGGAAGTCGCTATGGCCTGTTGTGGATCATCACCAAAGACCGCATTCAAAACCGCAGTCGCAACATTAGGAGAGGTGCCAACTATGGACGGCATGCAAACACTCGAGTATATCGGCGACCAGCAGGGGTCATTTATCCTGCAGCATCCCGTGAGCAAACGCACCTACAAGGCCGGGCGCAATGCGTCTGTACGCTACCTGAATGTCCCTGCCGAGGATGTGGCATACTTCCTCGCCTTTGGTACGTTCCGTGTGGTCATGCCTGAAACGCCATACACGCCACCACCTGCACCTGCCGAGCTTGCCGAGGTGATTAATGCAGTTGCGGTTGAGGTAATCGAGCCAGTTGTTGAGCCTGTGGCAGAAGTCCAAGCCACGACCACGACGGTTAAAACCACGCTTCGTGCGCCAAAGAAGGCCTAGTCATGCTGTACGCTGTTCTGCCGTGCCATAAACGCCTCGAGCAGACAGAGGCACTCGTGCCGCGCCTCCGCGCGATGGCAGGGCTACCGATTACCGTGATTGCGGTTGCAGGGCAAGAGTCGGCCGTCGTCGTGCGTGCGTGTGCAAGCGTTGGTGCACGTGGGGTCATCGCCACACAGGAACGCTTGAGCTACTGGCAAGCGATGGATCTCGCTACTCGTGAGTTGCCAGATGAGGCCGTAGTTGCCAACGTGGCAAATGATGTCCTGCCGATGTGGCGATGGTTCCAAATTGCGCAACAGCGTCTCGGAAATTCGCTCGTTGTCGGGTTCAATGGCGACGGACATGACGTCAATCACGCCTGCCATTTCCTCACATCGATGCACTACATTCGAAGTCTAGGCGGGTGGCCAACATGGTACAAGCACAACTATGGCGATACCGAGATTTGCGCCCGTGCCATCGAGCAGCGCACATTCTACAAAGAGCCGTGGGCTGTGCTCTATCACAACCACGTGGTCATGGGTAATCAACCTGATGAGGCGCACGCCGACATCCCACCAGATGACCATGATCGGCGACTCTTTCGCCAACGACGGGAGGCAGGATGGAAATAATCACCCATATCGCACTGTGGCTCATCATCTACCGCATATCGACAGATATTGCGTGGATGGATGGCCCAATGGACGCATTCGCCCACTTTCGAGGCGCTATCATTTCGCGCTTTGGCAGTAGCCATTGGCTGTCCATCGGTGTGCAGTGCCCTATCTGTATTTCTTTTTGGGTGGGCGGTATACTAGCGATAGCGATGCTTGATTGGCGCGTATTCGCAGGTGCGGGATTCACCACGCTTGCGATTCGATGGAGTAGGTAGATGACACTCTCACTCGCACGGTGGCTCCAGTACATGCAGATGCATCCATGGCATAGCATGCAGCTAGCCACAAAAGGCGCAAACTCACTCATCCCAATCCAAAGCTCATGCAACGGATTGGTATTTGAGTACGCATGGCAGGTTGCCGACCGTGGCGGACGTGCAGACATTCGACGCGCAATCGCCGAGGCGGAAGCGCAGTGGAACGAGCAAGCCAACTTCCCTGCGCGGCCGACATTCAAGACCGCAACGCTCGAGTGGCCACGCATGGGCAATAAAGCGCTCACACGCTGGACAGCCCTCGACTTGCAGGGCGAGTGGATGAATGTGCGCTTGCCTGATGGGCATGTGAACGCCATCGGGTACGACCACATCACCACGGCCGTCAATGCGCCAATTGTCTATAGTGATGAGGATGGCGATGGACTGTTTGAGACTGCAACCATCACGGCCACGGTGCCAAGCGGAACAACGGCCGACCAGTTGCACATTACCTTTGTGGCAGCTGACGTGCTCTATCCCGACACACCATCGATTCCTATCCGTGAGGCGTCGATTGCGGGCACAACGGCCACGATTCGCATAGACACCTACAATCTGGTTCGGCCTATCCTGTATACGATACCGAAACCAGATTCTCTTGACCCTACGATACTGCCACCGACCGCAGGAAGCCCGTTTGCGTCCACTGTGGATGTGGCACGGCGTTACTGCGATCCGACTGGAACCACGCTCGATACTGCACAGGCGGTGTTCATTTGGGAGAGTACGCCCATCCCCCCATGGGCAACATTCACGATTAACACCGTCACACCCGACCCCGCCGCACTCGCGTATGCGATTGGCCGCGTTGGGATTCGGGATGCAGATGCAGGTATCGTCTATCTCGGGCAGGGTGTGTATGATAGTGTCTCGGGGACATGGACGGGTCGTGTAGACTTCAGCAACTGCCGACCGCCTGACCGTGTTCTGATTCGCTATCATGCAGGTCGGGACAGCACCCAAGTGGACATGGCGATTGCACAGCTATCGGCAGCGAATCTCGCTCGTCCTATCTGTGCATGTCAGCCATCCAACAAGGAGCTGTCAGAGTGGCAGACCGACCTCTCGAGGGTGGGAGCGACCAATGAGCTGTACTCGGTTCCTGTGGACGTGAGCAATCCATTCGGGAGTCGTCGGGGTCACATATACGCATGGCGCACTCTGCAAAACTTGCGAGTAACGCCCGGATTCTTAGCATAGGGAGACACTCATGACGACACTTGATCGCAATGAGATTTACACGCAGGGTATGACCCGGGCGTTCATCCAACACGGTGGCCCCGGGACTCAGACCTACCTTTTCGGCCTTGGTGCACAGTACGGCACCATCGAGGGCGCAAGCCTGCCACAGGCAGTCGGCTCCATCGACCCCATCTACCAACCAGACCCACGACGGGCGCAAACCTTTCGCTTGGTGGGCACGCAATCGTCAGCTCCCGAGCTTCCAAGCGTTAGCGTAAACTTCCACGAGAAGATGGGCGGCATTCCACGTCAGCTCCTCGCGCCACGCTGTGAGTTCAATCTCTATGAGGTGCATGGACGCTGTAACGACCTCTCCGACTTCAATCGTGGGTGGAGTGGCTACGTAAGCATCTACTCGGGCTTCAAGTACACGGGCACGGTTGACCTCGGCGCACGTATGTCCATGGATGGCGATGAGGCATTGACCGATGGTATCGAGGCAACGGGTGAGGCAATCTATCCCGTTGGCGAGATGAGCTTTGGCGAGGAAGCGGGCACTGCTATCGTTGCTGATGTAGCTGATGTGGTGTATGGCACGGCCATTAACTGCTCGGCATGTGGTGCAGAGAACGATGGCAGCAAGTTCATTTATGCTGTCACACGTGCCAATGTGGCCAGCCCAAGCGCACCATCACAAGTCGTTTACTCACTCAATGGCGGGCAGACGTGGACGAATGCCACCATCACGGGCATCGGCACGACGGCCGAGCCACGATACATCGACATCGTGAATAATTTGCTGTTCGTCGGCACCGATGCAACCACGCTTTTCTACACGGCACTCAACACCGACACGGGCGCGCCGACCACGTGGCAGTCAGTGACTTTGCCTGTTGCCATGCGTGATGCGTGGGTAGAATCGCCAAATGCCATCTGGTTTGTTGGCGCATCGGCAATTTACAAGACCACGGACATCACCATTCCTCCAGCACTCGTGGATAGCGCAAGCGATACGCTTCTGCGCATCCATGGCACGGGCGAAGGTGTAATTGTGGCGGTTGGCCATTCAGGTCTCGTGCGATATTCACGCAACAACGGTATCTCATGGATTACTGGTGTGGCTCCTGCCGCATCAAATCTCCGTGCCGTGCAAGTTGTCGAAGATCGCTTGTGGTACGTCGGCGCACTCAATGGCAACGTGTACAAGAGCGTTGATTTCGGCACCTCATGGGCGGCAATCACCTTCCCGGGTGCAGGCACGGGTCAAATCAATGACATCGTTGCGGCTACACGTGAGGTCATCTGGATTGCGCAGGTTATCTCCAACGTGGCGTATCTAATCACCACCATCGATGGCGGGTTCTCATGGGTCGGGTCAAACTCGAATGCGCCACGCATCGAGAACTGGCCAACCTTCCAGAATATTAACCGCTTGGCGGCTCCTATCTATTCACCACATGGCATCGCGGCAAACTACCTCAGTATCGCTGGCACGGCCACGGGTGGCGCTGATGGTATTCTCTTGACGGCTTCGGCAAACATCATCTAAAGCGGATGATGCGGGTGGCTACTATGACGATGGGAAAAGGTCCCGCTCCGACCCTGCCACCTGCACTTGGAGCACTACACACGAATAGGAGACATCGTGGAATATCCCTCAATCAAACTTCCAATCAGTGGCTATACCGTACGCATCCAGCGCCAACGTGCTGAGGTAATGACCCGCTTGCGCTTCGTCGCCGAGCAGGAGCTCATGGATAAAAAGCCGACGCCACCCGTGCAGTCAGTCGTCGTAGCAGATGGTTCAACCAAGGACATCGAGAACACGGCAGATGAGGGCTATGTCGCTGCGTTTGAGCAGTGGCAGTCAGATGTGCAAACCCTCCTCGCCACCAAGATTACGAAATTCATCGCCAGCATTGGCGTTGTTGATAATCCGCCGGATGATATCGGCGAGACCATGGCGCAATACAAGGCGCTTGGCCTCGAGGTGGATGAGAGTCCAAAGGAGTTTTGGGTACTGAATATCGTTGCGCCAAGTAATGATGATTTGGCTAAGCTGATGTTCGAGATTTTCGGGCGCTCAATGCCGCAGGAGGCGCAGGTAACGTTCTACCGCCAGCTGTTTCAAGGCCGAGTACCGGGGATCGTCGATATGGACGCACCGAGTGCCCAAAGGAAAGATTAACTACGCTGCTGAGCTCCACTACCGAGAGGCGGCTCGGTGGGCTGGATATAACTGGAGTGAGTTCTTAGCGCTCGAGGACTTTCAGCAGGCGGGCGTCATCGCACACTACGAGACGATCCACCGCATCGAGGCAGTCGAGGCGCACGAGCAGTATAAGGAATCCCAGCGCAAGGCACGCAAAAAGCGCTAGGATAGGGAGGGTGGCAGATGGCAGTATCAGAGGCTGGTATTAAGCTTGTTGCCGAAGGCGTAGAAGCATATGAGTCTAACGTCAACCGCGCAAACAACGCCACGCAAAAATTCGCTAATGACACTCAATCCTCGACGGGAAAGTTTGAGGGATGGTCGTCCGTTGTCCGTGGCGCATTCGAGAAGGTTGGTGGGCTTGTCACCGAGCAACTCGCAAATGCAGGACAAGCGCTGATTGGGTTCGGTGTTGATTCCGTCAAACTTGCAGGTGAGTTTGAGGGCAACATGAATCAGTTTGCCGCAGCCGCCTCAATCCCTGAAAGTGAAATCAAGGATTTCGAGCAACTTTTTATCGACCTTGGAAAAGAGCTACCTGTATCTACCATGGAGACAGTGCAGGCGGCAACAGCACTCGTAAAAGGCGGTATCGACCCTACAGTGGTAGCGGCTGGTGGTCTCCGTGATACCCTCAATTTTGCCGCCGCCGCTGGTCTCGGGCTCGAAGAATCAGCAAATATTGTTGCAAAGCAGCTTGGGCAGTTCGTGCCAGTCACAGCATCAGCCGCCGAGAAAACCGACTTTATGGCAAAGTCGATGGATCTCATGACTAAGGTTGCGAATAGCTCAACCGTTGATGTAGATGAGCTCGCAAGTGGTATGGCACAAGCGGGCGGTGTGGCGAATGCTATCGGCATGGATTACGAGGACTTTGCAGTTACCATGGGCGCAATTAGTCCGTCGTTTAAATCTGCCGAAGAGGCTGGCACGTCGCTCAAAAACTTCCTTACACGCTTACAGCCTGCAAGCACTCCCGCATTTGATGCGATGCGTGACCTCGGACTCGTAACTGGTGACACCGAGGCTATGATGAAATTCCTACAGGATAACGGTGTCAAGCCACTATCGAATGAGATGGGATCGCTCGACCAGCAGGTGCGCGAATTCCTCAAATCAGAAAAAGGATTGACCGCATCGCAAATCGAAAAAACTATGTCGGGAATGACAAAAAACGCCTTCTTTGCGAATGGCGAGTTACTGTCCATGCAGGAGATTGTCGGCACACTTGAGACTGCCACAAAAGGATTGACCGACGAGCAAAAAATCCAGTACATGCAAACCATCTTCGGCGCTGATGCGATGAATACCGTCGTGTCACTCGCCGAGATGGGAGTTGAGGGATTTGACGCGTTTGCTGATTCAGTTGGCAAGGCCAATGGGGTGCAGGAACAGGCAGAGGCGGTTAATAAGGGTTTTGATTATCAGATGAACCTGCTCACTGGTTCACTCGAATCGTTTCAACTTACCATTGGTGGCCCAATGCGTGATGCAATTGCGCCATACATTGGAATGATTGCCAATGCCATCGATATCACGGGCGATTTGTTCAGTATCTTTACCGAGAAGCCCGCGCCAATCGACTCACAGGCTGACCCAATCACTCAGATGGCAAAGAATCTTGAGAACGCATCCAAGCAAAAGGAGCGGTTCGAGTCATTGCCTGAACCAATCCAGCAGGTCGTGCTCGTAGTGCAGGATTTGTTGAGTAAGCAGACGGAATTCGTTGACCAATTCCAGATGATGATGGCCGATCTCAATAACCGATTACAACCGATTTTTAGTCTCATCAAAACCACATTCATGAGCGTTGGCGAAACGCTTGTTGGTTTTTTCACTGGCCCAAGCTTTGCCGCCATTGTTGAGAATGTACAGACGATTATCAATGCGGTGCTCGGCATCCTTGGCCATATGTCAACGGTACTACAGCCAATTATCCAGCGTGCCACCGAAATCATCGGCATCATGCTGGAGTCACTTGGACCAATTAGTACAGCAATCACAAATACATTCACGAGTCCAACCGTAGTCAATGCAATTAATGTAATTGTTGATTTGCTTGGTGCAGTAGTATCGCTTGGCCTCGAGCTGATTCTCATAGCATGGAATGATTTAGTCGCGGACTTTAACTACTGGTGGCCTATCATCGACAATATCATTCAGGCACTTGGCAAAACCATCGAATTTGTCGTGCCATTTGTGACTGAAATCATCAAAGGTCTCGTCAACTACATTCGAGGTGATACGACCAACGCATTTAGTGGATTAAGCACCCTTGCCAGTGAGACATGGGAGAACATCAAAAGCGCAATCAGCACCAAAATCGAGGAAATCATGATTGAGGTCGGTAAGCTGATTATCGGCATTGATAAGAAATTTGGCGAGATGGTCGCCGCGGCACTCAACTTTGGTAAAGATATCGTGCAGGGCCTCATCAACGGCATCAACGCCAAAATCGCCGATGTCATCGCCGCGGCTGGCAATCTCGTAGATGAGATTAAGAAGAAGCTCAATGTGGGCTTCATCTTCGGCTCACCATCCAAGGTTACCACTGAGATGGGTGAGTGGATTGGCGAGGGTATGTCAATCGGTATGGACAAGACCACTCGTGACGTGCTCGAGTCATCGCAGAATTTAGTGATGGCGGCACGTGCACCGATGATGGCAGCGGCTGGTGGTGGTGGTGCGACCAACATCACAAACAACTATAGCTTAGGCGTAAGCACGACGGCATCTCCAACCGTCATTGTGCGCTCATATAACCTGATGAGAGGGAGTGTATGATTCGTCAAATCAACCAAGTACCAGACGCTTCGGGAGCGGGATATTATAATCCGTGCTCGGGTGCACTTTCGATTGTCATGCCATCCGAGGCAATCAATCAGGTGATGAATCCGAGCTTCGAGCTTTATAAAACGGCATATACCGACAATGTAGCATTTGTTGGCTGGACGGCCGCACGACGGGTAGGAGGAAGCACGACGACCACGGGCGATATCAGTGCCTACATCACGTCAGGTAATCCCGTCTGGTCTGGTGTAAATGCATTTTACACGGCCAACGTGGGCACAACTGGGGATTTTGTCTCACTCACCTACAGTGCCATCACGCTTACGCAATTGCGAAACTTTGCACTAAGCTTTTATATCTATGGTGCCTCAGGCTCTGCACGGCGCACCTATACCGCTAGTGTACTCAATGGGGCAACAGTCGTTGCCCGAAAGACGTTCACACTTATCGAGGGACAGTGGCAGCGGGTCGAGCTCGTGTTTCTCTCAAACGTCACCTCATCCACGGCCACGTTCGTGATTGAGAAGTCGTCCATCGCTGGATCATGGTCAGGCGGAAATGCCTATATCGATGCGGTGATGTTTGAGCAGGTCGCCGCACCTGATACCGATATCGGCCTTACCGTCTCAAGCATGCACGCCACCACGTATTTCGATGGCGATACCGAGGGCACGATTGACGACTCCACAGGCGTGTACGAGTATGCATGGCAGGGCACGCCACACCGCTCACGGTCGGTGCGCTATGCCACGACGGCGTCGGGTGGTCGCATCTATAACCTACAGGACGAGTTCGGGCTTGAGATTATCGGTGTCGCCGAGGCTGGCATCAATCAGCCACAGGTACAGGCCATTACGTACGGCTCGCAGGATGGTGGCTCACTGCAGGACATTATCAACCCTGTGCGCACCGTGACATTCATCGGCCAGCTTGCAGGGGCGAGCAAGGTTGAGCTATCCCGCAAGGTGCAGCGACTCCAAGCGCTGTTGAGTCGCGACCTGTTTGTCAATCGACAGGATCGCACATTCATCTTTCAGCACCTCGATGGCCGTGAAAACATCGGCGTGCCATTGACATTCCGTGGCGCATTCTCGGGCGGCCTTAATGTCATGGTCACTGATGCGCTCACGGTCAATGTGGATATCTCTATCCAGATGCATGACCCATACTTCTATGGCCACGATGAATCGCTTCGGGTTGGAAATCTTATATCATCAAATAGCATTATCTATCGCGTATCACAATTTGATACTGATAACAAAACAACAATGCTAGATAATGTGGCCACTGGCCTTAATGGTGTAGTATTTTCCATGGCACAAGCACCAGATGGGAACGTATGGATTGGCGGAAATTTCACACAAAGCAGAACAGGTCAATCACTGCCATATATTTGTATCTATAATCCGATAACAAATACATTTAGCACTGTACCGGGTGCTTCGTTAAACGCATATGTTAATACTATTAAGTTTGACCGCACTGGTCTTGCATGGATTGGTGGAAATTTTACTGGCGCCATGGGCAATTATCTTACTACACATAATGGCACTGCATATATCAGCACAGGAAATTTCAATGCTGAAGTGGTCGATATTGAAATTGTTAATGTGGATGCAGATATTGAGGTTTTTGCAGTTGGAGCATTTACTACCGCACCAATTGGAGCAGCTCTTCGAATTGCAAAGTGGGCAAGTTTAATTGGCACTTGGTCTACATTTACCGTGGGCGCCAATGGGATAATTGCCACAATTACATATAATCCTATACTTGATGTGCTTTATGTTGGAGGAAATTTTACATCGATAGGAATCGCTGTTACTCGCGTTGCGCAAGTTAATCGATCTACTGGAGCAATTACATCAATTAGCGCAACATTTAATGCGATTGTTCGAGAACTTTATATTGATTCAGATGGAACATTAATTATTGGCGGTGAATTTACATCACCACATAAATATGTTTCATATTATGCCAATGGCATTTATACGCAATTTCCCGGATTTGCTCAAATTGGATTATCAGGACTATTTCCATATCTTAACTCAATTTTTGAGTACAAGGGTGGCATTTTCATTGGTGCACCAAAATATATTTCAACATCATCAGGCACGGATATTTATTTGCCAGGTATGTCATATTGGAATGGAACCGCATTAGGTGGTTCCTCATGGATTCCTATTGCAAGTACTTTACCTCAACAGTTTACTGGCATTACCCTTAGTGATGGCACACTCATGACTGCATTGCGGATTGACTCTTCTACATTTTCATCAACCGTCACTCATACTACTAATAGTTCAACAATTCAATCATATCCAACTATTCGTTGGATAAATTATGGATCAGAACAAATCAGTGCTGTAATTAATGTGCGAGATGATAAATTGATGTTATTTACGGATGATGGAAAAAGTAATACGCAATCCACTAATCTTATTATAATTAAACCAAAATTTGGCACAGTGCAATCTGCATTTTTAGGGAATTTTATTCGGATACTTAATTTAGCTGGCGTATTTTCCGATTATACAATTCGACCTGGAACAGTGTCAATTGCGACGATTATTAATGTCAATGTCGAGCAATATATCGAAGTCTATTGGCGCCAAACGTTTCAGAGCCTCTTCGATGGAGTGAATAAACAATGATTCGCTATCAGGTACGGATTTGTGACGATACAGGTGCAACACAGGTTATACCACGTGACTATCAATCGTGTCGCTATGTACTCCGTATGGATGGCGAGATTGGTGTATGCGAGATGGTACTTCCTCGGCGTAAGTATGAGGATTTTCTCAAGTCGTCCAACCCTGATTGGCGTATCCAGATATGGCGGTCAGTGAATGGGCTAACCTATACACTCGATGGTGATATGGAGTATTTTATTCTTGAGTGGGAGACGACGGACGATGTCATCAAAATCACGGCACCATCCCTACAGCACCTGCTCACACGACGCATCAACGCGTTCTATGCAGGGTATCAGGATATCCCATCGGGGACGGGCGCCATCTACTCGGGACCTGTGACGACGATCATGTATCAAGTGGTATCGGCCAATTTCGCGAGCGTCAATCCCGAGCGCGATGTACTCGCATTCGGGTACTATCCACCGGGATTCGAGATTAATGGCCCACTTGGTACAGGGCCATCACTGAATATCCAGTGTAGCCGCGAGAACGTGTTTGATATCATCACAAAAATGGCCGAGGCGTCATTCACGCAGGGACGTTGGGCGGTTGGGCTTGTGCGAAGTAATGGCAGTACATGGCGATTTGATGCACAGCTTGATTTTGCAGGCATTGATCGCCGACTTACACTCGTCCTCTCACCAGAGCTATCTAATGTGCAGAATGCCGTACTAAGTGAGAATGCCATCGACCAAAAATCCGCAATCATCGCCGCAGGACGAGGGACTGGTAAGGCGCGGTCGCTCAGTGTGCAGACATCCACACCACGCATTAACGCATCAATCATCGGATATAACGAGGCATTCATTGAAGATACCAATGCGCGCAATAATCAAATCATCAACTTGGCACGTGCTGAATTGCGCAAGCGACGATTAATTACTGAATTCTCGTGCGATCTGACACAGTCGCCCAGCACGGTGCGTGGCGTGCACTACGATGTCGGCGACTATCTCCGTGTGAGCTATATCGGCAAAAGATTTGATATGCGCCTCGATGTCGTCGAGGTTACGCTCACGGGCACGACAGGTGTAGAGCGAGCGAGGTTGACACAATGAACCGAGAAGTCGTTCGCGATATCGTTGACTTGCAGCGTACGATATCCCAAATCAATGATGAAATCCCTGATGCGGCACTCACACTAACACGCACAGCGGCGCAGGCCATCACGACTGCAGGTACTACTATCGTGTGGCAGTCACGCATCCGCGGTCAGGGAATCACGTGGTCGGGGGCAAGCATCACAATCCCCACGCCGGGCTGGTATCATATCAGCGTTGCCTTTCATCATGGCGCACTTAATGACAATCTGATTCGCCTCGGCGTCAATGGCGTGAATGTCCAATTTGCGCCGGGCATTGGCGATGTTAATTTCGACGTATCATCGGCCCACTTTATGCGGTACTTCAATCTCAGCGACGTCATACAAATCAGTGTGCTACCGTCGGCCAATGTCAATATCAATGCGCGCGCCGAGAGCGGCGTTGCCGAATCCCCTATGCTGAATATCGTCCAGCTCACTAATCAAGCCGAGGCATAACATGATCATCTACCGCATCTACCAGACTGATACACTCACCACGATGTACGCTGATGGGTATGGCGAGTCCTATGACGTCCTGCCAGACGGCGCCGAGCTAGTGGAATCACCACCCCTCGAGGACGCACTCGATTCCGTGCGACAACGCCGAAATGCGCTCTTGTTTTCGTGTGACTGGACCCAACTACCCGATGCACCGCTTACCACGTCGCAGAAGGGCGCATGGAGGGCTTATCGGAAATCCCTACGAGACATGATGGCGACGTTGGCGTGGAATCAGTCCACATGGCCAACGCCGCCCGATGATAGCATGGAGAACTCGCCAATCCTTGATGGCTAGTTCTCGAGTCGCTTCAGCTCACGGTAGCTGGTAGCGGCTATCCATGCACGTGTGCTTGCACTCAAGCGATCCACAATGCGTCCGTGATACCGATGCTGGTGGCTATCGATGTTCGACGTGATGACCGTCGGCTTGTCGATACGACTATCCAGCAGGCGGAAGAGCACGGCCTGCGCCCAATCAGTCTGTGATTCGGCGCCGATGTCATCGAACACCACACAGTCCGCACGCTCAATCATGTCATACACCGATTCGAGCGACCCCGACTTCATCGCATCACGCATATAGTCAATCATGGCTGGCACGCTTCGGTAGATGACCTCCCATCCACTTGCGCCCAAGTGGTTGGCAATTGCCGCAGCCAAGTGCGACTTGCCACACCCCGGATCACCGTAGATGTAAAGCCACTGTGCGGGCTTATGCGCCCACGCTTTGGCCTTATGGTAGGTGACACCCACCATGTTGCGCTGAAAGCCCCCTGTGCGTCCCTCGACGTCCTTATAAGGGCGCTCAAGATTGAACGTCTCAAAGGTTTTATGTGAGAGGACATCCAGCTCGCGGTTTAAACGCTTTTGGGCAGGACTTGGGCCAGCGTAGCCGCACTCGCACTTGGTGAGCTCTTTGCCACGCATGTACCATCCAGCATCGGCGCAAATCGAGCAGTTGCCGACAGGCTGAGGGATGACTCCCTTGGGCGCCTTGCCAGCGCGGATAAGCTTGTAGCGCTCACGCCAGTAGGCGGATGATGCCTCGAGGCGCTCGCGATTCGTCATGTTTGGATGCGTTACGCCGATTTTGTCAAGGTCAGTAAGTATTGGTTCCGTTGATCCAAGCTTCTCGATACTCGGGGTCAAGCCATTTCTTGTTGCGCTCGAAGTACTCTTCCATTGCGCGTTGCTCTTCTGCGATGTCTCGTCGTGGTTCGTCATGGCGTCCCTCTCTTCGCTCATGTGTGCGGCCATTATTCCGATAGTAGTCTAACATCCCTGCGATATTCCGTGGGCTCCATCCCTTGCCAATCCACTCTTGGACAACCTGCCACCATCGCTGTTGCTCAGTAACCTCGGCAATCATCCTATCACGGATGGCGTGGGGCGGGGTGAGTCTGGCCAGTTCACGATAGGTCATGATTTGCCAGCTGTCAAGGCGATCATCTCGAGTGTCGGCTTTTGATGATTGCTTTTTCTGTGGCACGTCACTTGGTGGTTCAACCGCCACATCGTGGCGTGTTGTAATCTTCTTTGTTTCTCTTTTGTTTATATCTTTCTTTTGTGTGTTCAAATTTGGCACTACCCCCTGTTCAAAATTTGAACTACCTACTGGTTCAATTTTGGCACTAGGTGGTTCAATTTCTGAACTACCCTGTTCAGATTTTGCACTACCCAAATTTGAACTACCCTGTTCAATTTCTGCACTACCATGCGTGATGCGATAAGTGTAGACTGACACGCCATTCACAGTCTGCTCACGGCGAATGACGGCGTCGCACTCTACCAGCTCACGCAGTGCGCGGATCACCGAGTTCTTTGACAGGCCAGTCATCTGGATAAACTGACTAATCGAGATGGTGTCCTCGGTGCGATGCCACCCAATGGTTTGGCGCACAATGACTGCATGGACCTTGTATGCAGCTGGCGACACCTTGGCCATGAGCTCATCCACTATGACATTTGGAACGGCGTGCCATGACATACTACCCTCGCTTTGATTCTGGTTGCTCTACCTGTGATTCCCGCTCGTGCGCCTCGAGGCCCTTGATGAGGAGCAAGTGAATCATCTGTGTACGGCTGAATGTCGGGATGATTTTCCCCATGTCTCGCGTGGCGTCCTCCACGCGCTTTAGTAATCCCTTGTCGATGCGTACACCGACGATAGTTGTATTATCCGTTGCGGACATCATATCCTCCCTTAGTGGCTTCGTCCCACTGTGCTTTCGTCCAATTATTCATCACGCCAGACCACTTACTCTGATTCACGGCCGCATAATCAGCAAGCGCATAAGGCATGTCATATGCTCGTGCGATATGCCACGCTGCAACCTCGTAGAAGTCTCGCACGACCACACATTTCCACCCACGATTTACAAGCTCGTTCATATACCACGCTTGTGTGTGAGTGAGCTTGTTATTGCCAACCTTGAGCTCGAGTGCCATGCCGTGATAAAGATGACCATCACCATCGCTATCACAGATAGCCACAGGGATCATCACATCAGGCACGCCCGGCCGTACACCCTCACGCTTGAGTCGCTCGGCAGTACTGATATGCCGATGACCTCCGTTTGCTGGGTGAAATGCGAGGCGCATGAACGGGTACTCAAGTGCCATGCCATCAATCCAGCTAAACAGGTGCGATTGCATTGCTGATTCGTTCCACGCTACCCGCGCCATCGCCGACCCCCTGCATTCCGTACGGCCACGGCAAGCATGAGCGTCGCCGCGCCAATCACGAGTCCGCCGATGCATCCGCCAACTGCAATTGCCACATCTCGAATAGTCATAGGTCGCTCCTTTCACATTGACCAACATTATCATAACACATAATTGCAAGTGATGTAATACTTGTGTGTTGACAGTGTTGTGTATGTGTGTTACCATGACGCCATCATACAGACAGGAGGTGTGATGAAAGCGAAAATCACGTTATCTCGACGGCATGAGATAACTGCTATCGAGGGTCGGGCGACCCAACGCGCGATTATGGCGGCGAATGACTACGCACGACAGGCGCGCATCTTCGTGGTGTTCGAGGTCAAGGTGAGTAGGGATGCTCACAGGAACGAGGATTCGTGCCAGATCCAACGCGGCGACCGTTGGATGTACGTTGGGAAGTTCAAGGAGTCGTCATCGTCCATCCCGCAAATGTTCCGCGATGTATACGACATTGTGACGCGCGTTGAGGAAGCACACAGGGGGTTGTATGGAGACTGACCTCGACAAGGAGCTGGAGTACAAGCGTAGAGAGCTGCGCTGGGTGCGAGAGAATCCACGATACATCATCGGGATAGGGCTCGACCAGTGGCGCAAAGAGCAAGAGCTCGTGGTCGAGGTTGCATTCTTACTACGGTTGCGACGGTTGCGGCGGTCTGAGCATCGGATTGATAGAAACGAAGAGGAATGATTATGTACGACTACACAGACTTCTGGATTTTCTTGGGCGGAACGTTGATTTGGGCAGGTCTGACGTATGGGTATGTGGTCATCAAGAGCAAGTTGAAGGGTGGCAAATAATGCCAGTAGAAGTTATTCGCGAAAACCAGACGCACATGACGGAGTTCAGTCAGTTAGCAAAGTCGGTCATGGAACAATACCAAAGCACCGAGCTGTGGCGTGTTGAGGTGATGGTCGGCAACGAAACTTTCGAGGCATGTAGTGAGGGTTCCCTTGGCCAAGCGGAGGGCAAAATGCGTGGCAAGCTGTCCGCACGCCGCGCTAAGCTGATTGCGCAGCTGGCGATTATCGATGAGGCTATGCGCCAACTTGAGGAGGAAAAGTAAATGTCAGACGAGATGAACACACAAGACGTACAAGCGTACAACCCGGTCGCCATGGATGAGCTGTACGACGCACTCAGCCATTACTTCGAGATTGAGTCCGAGATTAAGGCCATCGAGCACACCAAGGCCGAGGTGCGGGCCCGCATCGAGATTCTGGCTAAGGATCTCGGCGGTAAGGCAAAGATTGACCACGTTGGCAGCGTGCAGGTCGTGCCAGCTGGAGTGACAGTGTCATACGACGGCGATTTGTTAGACAAGCTTGTGCAAGAGCTGTCAGTTGATGGCGAGAAAGAGAAAATCGCCATCGCCATGCGCATCATGTTGTGCAAAAAGGAAAAGCCGCGCAAGGAATCACTTCGCATCGTTGGCGCAAAGTAATTTCATCGTGGGCGGCGTTCACTCGAGCGTCGCCCACCATCGTTGAAAGGAAAAGGTTATGGACATGTGGATGTTTTTCTTTGGCGTGTTGGTGGTCATCATCTCGGCAGGAATTCCGCTCATTCAGGTGTGGCACGCCGAGGTCAAGCGGTCGAACGACTGGCACCACCGTATGATGACCGATGCCTACAACCGCGGATGGAATGAGGCGATCGAGGCAATTAAGGAGGAGCGGAAATGATTGTAGAAAGCGATTTTACACCACCACTATGGCATAAGGTAGTGACTGTATCACCTGCACTAGAAATTAGTGTTATATCTCCAAGCGGACTACAAAAACTCATTAACGAAGACTTGAAGGATTATGTGCGTAATGCGCTTCGTCGCATCGATATGCCAGATGATGAGCAAAAAGTGGCTATAGAAAAGTTTATGCTAGCGAATGCATCGGAGATTGAGCCGAAGTACGAGATTGGATTATTATGGCGTGCATTTAGTGTGGAATATGTAGCGGAAATCATTGACGAGGCGCTAAAACACGATTTTTTCGTAGAGTACTTGCCAAATGGCCGTGTTCACACTATCCAGCTCGAATCTCTTGATGAGGTAAATCAATTCATCGATATATGTAAGCAGGTGAAGTATGAGTGATGATGTACGCAATGCATTCGTGGCCGACTTGGCTTTACTCGTGTCGGTATTACGCCTCGAGTACCCAAACAAAACCACCAAAGAGCTCACGGTTATGGCGCTTCGTGAGATGCATCAAGCGCGGGTCGCAGCGCAAGAGGCCGACGATCGCAAGGAGGACGACGATGCAGGGAATGTTTGATTTGCCGACGGTCGAGAAGCTTTCGAGCTGGCACGGCCACGAGCGCTGGATGTGTGGTAAGTGGCTCGTCCTCCACGGCATCACGAGCCTCGAGGTGCGCTACGACGGTATGGAAATCGTGCGACTGCAGTGTGACACGATTGAGCAGGCCGTCAAGGCGCGGCAAGCACTCTTCGCATATCTGCCAACCTCTACGCACGCACACCAGCTCTATCATGCGCTTGGTTTCACCGATGCGACAGGGATTGCTGCCGATTTCCAGACGCCACACCAGCGCATGGAGAAGTGGCTGACATGGGCGAGGTCACTATGAGCGCACGAGATGAATACGCAATCGCACGCGTGGAGCTGGCACGACTGAGGGACAACCATACTCGCGCCTCGGCTCGGGGAGATCGGGCAATCGCACTCGCCTATAGTCAGCGAATTGCCGAGCATCTGGCCATAATGGCACGCATCGAGCGACGCATCATGCGTGAGGATGGGGCTTAGTAGAATAATCCACTCCAGCTCGGCAGTGATCGGGCTGGGGTGATACGAAGGAGTGGATGAGATGAGTAAGCTTATGGAAATTCAACAACAAATGCAAGCGCTCGAGGTGAAGTGGGTCATTTTGAATGATCAGCAATTAGCAATCGAAAAGCAAGCAGCCGACCTGAAGCGCGAGTTTTACACTCTGCTTGTCGCAGAGGCAATCAAGGCTGAAAATTGGCACGATGTACTGTATCACTACCGCACGTATTTCAAGCGCATGAGCATCTCGATGTTCACCACGCTCGCCGATGTCGGATATAACTTTGGGCAGACACCGCTGCAATTTGACGGCATTGAAATCGAATACAGTGACGAGCAGCATGACGCACGGTACGCCGTGCCAGACCTCCTCGGATTTACGATCACCAATATCCAGCGCGTTGGTGATGAGGAGATTATCTTCACTCGACACGATGGCCAGCGGGTCTCGATGTATCATGGTCAAGATTGCTGCGAAGTAGTAGAAATCGAGAGCGTCGTAGGCGACCTTGACGCGCTCATCGGAAAACCACTGGTGATTGCTGAGGTTGTTACAAACTACAGTGAGGATGTGCATGGTGATGAACTGTGGACATTCTATCGCCTCGGCACCGATATCGGCAATATCGCCACGATTCGATGGCATGGAAGCTCAAACGGGTACTGCTCAGTATCAGTGCACTTCAAATTCGTATAACCATTTTCGTGGCGTCACGAAAATGGTACCCCTATCCCGCCAACGTTGACAGGATAGGGGTATTATAGTATACTAATCGTAGGCTCGATTATGTACTGAAGAGGAGTACACCATGGCCGTTATCAACATCCCCGCATCCGCGCCCATCTGGCGCAAAGCAACCCACCTGACCGCACAATCCACCATCGCCGAAATCTTTGAGGCCGCATGCTATGTCGTGTGGGCTTCTGGGGAGTGGCACAAGAGCACACGCGCCACCGCACGCTGTAAGGCTGTCGCTAAGCTCTGCGGTCTCCCAGACGCCCGCTACGTCGAGCTCTGGAACGTCGTGCAGGACTACCACGGCATCGTGCGAAACCTCGAGCGCTCAATTGCCTTGGGCGCTATCCGCTTCGAGGGAGAAGTCCCCTCGACCACGTTCCGCCATCGTGGCTGGAACACAGAAACGGGAGTATAAGTATCATGGCTCAAGCCAAGAAGGGCGAGAACCCCAAAGTTCTATCCGTTGTGCTATACGATCAGGAGCACAAAGCCCTCGAGCGCATCATGTCACTCATGTCGGCCAACGGGTCACGTCCAACCAAGGGCGATGCGATTCGCACGGTTATCCAGATGATTGATAAGCAGTTGACTGCTGCCAAGGAGCAAACGAAATGACGTACCAAAAGCAAGGCGGCGACCGCTACGCAAACTACATCGGCGTGAATCAGCGCATCCAGTCGGCCAAGAAGGACATCCTTTCAGTGGTTACGACCGACCCAATCTTGTTCGCGGGGTCTGATGTGTTCGGCTACGTGCGTGCGACTATCACTTTGAACGATGGCCGCATGGCTACGGCAATCGCTAGCTTTCGCCTGAATGCCACGGCAGGCGCCCAAAAGACCCACCCATTCGAGGATGCTGAATCATCGGCCATTGGCCGTGCACTGGCATTCCTCGGCTACCATGTCGATAAGGCGATTGCGAGTGCCGAGGAAGTCCAAGAGGCGCATGCACGCGAAGAAGAGGATGCACAGCTCGAGCAAGAGCGGGCCACGGCCCAATCACACAAGGAGAAGCTTGAGCTCGGGCGGTCGGCCGTGCGTGAGATGATCGCAGAGTGTCAAGCCTACGGCATCAAGCCTGATAGCTTCCCCAAGTTCCGCAAAATCGTGGACATGAGCGTTGATGAGCTTCGTGCCTTCTACCGCTGGATGGATGGCGAAATCAAGAGCGCACAGCAGGTTGTACAATCCACGCCTGATGAGGACTTGGACCAGCTCCACGAGGAAGTCATGGCGACGGCTGCAGAGATGGGAGTGAAGTGATGAATCTTCGATATGATTTGAATTGGCAATTACAACGTGCATTGCCAAAAAATCTGACGATTGAGTATTTTTCGTTTGATTATCGTCCAGCATCACAGACATTATACGCAAAAGACGACCACTGGGTATATGGACGTGTATATCGCAACGGTGTCCATGGTGCTATGCGCAATGTGGTCATCGACATGAAGAACCGCGCGGGCGAATGCTTTGAGTTTGATATCGGGATATGGAATTCTGAGCAATTGGTTTTGAATAGCTTTCTGAAAATTCAACCATATGATATTCAACAGCCCATTGCAGAAGTGATGCGTGAATTGGAGTTGCTACCATGAGAGCATCTGTCCTCATCATCATGATCATGGTTGTAGTAGCGTGGATGCTTGCCATCCCGCTACTCATCCTGCTCGCACTCGATGCAATTATGCCAGGCGCAATTGTCGTCAATCAGTGGTCATATCTCGGCATGCTGTTCATCCTGCTCATTGTGGGTGGGATGATGCGCCAAGGTGGGAAGTGATGCTCGACCTGTCCACACTCAACATCCAGCGCTGGCCTGATGAGATTCCACTTTGGGCAGTTGATCGTGGCTCTGCACCCAAGTGGCTCTTGCACGTGTGGCTAGTGTATCGCACCGACCTGCGATGGGTGGATGTCACGTTCGAGAAGCCGAATGGCGCATACAGCACATACTCATGCATCATGTATCCAGATGGCACGTGCGAGAAGGTGGGAGTTAGCCATCACGTCGCATGGCGCCTCGACAAAAAAGCGACGTATCTGCAACCATGCACGTATCCGGGACAGCTCAAGCCGCTCGTGATTGGCGGCTTGCAAAAGCCCGAGGTTGTGCAGTGTGAGATGTTTTAGAGGAGACAGTAATGCTTAAGCGACTCGCGCACATCCCGTACATTGCGCACATCAAGATTACGAAAATGTCACACAACGAGACGATTTACTACGCAAAGGCGAAAGTCGATGAATCACTGGTATATGCGCCAGTGCAGTATGAATACATCGACTACCGCTGGGTAGCAACGCGCGTGAGCAAGGCCAAGCGCCGAGGAGGAAAGTGATGCCAGATACCAATCCACTTGTAATTCAATTCAGTAATGAATTTTATGACAATACCGAATGGGCACTTAACGCAGATGGCCATCACGAAGTGCAGTATCTTCTTAAGTGCAAGTCGCTAACCGCGTCGGTGACAAAAAAGCAATCATATGAGTGGATGGTATTCAATCGTAGCATGTTCTTTATGGGTATCAATGGCGGAATTATTGCAAAAGGTCGAGAACCGTCAATGTCCCTAGCTATGCATATGTGCATGAATGTACTTACATCGTTTTACGATTTTTCGGAGATTCAATCATGCTCGAAACAGTCTTAGTCTGGCTCTGCCTACAAGGCCAATGCATCCAAGTGCGCCCTGAGGCTGTTGCCATCGCCATGTGCGAGAGCGGCGACACCGTCACCCTCGGCACTGGATCATGGACGGCCTACAACGATAACAGCGACGGCAGCACCGACGGCGGCGCATGGCAAATCAACGACTTCTGGGTGTGGTCGACCGATGACTTCTGGGTGATTCGACCGTTCGCAGCCAAGCTCGGCATGACGCCTATGGAGTTCCTGTACCGCTACCCATCACCGCAGGTCGCGCCGCCTGCCATCCAGTACGCAATGTTTGATTACCTGTGGGATGATGGCCGAGGTGCATGGCATTGGTCAGCGTCCAAACACTGCTGGGGCGAGGTGGTGCGATGAAGAAGCGCAAAGAACCGATCATTATTGAGGGCGACATTCGAGGAACAAAGTATCGCCTAGAGGACTACGGAAAAACGACAACGGTATTTTTGCATCTCGATGGTGCATGGCGTGAAATGTCAGATGACACATTTCCGTATGAAGTTAATCCGAAACTTTTCATGCAGCATCTCTCCAACCTTGTTACGTTCATGACATACAAACCAAAGACCATGAAGCAGGCATCGTTGTTTGATGAGGTGGTGCGATGAGCGACGTTATCACCACGAAGCACATCGATGGGTATCGTCTCGTCGTCGTGTTCGACAGTGCAGGCAATGGACTCTATAAATACTGCGTGTGGCTTGATGTACCATACGAGGTGCGCCCAATGCCATGCTATATCGGAGAGTATATCTTCGATGGTGAGCCAACGCGCAAACAACTTGAGTTCTTGGCGAAAGCAAAGATGCGCGAATTTCAAAAGACCTTGACCGCACTCGTCAAGTCACTGCCCGATGCGGAGTCAGTGCGAAACGGAGTGCATGAGTTGTGAGCAAATCGTTTATAGCCATGCTTGAGACAAATAAGCTTGATGACTATCACGTATCTATCGAGCTCGATGGTGCTGACCGCGATGGATGGAAATACTCGGTATGGATATATCATGAAGATGGGCGTCATTTTTTCATCGGCGAGTGTACGTTTAAGCGCAAGCCAAAGCGGACACAGCTGGAGAAATTTGCCATAGAGCGAATTAGTCACATTCGAGAGGTTTTAAAAATGTTTGCCGATTGGGTACCAACGGCAGAGGTAAAAGAGGAGACTGAATCATCATGACTGAACGAATTTGCAGCAATTGGCGGAATGTACCGATATACATGCCGCAGCTTTGGGGGGAGATGGAAGCGAACTTCCACACGATCCATTCGGAGCACGTGAAGCGCGTGCAGGCGAACATGAAGCTTCTCTCGCATCACTACTACACGCTACGCCATGAAGACCTTGCTGCTGAAATTATGCAACGCCACGATATTCACGACTGGAGCAAGAAGCATGAGCCCGAGTACACACCATATGTATGGCGCTACTACCGCACGACGTGGCGAGCGCAGGGTGAGCAGGACACGCGTGTAACGGCATTCATGGCTGATGAGAGTCTCCAGCGCGCTATCGATATGGCTATCCAGCATCATGTGCTCTACAATCCACACCACCCCGAGTATCATAGAACGCCTGATGATATGACAGATGTCGATATCGCTGAAATGTGCTGCGACTGGTTCGCCATGAGCCAAGAGCACGGCACAAGCATCGATGACTGGATCGCCGAGGTTATCCCAAGTCGATTCAAGTTTTATGTGCGCTATCCATATATCATTGAGACGTTCGATATCTTGAAGCGAGTGACGCAATGAGAATCGTATGGCGTGACGAGTTCCTCGACATCGTCACATCCAAGTGGCACAAAAAGCCACTCCCGCAAATCGCTGATGAAATCGGTATCGGCAAAACGACGCTGTACCGCCACATCAAGCGCCTTGGGTTGACGCCACCAGCGATTGATAGCAATGTCGCTCCATCCGCATCGGCCAAGCGTCGCGCCTACCGTCGGCGTCAATGGCGCATCGAGGAGGATGAGTACATCATCAAGCACTACCATACCAAGTCACCCAAGGCTATCGCACGCAAGCTCAAGCGCACTGAGGCGAGTATATTCCACCGCGCGCATCGTATCGGCGCAACCTACGAGCCCGAGCGCCATCTCCTGCGACGGGATGAGGTAGCACTCATGCTTGGCATCAACGTGGTGAATCTGGTACGTCGCTACACTGATTCAGCATTCCCGATTCCAATCATCCGTAAAGGTCGGTATGTCCAGATAGACGAATTCGAGTTCCGTGAATGGCTCAAGGCTGGCCATATCCTCGCCTTCGATCGCACTAAAATTGCGCGTGAGCTGTGGCGCATGTATGATGAGTGGGATGCGAGGACTATCAGCAGTGCCGATGTGTATCGTGAGTGTCAGCCAATCGGGGAAGCGCTTCGGGACATGCGAGACAATTATGGCAACCTTCAGCTCATCACCATCAAACCGATTAACCAGCACATCTACCTGAAGGATGAGGTTTTCGAGTATGCATATCGGTATGGCAATCGCATCGTGCCATGGTCGTCGCCTCGGTTCCTCGCCATCAAGGCGGCATGGGACACCGAGTTCATGCTAAAGTCTGATGTGATTGCGCATGTTGGCGCTGGATTTTTTAGCAGGAAGGTGGCGCCACACCTCACTACGACAAACAAATTTTACGCAAAGCGCATCGATGTGTGTGCAGCACTTCAAGCGCACGGCAAGCACGATCTCGCACGCGCGCTTCGAGAGGTGCCGATATCATGGCAGGAGATGATGGCGGATTACGAGAGGGGAAAAATCAAGTAAAGATTTAGTAAAGGTTTTAAGGCAGTACAAAGCCAAGCGCCTTGTGTGAGCTTTACTAAATCTTTACTAATCGTATAAAAGCGCACCTGCGCTAGTAAAGGAAAACCGTCATCAAAGGATGTTATTACACGTCTAATCGACTTGAATCTTCAGCACTTCACACTACACAAAATCGAGGAGTAAACCATGCCACTAAATCTTGACGACAAATTCGACGTTGACGGCCAGCACGGATTCATCGTGTTCGAGAATCGCATGGAGCGCAAGCTAAATCAAAAATTATAGAAGGCGTATCATCATGACTAAAGCGGCAGACTATAATCTCAAATCGATGCGTGAGGACTTCAAGAGGCAAGGCCTCTTCTACACCCCTCCTGAGCTGGCACTGTGGCTAAAGGGATTCATCCCTGATACCGCAAGGCGGATATATGATCCAACGTGCGGACGAGGTGCACTTCTCAGTGTATTTGATGACCACGTCGAAAAGTTTGGACAGGATATCGATGCGCAAGCTATCGCCGATGCATCGATTAATATCACTAACTTTCACGGAGCTGTGGGTGATGTGCTCCATAATCCCCACTTTATCAACGAGCGCTTTGATGCCATTGTAGCCAACCCACCATTTAGTATCCAGTGGGAACCCATCACGACTGGTCAGTTTGCCGATGCACCAACAGTGCCCACTCGAGGTCGTGCCGATTTCGCATTTATCATTCACATCGTACACATGCTTGACGTTGGCGGTACAGCGGCGGTAATCAACTTCCCAGGCATCGCCTATCGTGGTGGCCGTGAGCAAGTCCTGCGCAAGTGGCTGATAGACCTCAACATCGTCGACCAAGTGATTCATATACCGGGCGACACATTCACTGATACATCGATTGCCACCATTTGCCTTGTGCTTAAAAAATGGCGCACATCAAATACCATCAGGTTTATCGACCAAGAGAATCAACTTGAGCGTGATGTGCCGATTAGTGAGATAATCGCATCAGGATATACACTATCAGTAAGCTCATATGTTCAGCCTACTGTCGAGAAGGAGGTAATAGATCCGCGTGCGCTTGAGAGCGAGGCGCGACAGGACATCATCAAGCGGCTGCGTCTCGAGCTGGAGATGAGCTACATGATAGCGCAGTTTGAGGGTTGGGATATGATGGACTTTGCCGATGATTTACGGAAGGTCATCGATGATTTTGCAGCATCAAAGTTATAGGATATATGGGGCGTGTCAGCGGTGTACGGATCGGCGTATGATTGAACGTGTTCCAGAGGGGTTCGATTCCCCTACGCTCCACCACTACTTTATGGCAGATTATGAAAGGGAAAACCATGCCAGTGCCACTCAATGAAACGTTTCCTGTGGATGGCCAGTACGGATTCATCATCTTCCATGACGCTATGCTGCGTGATCCATCGGACAAGGTGGCACAGGCGGCACGAGTGAGTTATGGGAATGAGGATTCTGAGAAACCGTCACAGAAGTTGATTGCCTTTTTGGCGCGTGAGGAGCACACATCACCGTTCCGTCACTCGCCTATCAGCATCATTGTGCAGTGTCCAGAGTTTGTGGCGCGCCAATGGTACAAGCACGTGGTCGGTGGTCCATACTCGTTTGTGGACACCGGATGGAACGAGATAAGCGGCAGGTATGTGGAGTACGAAAAGTTCTACATCCCACCAGCGTTCTACATGCAGTCCAAGAGCAGCAAACAAGGATCAACCGATACCGTGAGTGACGACTCTGAGTACTATCGAGGCTGGACCATTGGCGCTGTGGAGTCACTGACGACCATGTACCAGCGAATGATTGCGGCAGGAATAGCCAAAGAGCAGGCACGCACGATTCTGCCTATGAGTCTGTACACTCGGTTCATGTGGACTGCCACAGAGCAGGCCTTGTACCATTTTGTGCGCCTCCGCAACAAGCCGGATGCACAGCGAGAGATCCGTCAGTATGCAGCAGTGCTCGACCATATCTGCTCACAGCACTACGGAGTATCGTGGGATGCACTCAAAGAGGCTAATGAAAAGTGAATTTGCATTGAGGACTAGTGTGTATATTGAGGGAGCTAGTGTGTATATTGAGGGAGCTAGTGTGTATATTGAGGGGAGCTAGTGTGTATCTTAGCTATGACAACAGCGGGCCGGATAGCGATGCAATCAATAAACTGTTAGGCGATTTGCAGAAGATGCGGGATGAGTCTGTCAGAGCATACTCGGTATTTTTTGCGAGCATCCCTGATGAGTATGTTTTATTCGATGGACTAAAGCACTCAAGCCTCGTGTACCTGCTACGCTTAGGCGAGCGCAAGCGAAAGGCGCGGCGCATTGTACACTCACATCGTAAGCCTAAAGGTCGTGCATGATTACCACATCATCTAGCGCATTCATTGAAGAAGCAGCAGCCTCCATGGTTCACGCATTGTGTGCATCATGGAGGCGAGGCGCGCCAATCTACACGACTGATGGCATGTGGGAAGCCATGATTGAAGAGCCACACCCAAGCGGCGGTACGGTGATATATCCAGTACACTACAAGTGGCATTACCTCACGCCACACATCCAAGAGATTTATCAGTACGCACGCACGATATATGGAGATACCCAACATGGCCAAACGCCAACCACAGAAAGCTAGACCACAGGCGCCATTTGGCGATCGCTCATTCATCGCACGTGTGCCAGATGAAAACTCTGACTACAAGGCCGACGTATACCGCGCCGACTGGCAGGAAGTCGAGATAGAGTATCTTATCGACGGGCGCATCATCGACCGCGACGCTATCGCATTCCCCACAGCAGATGCGTGGGCGCGAGCGGGATATGTGACCCAAGAGCGGATTCACGCATGGTTTCGACGAATCAGAAACTCGTCCGAAATTGGTCAATAAATTCGCTTGACAAATCATACTATAGTATATATACTAATGTCATGAGGTTCGATAGAGAAACCTCCCGATGCTGAAGAGGAGCACCGACCATGAAGACCCAAACCCCAGCCGTCGCCCGATTCTACGCCTTGCAATACCTGATTGGCCTATCCTACGAGCTGCGCTCACTCAACCCCGAAAAGTGGGTTGGGAGTGTCAAGCAGGCTGGCTTTGATGTCCTCGAGTTCCGCGTCTCCAAGAGCGATGGTGGTCGCTACTGGATTGGCGACGTGGTCATGGACGGCTTGACCATCGCTCGCTACATCAGCGGGGTTGATCTCCCAACGCCCGCCAAGGGATTTACCGATGCTCGTGCAGCCGTCGCCAAGCTTCTCGGCAATCGTGCAGTCAAAGTGCGCCGCCCCGACATCGAGTGGGTCAAGCAGGAGGTGCGGTAATGACGTATCAAGTCCAGCAGGAAATCGCTTTGCGTGAGAAAGTGTTCGAGGTGATTACTCACATCCACGACTGCCATTTCGATGTCCGTACGGCCACGGCAGGAGACACAATCGCCGCCATTCGAGATGAGTGGAAGGACTGCCCGCTCACGATGGACCAGCTCGACTACTACCTCGCCGAGTGGGAATCGCAAAACCCACTCCACTAATCCAGACACACAGAACCCCCGGCCAATCGGTCGGGGGTTTCTCTATGTGCACGACATCCCCAAGGGCTGTGTGATGGCATACGTGCGTTACCGTTTAGCTGGCAAAGTCAGAGCGTTCTACTATGCAGTATGAAGTGCGTTACCATCAGGAGCCACACTTACTCTCACGCACCGTCGAGGTTTTACGACATCCCCATAGACTCTGCACGAATCACACTTCGCTCATGAGTAGTATACCAGATACACGAATCCCCCTCGCGCCGTGTCACAGTACGCTGGGGGATTCGTGTACGCTGTTACCTATAGAACTAGGAGAACACATTCACTATACCATACTATGCAGAATCGTGCATATTGTGTACGATAGAGGCAGGACAGGTTTTTAGTGGAGTGCCCATGCCATGAATCCAGACAGCAACGAGTTTCGCGACCTCCGCGATACGGTCATCCGAATGCACGAAACACTCAAGCATCTCACCTCGCGCGTTGACGATATCGTCCTTGACCTGAGAGTACGTATCGATAATCACGAGGATCGTTTGCGCAACCTTGAGCGCAATATCTGGATGGGTATCGGTGGCTTGGCAGTCCTCCAAATCGTGCTGCGCTATTTCATGTAGGAGATGACCATGGATATCACGACCAAAACACTCGCCATTGTGACCATCGTCAAGGTGCTTGTTGATATGACCAAGATGGCAAACCCCACTCTCAAGCCATGGGTACCACCATTCACCTCAACCGTGTTCGGCATTATCACGGCCGTCCTGCTCGATCTCTCGGCAGGTGTGCCTATCAACAGCCAAACGCTCGCCACCAGCGTGCTTGCAGGCATCCTTGCCGCAGGTGCAGCCGTCGGTGTCACCGAGCTACAGAAACGAGCCTAGCATGACCGTACCTGATTTCGCATACGCACCGATGCAGTGGCGTACCGTCGAGGCGTTCCGTGCGCATCTCCGCAAGCACAACCCCAACGTCGTGCCATGGGCACAGGGGATTGTCCTGCACCACACGGCATCGCCCGTCCCGTCCACATGGAAGGGACTCGAGTCGATTGAGTCACTCGCCCGATTCTATCGCTTCCACCATAAATGGTCAGCAGGCCCGCACCTCTTCATCTGTGCAGGGTCGCCCAATCCCGCCAACGATGGAATCTTCCAGCTCACGCCACTCAATCTTGTCGGTGTTCATGCGCGCGAATGTAACAGCACGACGTGGGGAATTGAAGTGGTCGGCAATTACTCGAGTCAACCATGGTCGGACGCCACGACCTCACTCGTCATCGGTGCCGTGCATGAGCTGATGAGCTGGAAGGGTATCACGCCCAACCGCCAAACGCTGCTCTATCACCGTGAGTGCGTACCTGATACGTCATGCCCGGGTCAAGCTATCGTCGATCGCTTCAACTGGGTGCTCGATGGTGTGCAGTGGAGAATGCGTCGTGCATGATACTGCGATGAGCTGGCTTAAAATCGTCTATCAGCGCTATCAGCACTTCCTCAAAGGCCCAACGCTCGAGGTTGGTAGTATCAATATCAACGGATCGGCTCGTGACGTGTTTGGTAGTTATACGCCATACACGGGTGTGGACATCGTGCCCGGGTCATGCGTTGACGTGGTGGTCGATATCCGTGACCATGAGGCGGCAAAGCGTGTAGGGATTGGCATCTACCCGCTCATCGTCTCTACGGAAGTCCTCGAGCACACGCCGCCCGCTCCCCTCCTCGACGCCATGCTCAACCATGCTCACCCACACGGGTGCCTGATGGTCATCACATGCGCAGGGCCAACGCGCCAAACGCATAGCGCCGATGGCGCGCCCACGCTTAAGCCGGGTGAGTACTATGCTAACGTGCACCCAACGCAGTTGACCGACTGGCTACGCACGCTTCCGGCCAAGGGCTGGTTCGTGGGGTGGTCGGACATCCGCACGAGTGATGGTGATGGCGACACGTATGCTGCGTGGTATATCCAGATGGTGCCGACAATCGAAACAGACAAAAAGGAAATCGGATCATGATTCAGAATGACGAATGGATTATTGAGCAAGCTACCAAGCACGGCATGATTGAGCCGTTCGAGGCATCGCAGGTACGCACCACGCCTGATGGTAAGCGTGTCGTGAGCTACGGTGTGTCTAGCTTCGGCTACGATATGCGCGTGGCAGATGAGTGGATGTACCTGCCGCACTTCTCGCGCGGTATCACTCGGCCCGTGATTGATGTCAAGCGTGGCGGATTAGATGGCATGATGGTCACGCAAACGTCGCCATCAATCAATCTCGGGCCGCATGCGTTTCTCCTCTGTCGTAGCGTTGAGTACTTCCGTATCCCACGCGACTGCATCGTGCATGTCATCGGCAAATCGACCTACGCACGCTGTGGCCTGTTCGTCAACGTCACACCACTCGAGCCCGGGTGGGAGGGTCACGTCACCATCGAGATTTATAACTCGACTGCATGTCCGATTACCATCTACGCACATGAGGGCATCGCACAGTGCCTATTTCACGTGGGGGATGATCCTGTGACGTCATATGCCGACCGCGCAGGCAAATACCAAAGACAGACAGGTATCACCCTCCCCAAACTTTAAAGGGGAAATCATGAAGGTCTACCGCCATGGAAATCGCTGGCGCATAAAGGCGCACGATGATGCAGGGATTCGGCGCTGGATGAGCTTCGATACCGAGGATGAGGCCATCGCATATGCCGAGCATGTTTCCCAAGGGATTCGGCGCATCGATGATGTATGGAGTCGCCTCGAGGGAAGGTCCATTATCACGCCATACCATGAGGTTGAGCTCCCTGCCGAACCGTACGGTCTCGCGTTCCTTAGTGATTTGCACTTTGGCAGTCCACACACCGACTACCGACAGGCGCGGCTTGATGCAGAGGTGATACGAGACACCCCAGGGATGTATGCCGTGTTCCATGGCGATGGTATCGACAATTGGATCATCCCCAAAATGGCAGGGCTCCAGCGTGGTCAGGCGGTAGACTTTGATGATGAGTGGGCACTCCTACGGCGGTGGCTGTCTATCCTCGGCGATAAGCTCATCATCGTGGTAGCAGGTAATCACGACAACTGGACGTATACCCTCGGGGGTATCGACTTCCTGCAAAACCTTGTTGACCCGGCCATCTTCTACGACCCACAGCAAATCCTTTTCACCGTCTCATCAGGTGAGCATCAGCTCCGTGTGTGCGTGCGTCATAAGTGGAGAGGGCAATCTATCCTGAACCCAACGCACGGCATGGAGCGTGCAGCGCGAGACATTGACGCCGATGTGTACGTCGGTGGTCATACGCATATCGCCACGCTGGCCAGACAGTTCACCGTACGAGAGCGTGATAGACTCGCACTACTCACGGGGACGTATAAGCGGTATGATACCTATGCACGGCAACTCGGGTTGCCACCGAGTCAGCACTCAGGAGCGGGTGCCCTCGTCATCGACCCACGCAAGGGTCACACGTTTATCAGAGATATTCGAGAAGCGGCCGACTACCTGACATGGAAGCGGCGCACAGAAAGGGGTGATGACGATCATGCCCAAGCTGGACATCGACAGGGACACACTAGAAAAGGCACTCGACGGCAATGACACTAAGGTTGCTGCACGCATCCTCGGTATAAGTGAGTGGAGTGTCCGCAAGTATCGTGATGCGTATGGTCTCACCGTGTGGCGGACATGGAAGCGCCATGAGGTGGACTACCTCAAAAAGTACGCTCATACTATCAGCTTTGCCAGAATCGCCAAAAAACTTCGCAAAACCCCCAACACGGTTCGATGCATGGCCAAGCGCCTCGGAATCTACATCGATGTGCGTGACATGCATACCACGATTGATGAGCTCGCCGAGGAGCTTGGATGCACCATGCACATGATTCGCGAGATGATGTACCGCAAATCCGACCCGCTCCCTAGTCTACCAATGCGCTACAACCTCCGTGATGCGTGGCGGTCATTTGACATGGATGCAGTGATGGCGTGGCTCGAGCGTGGTCACATCCTACGCTTCGACCGTGCGCCAATGAATCACCGCATGGGCAAGCTCTACGACACCGTGCGCCCACGCTGGATTACCCAAGCCGAGATGCAAGCCATTGACCCATGGATTGGCGCTCAAAGCTTTCACGGCCAACGACGACGGGGCCCTCTCCCCAAGCCGCTATATGTCGGCCTTCGTCGTGACCTCGCCCATGAATCGTACTATTACCTCCCCGATGTGTATCGACATTACTACACCTACGGCGAAACCATCCCCAAGGGCATCAAGTGCGATTGGCTACAGGACATCCGTGAGGCGTGGGAGAGTGTGTACATCCAGAGTGTCGAGATAGAGCAGTACATCACACGAGGGATGACGTATCACTACCGACGGTTGCACCGATTCCCACGGCCGCACACTCGCTATGCGTATTTACGGAGTGAGGTGGTGGATTGGTGTATGGCGAATGGATTCCCTGATGTAGCGCACCGTATCAAGCGGGAGGCTGTCACGTATCAGGAGCTCATGGGTGATCGGGCACGACGACAGCATACAGGGATGCGTCCACGGGATGTATATTCAAACTGATGACAGTATTGGAGCGTTGACGATGGAAAGTGAAAACAAAATGAACCGCTACCAACTCCACCACGGCGACAATCGAACCGTGCTGAAAACGATGGCCGATAACTCCGTTGACAGCATCGTGTGCGATCCGCCGTACGAACTTGGCTTCATGGGCAAGCGCTGGGATGCATCGGGGATTGCGTACGATACGACGCTGTGGACTGAGTGTCTGCGAGTGCTCAAGCCAGGTGGGCACTTGATTGCATTTGGTGGCACACGGACGTATCACCGCATGACCGTGGCGATTGAGGATGCCGGCTTTGAGATTCGGGATTCAATTTTATGGTTGTACGCAACAGGATTTCCGAAATCACATAACCTTGATGGCGATTGGAAAGGTTGGGGCACTGCGCTCAAACCCGCCCATGAAAACGCAGTGCTCGCCCGCAAACCACTGACTAACACCGTCGCCGACAATGTCCTGACGTGGGGCGCCGGTGCGCTCAACATTGATGGGAGCAGGGTGGAGGGTGAGGCGTGGAGTCGCAATCCCGGAACTGCGGTTGATGAGTTTTTTAAAGGAAAAAATGAAATTATAAAACACAGCAATCCCTCCGGCCGCTGGCCCGCCAACGTCATCCTCGACGAACACGCCGCCGAAGCGCTGGATGAGCAGAGTGGGCACAGTGTGAGTAAAAATGGTGGTAAAAGCGGAAGCAACGCAAATCCGATGAGTTGGCACGAATCAAACGTCAACAGACCAAGAGTTGGCCACAACGAATCCGGCGGCGCCTCACGCTTTTTCTACATCGCCAAGGCGTCGAGGGCTGAGCGTGAGGCGGGGTTGGAGGGGATGGAGGTACGACAAACTGGCGCCATGCAAGGCAACGTCAGCGGAGGGCGCACTGCAGGCGATGGCAGGGAGATCAAGCCAGTGCATCGTGCCAACCACCACCCCACCGTCAAGCCCATCGCCCTCATGCGCCACCTTGTCCGCCTCGTCACACCAAAGGGTGGCACCGTGTGTGACCCGTTCATGGGCAGTGGCTCAACTGGGTGCGCTGCAATGCTTGAGGGCATGCGCTTTGTCGGCATCGACATCACGGCGGAGTACGTCGACATTGCCGAGCGTCGTATTCAGCACTGGATGAATCAGAACCCAATGGAGTTGTAAGGAGGGATATATGGCCACACGAAAACATCGACAGACAGCCAAGGGCTCGACGATGACCGCCCAACGAGCGCACCGAGCGTTCGAGCTACGCAAGCTCGGATTATCATACCGTGAGATTGCCAAGGAGCTTGGCACCAGTCACCAGACCATCGCCAAAGACCTAAAGAAGGTGTTCGACGCCTACCTTGAGCAATCCCTCGAGATGCGAGCGTATGAGGTCAGCCTCGAGCAAGCACGCCTCGACGAGATGTGGGTGTCGGTGTACACGGACTTCAAGTCGGGCAACCTCAAGGCCGTCGAGCAACTGCTCAAAATCATGGAGCGACGGTCGAAGCTATTAGGCCTCGACACCGTGCAGACGTCCAAGCAAATCAGCGTCAGCGTGACGCCTGAACAAATTCAGGGGATGAGTGATGACGAACTCGCAAACCTCATCAGTCAGCTCGAACGCCAGTAAGATTGCACTACTGGCCAAGCTGGAGTTAGAGCGACGCCGACGTGCCAAGCCCGGGCTTGCGTTCCGCGGTGCAGCCGAGGCCATCCAATCGACGACGGCGCGCGAGTGGATCATCTCGGGCCCAAGTGAGACGGGCAAGACGTTCGCCGCACTCTACAAGCTTCACCAGATGGCACAAGCCTACCCGGGCAGTCGGTGGGTCATCATGCGTAAAACAGCCGAATCCCTCACTACCACGGCCGTGCGCTCGTGGAAGCGGGTCATCCGTGCGCATGGCACCAAGCCTGAAGAGTTTGGCGGCACCCGTCCATACCTATGGGTCTATCCCAATGGGTCGGTGGTCAATACGGCAGGCATGGATAACCCCGACAAAATCCTCTCGGGCGAGTTTGACGGCATCTACGTCAATCAGTGCGAGGAGCTATCCAAGGAAGAGTGGGAGACCATTACGACACGTACGACGGGACGCGGTGCCGTCACGCCACACCCAATGGCATTCGGCGACGCCAACCCAAAAGACCCTGAGCACTGGATACTCGAGCGCTCCCGATCGGGACAGCTGCAGATATACACCTCACGCCACGAGGACAACCCAAGCCTCCACGACGGCGACGACTGGACAGACCAAGGCCGCCGCACGCTGGCCACGCTCGATGCACTGACAGGCACGCGCTACGCACGCCTCCGCCTCGGTGAGTGGGTATACGCCGATGACGATGAATCATTCCTCGGCTCAATCAGTATGTGGGATGGGTGCATCGAGGAGGCGCTCCCACCACTCTCACCACGTCAGCCTATCGTGCTCGGCATGGATGCTGCTATCTCGGGCGATACCTTCGCGCTCGTGGGCGTTGGTCGCTACGGCGCACAGGCTGACCAGATGCTCGCACTCCGTATGGTCAAGGTGTGGGAGCCAAACGGCACGCCACTCGACTACAGCCAAATCGAGCAGGACATTCGCGCCATCATCAAGCAGTACAACGTCGTGCAGATTGCCTACGATCCATACCAAGCGCACTACCTCGCACAGCGCCTATCGGATGCCGTGTGGTGTGAGCCATTCAGTCAGCAGGCACGGCGCCTCGAGTCAGACGCCGCACTCCGTCAGCTCATCATGACACGCCGATTAGTCCACAATGGCGAGCATACTATAGTACGCCAACATTTAATGAACGCCAACGCGAAAGTGGACGAGACGGGTCATCGGCTTCGCATCGTCAAGAGGGATACTAGCAATAAGATTGATAGCGTTGTAGCATTATCCATGGCGGCACATGCTGCGCTTGGTTTAAATCTGTACTAGTAGGAGCACACATGCAGATGCTCTCCTGTCTCTGCAGACACTGCCGAGCCAATCGGCGCTACCGAACACCACAGACCGTCGTGAATTGTGCCGCCATATTTATACGTGCAAAGGTAATATAGTATGACCGATGACGCAATCAAGAAAAGTGTGACGCGCGATGATGGCCAGCGTGTCACGCAAAGCGGCGGATTCACCGTAGTAGTCGGGCCATCAACGTGGGGGCAATTCCTCGGCGCTGGTCTCCTCGAGGGGATTAAAGGCGCAACGGGACTGCCACCCTACGGCACCAAGGCCGCCGACGCCATCCTCTCTGAAACACCGATGATCGAGAACATGTGGTCGAGTGCGGTATCGACGGCCATCTCCAAGCAGACCGCCATCGGGTTTGAAATTTCCGACACGACCGAAAGCTCACGCCGCATCAAGCAAGCCCAAGAGCTCATGCTCAATCTGGACGGCAACTACACGGCAGGTCTCGCCAAGGTACTACGGGATTACCTTACCACGGATAATGGCGCATTTATCGAAATCGTGCGCTCATCCAGTGCGGCGGGGTCAAAGGTTGTCGGCCTCATGCACCTCGACAGCCTCCGATGCTACCGCACAGGCGACCCGAAGTTCCCGCTCATCTATGTCGATATGCGTGGTCGTCAGCACGTGATGCGTGCCGAGGACGTGTTGATGTTTGCCGACACGCCATCACCACGCACCGAGCACTACGGCATGGGTATCAGT
>ERZ869929.124-NODE-124-length-43135-cov-6.202484_pt1 | contig 43135 bp, 75 predicted proteins | sample MGYA00579312_ERZ869929 | MGnify/ENA primary metagenome ERZ869929 (study PRJEB32216, sample SAMN09231818) | wastewater metagenome | place: USA: Maryland | collected 2016-08-09 | study: EMG produced TPA metagenomics assembly of the PRJNA472060 data set (Reclaimed... | reverse complement strand
GTGTCGGCGCGAATGGCTGCAGACTTTTGACCACCCCCCCCCCCGGTCGGGTCAGAGCAGTTCATTTGTGAGCTCGATCGCCTTGGCACTATCCAAGCGCAGGTCAGAGCGACCGATGCTTCCTGCCTTGAACAGCGCCTCGAGGCGCTGCTTCACGATGTCATGGTGAGGTCGGCAGGCTGGCTGCCAGTTGGCCTCGTCAACCAGCAGGGCGTGGTCGCCCTTGTGCGGGACGGTGTGATCAGTGACAGCCGTGGCGGTGATGCGGCCTACCGCCTTGCAGCCCAGGCACAGCGGGTGCTCACGCTTCCATCGGCCCATGCGTTGGCGCAGGCGGTAGGTGTATCCCCGCTCGTGTGCCGTGCCGCGCCTATCGTCATATTCAGCTTCGACCTCAGACCTTGAACGCTGGCCCTTTGGCCTGAAGGTAGGCGGTCGAACCGGCATCTACTCCATAAGCAAAAGCCCCGGACTGTGCCGGGGCCTTGAATAGTCTGCTCTTTGCATGCTCACGACGCCCGGTGTCTCGGGCTCTTGTGCCGGCCGTGGCCGGCGCCGAGCGCTTTGGGCGGGGATCAGCGGTGCCGTTTCTTCGGCCTCGCCTGCGCCGCTTGCAGCGGTTCGATCTGGTGCGGGTACAGCCACACGGGGGTCACCCGCCCCAACAAGCCTCGAACCCCAACACTGATTCGCCCGTCGTCGGCAAGGGCCATGACGGTGCCGCCGTTCCATCCCTCGTAGGAAGCCTCGACAAACCGCACCTGCGTGCCGATGCGGAAACTGTGGAAAGTCTGGCGCGGCGGCAGATTGGCCTCGGCTTCCATCTCCCGGATGCGGCCGATTTCGCCCTCCGAAATCGACTTCGGCTCGCCGTCCGAATTGCGCAGCCATCCGAACACGCCAGGCGCCTCGACCGCGACATAGAACGGGGCCGCGCATTCCTGCCTCGCACCGAGGAAGATATATCCGGGGATCAGCGCGCAGCGCCGCGGACGTCGCACCAGCCTTGCGCCGGCCACGCCGCGTGAAGCCGCTTCGTTGCGGGTGTAGTTCGGCCAGTAGGCGGCGAGGTTCGCCCGCTTCAGCCAGTCCGCCGTGTCGATCTCGCGATTGGCGCGCACGGTGAGCGCGAACCATTGCCGGGGTGCTCCGAACGGAAGCAGCTGCCCATCGGGAGAGAGCAGCCCTGAAGCCTTCACCGCATCGTCGATCCTCGCCAACATCGTCTCTCCCCTTGTTCGGAATGATTTCGGATTCTCAGGCGGATCAGGCGGCCTGTTCGGGCGGGTCGCTGCCGCCCGTGTCTCGCTTCACAGGCGGTGGGAAGAGGCTTGGGAAATACCATCCGCGCCTCGATTGCCCGTCGACGATCTTCGTCGTTTCCAACTGCCACCTCGGTCGTCCGCTTGGATCGAGCCCGAGGCGATTCTGGATCGACATCCGCACCGCCCATGCGTCGTAGGCCTTTGAAGGTTTGAACACGAAAATCTGATCCGCGTTCTTGCCGATCACCTCGCCTAGCGGTTGGGGTGCTGGCTCTGGCGGCGGGCGGTAGCTGCGGGGCACGAACGCACCCGCGCGCGCGTCTCTCTTCGGTTTAGATTTGGACGGTTCAAGCGATTCATACCGGCTGCACGCAGGTGCAGTCGGTCCGACTGCAGGGGACGACATATCCACAGCCTGCCGGCTGTCGTCGCGTGCAGTCGGCTCGCCGTTTTCACCGACTGCATCCTGTGCAGTCGGGCCGCAAGATGTAGTGGTGCCGGCATCCGAGCCTTCACTTTCTGAGGGCTCGTCCTCTGTCTCCGGCTCATCCAGACTTGCGGAATTGTCCCATGGTTTTTCTTCGCGCCCGAACATGATCCAATAGTCGTTGGCGCGCTGCTTTCCGTCGTCGCCCTTGCGCGGCGCTTTCCGGATGAAGCCGTTGCGCACGAGAGCACCGAGGAAGTTGTAGACTGAGCGCGGCGAGCAGGCAGCCTCGCGCGCGATGGTCTCCGCCTTCAGCCAACAATAGCCGTCGACATGCGAAGCGTGGTTCGCGATCGCGACCAAGACCAACTTAGGCCGCGCTGGCAGGTCCTGCTCGAGCGCCCATCCGACCGCCTGGATGCTCATGCGGTCACCTCGTCGACGATGTAGAGTTGCCTAGCGCAGCGCATCAGGCGCGCGCCATGGCGTCGGCGGATCATGGTCTTTCCACCAGCGTGCAATTCCGCAATCCATGTTTCGTCTTCGTCGTCGAGATCGTGGCGCGCGAGGTAACAGGCGCGGATCAGAGCAGCCACGCTGAACCCGCGGATGCTCTCGACTTCGACAATGCCGTCGCGGATTTCGAGAAGCCGTTCGGCCTGCCGGTTCGTCAGTTCGTCGCGCTTGTAATGCGCGAGACCCTCAAGAAATCCCGATTCCCACTCGTTCCAGCCGCCCAGCGTCAGCAGCGTGCCGGCGACGGCGCGAAAGGTCTTCGGGTCCTTGCGGACCCGTTCGATCTCTCTCCAGGAGGCCATAGTCCCGTGCTCAGTCTTTTTCGTTGTGTGTGGAACGCGGAACGCTACGGGTTACTGGATCATCAAGAGCGGCGGTCGAGCGCCGAATAGCCGGGCGGCGGGTCACCGAGCATGGCCTGGGTGAGCGTGCGGCGATCGGCGGCGGCCAGACGCGCATCGCGGTCGAGTACCGCGCGCGGCGTAACGCTGGGCGCTGGCGCGCGATAGACGGTCGAGGCGGCCTTCGCGGCCCTCAGCCGCAGGGCCTGCAGCTTTTCATATATGCCGGTCTCGCTGCGCTTCAGCGCACGCGCGATTTCGGGCACCGTGGTGCCACGCTCGCGCATCTCGATGGCGCGCGCCTCGTCGTCGACTGTCCAGAAGCGTCGCGCCGCTCGCCCTTTGAAGGCCGGCGGTGTGATCCGGGTCGCCGAGAAGCGAGTGCGGATCGCCTTGACGCTGCGCCCGAGCGCCTCCGCGATCTCGTCGACGGTATGACCGTCGCGCGCCATGCGCTTCGCGCGAAACCATTCATCGTCGGTCCAGAGCACCTTCTTGCCCATTACGCTACTGCCTCCTGTTTTGGCCTTCGGTCGAGAAAGGTCGGGATGTCGAGATCGTCGGACTGCGCAGCCGCAGGATCTGGTGCGGCCTCGGTGATCTCTCCGGTCGATGGGTCGAAGGGCTCGTCGCAGGCGATTTCCGCCGTGTTCCTCGACTGGTTGCCCCATGTGAAGAAATTGTCTGGCAGGACGTGATCATCGTCCTCGCGCGCGAACAGTTCGAGCACCGGCACGCCGCCAGTCATGTCGTTGATCATGTCGCGGTAGAAGGATGGCTTCTCGGAATGTCGCTCCGCCCGCGCGCGATGGTTCGAGCCGTATTTCTTGTCGCTGTCCGGCTTCGGCAGGCCCCGACCGCGCTTGAACAGCAGCAGCAATTCGTCCTGGTCCCAGGCGATCAGGCCCGTGCCGTGATCGTCGGGGCATTCCTCGTCGGTCTTCGTCCAGACGAAGCACGTCGAATAGTCGGTCGCGCCCCAGGCCTTCGCCACCGCCCAGGCGAGCGGCATGTCGACCTGCACTTTGCCATACTCGGTCGCGATCTCGACCTTGACCGGCGCCAAGAGATGCGCGCGCGGAATCCAGAGGAATATCCATGCGTCCGGCAGCAGCCGATCAGCGACCGGCATGGCGATGATGTCCGCCCATGCCATGGTCGAATAGGTGTTCTCATAGGCGCGGTTGCCGATGCCGGCCTTGCGCCGCCATGCGGGGTCGGCATAGACGACCGGAAACTTGCGCCCGGTCGGGCTTAGCGGCACCGATGCGTCGGAGAGCTCGCGCGCGAGCTGCCGGCGGCTGTCGGCCGAGCGCTTCGCCACCGCCTGCTCGATCACGTCGAGGGCGAGCCGCCCGCGGGCATGGCTTTCGGCCTCGAACCGTTCAAGCACCTTAGCGACGGCCTGCGCGCCAATACCGTTTAGCTTGCGGGCTTTTGCGGCGAGTTTCGGCTCGACGCCGACATCTTTCAGGGTTGCCGGAAAACATTCCAAGCCGGAATCTTTTCGAGGGCGGCCGCGCGGGGCGATGATGCCGTCGCGCTCGCCTTCTTCCAGCATCTGTCCGAGCCGTACCTCCGCACGGGCGCGCAGCGTCCGGGCCTGGATTTCCATGCCGAGATTCTTGGCTACGCGGGCCACGGCCTCGATCGCCTTGGCCTCGACATGGACCTGCATCACCTCGTCCGCCTGAACGGCGGCGGCAAGGGCCGCGCAAGCGGCATCGTATCGGAGGAGTGCGGTCACGCGGCCTCCTGGTTCGCCGTCTTACTTTGATAAGCCGCCTGCATGGCGACGAAGCCGGAATCGTTAGGGTCGGTCAGCCGCATCGGCGTGCCCTGGTCGATCACGAACAGCCGCAGCATTTCGGCGTCGACTGCGGAGAGAAGCCGCGCGATGATCTCCGGCTTGAACGAGATGTTGCCTTGCCCTGCGCCGTCACCCTCGCAGGCGATCAACTCCTGCCCCGCGGAGCCGTCGGAAGAGCGGATCGTTGCCTTGATCTCCGAAGGACTGTCCGTCCAAGACAGGTCGATAGCGTCGACAACGTCTTTCTCGTGAGATGCGAGGAAGCCGAGGCGGCGGACCGCAGCCAGCATCTCCGCGCAGTCGACGAGCATGCCGGGACCCTGCGCCGGAGGGACGATGCGGGAATAGTCGGGGAAGGTCGCCTCCACCAGCTTGGTGGCGAAGCTGTGCGTTTCGCCTTCGACGGACAGAATGCGGTTGGAGAACGAGAACCTCAGCGTGCCTTGCCCGGCGAGTGCCACGATATCGTCGACGGCATCGGACGGAACGATGATGCCGGGATCGAGTTCGACATCGCACGGATGGACGAGCCGGATCAGGCTGAATCCGTCGGTTCCGCAGACGGCAAGCCCTTCCTTCACCGAATGCAGATAGACACCATTCAGGTAATGTCGCGCGGCGCCGGTCGATGCGACATGCCGTGGGGCGGAGAACAGCCGCTTAACATCCTTGGCCGCAATCTCGAATGTCTGCGGATTCTCCGGGGCGAGCATGGGCGGAAATTCGTCCGCGCTTAGAACCGGCAAACGGTAGTGCGCGTGTTTCCCCTTGACGGTTGCTCCACCCGATTCCGTTTCAACCTGCACCTGCGCGCCGGCCGGCAGCGCGCCGACTAGGCGGGACAGATGCTCGCCCGGAATCGTGCATACACCGCCCTCCCTGATTTCGGCGGGGATGCTCACCCGCGCCGCAGAATCGAGATCGTGACCCGTCAGCGTCAGACGATCGCGGTCGGCCTCGAGCAAGACATGCTTGAGGATGGGAATTGCGATGCGCGGGTTACGCGCCCGCGCGCCGGCAAAGCCGAGGGCGTCCTTGAACGCATCGCGCTCGCACAGAAACTTCATTGCGAGACTCCACGCTTCTCGGCCATGACTGCGTCGTATGCCGACTGGCATTCGCCGGGATGCTGCCACTTCGGATGGTCTCGCAGCCGCAACCTGTGGCGCGCCTCATCAAGATCACCGCGCTCCGCGTAATAGGCGGCCTCATCGGTAAGCTGCTGCGACGTCGACATGCGAGTCCCCATATTGGTGTTGTGGATGTAGTGCCGCGCGCGGATGAGCCGGTCGCGAAAGCGGCGCGCTTCTTCGGTCCAATCGATCTTGCTCATGCGGTCGCCCTCGCGTGCACGGCATCGACATGCCGCTCCCACCATTGCCGGCCGGCCGGAGTGAGGCAGAGGCCCTCCGGGTCGCTCGATCGGTTGACCGCGACAAAGCCGAGCGAGAGCAGCCGCCGATAGGCCCGCCTCCCGCGATAATCCTTCGCCACGGGAAAGAGCCGGCCTTCGGTGTCGGCACGCGCGACCTGCCCGAGCAGGCGCTTCGTCTCGTCGCGAAGGGTGACAGGGGCGGTCATCTTATTGACCGTCCAGCGTCGTCAGTGAAAGGCCGAAACCCTTCATGGTGTTGATGCGCAAGCCGGCAACAGCAAGCGGCGCCACCAGCTTGTCGAGCAGCGTCGAAAACAGCGTGACGCCGGAATCTTTCGTAAGGTCCGGCCAGGCCCGGCGCGCAAGCTCCTCGCGCGGCACGACATGCGGCTTCGCCTTGGCAAGTACGGCTACCAGTTCGCAGCCGCGCCGCGGCAGGATCGCGGAGCGCGGCCCGTGCGTCACGGTCAGGTTGCGATAGGACACCGTGACGCCGTTGGCGGTAACGTCGTCGCGCGTCTCGCTCGGCAGCGGTTTCGGCGCAGGGGGCGGTGCGGGCCTTTTCGCCGCGATCTTTTCCAGTTCGCGCACAGGGTCCGGCTTGGCCGCCGCCACGACCGGCGCGCCGCGATAGGCGGCGAGCAGCACGCCGCGCAGGTCGGCGAGCACGCGGTCGAGTTCTGCGGCGAAAGCGGCCTCGCTCACCTATCCCCTCCCCTTGCTCTTGCGGGCGGTGTCGGCGTAGCCGGGCAGCAGGCGATAGCACTGCATCAGGAAATCGATGCGCGCGCCGTAGGAGCCGCGCGGCACGATGCGATCGGGCAGCGGCCGCGTCTCGAAATCGTAGGGAGCCTCGCACTTCATCAGGTCGCGCCATTCGGTGGCGAGCAGCCAGCGGTCGACCATCTTGACGATGCCCTGCGCGCGCGCAGGCGGCGGCCAGGCGAGGCCTGCGGCCTCGTGGATCGCGGCGTCGAGATTGTCGGTGAGTTGCCCGAAAGCTTCCTCGATCGTGCCGGCCAGAACGCCGAATGAGCGCGCGATCGATTCCAGCGCCTTCTTCTTCGGCGTCGTGTCGTCGCCGAGAAACGCCTCGTGCATGTCGTGGCAGAGGCAATAGGCGACGTCCTCCGGATCGCAGCCGTATGCGAACGCCGCATCGGCGCAGCGCACGGAATGCTCCGCCACGCTGTAGGAGACGTCCGGCGTCGCGCCGCAATAGCGGTTAGCCTTGGACAGATGCTCGGCGATCACCGCGAAGTCGATGTCCTCCGCGCGCGGATTGAGTAGGTCGATTCCGCGCCCGTTCGCCATCGTGAGCGTGGTGCGCGGATTCATCGCTTCACCCCGCAGACCGGCTCGCCCTTGGCATCCCGGCAGAGCCGGAATTGCGGAGCCCATCCGTTGAAATCGGAGACCTCGTAGAGACAGCCGTCATGCGAGGTGAGCGCGCCGAAGGGGTGCTTGCGCACGCAGCGCTCGGCCTGCGCCATCTTCAGGGCGAGGCCCTGCGATGCGATCTGATAGGCGAGCGCGTCGAGGGATTCGGGCGAGAGCCAAGTGCCGTTGTTTTCCAGGAGCTTTTCGACCACCAACCCCGGCTCCGCGCTCGCGCGCCCGGCGCCGAAGGCGAGGACGCAGGCCAGCGCGATCGCCGCGACCCATCCCCAAGCGAGGAAGGGACGAGGCTCGATGCGGCCGGTGTGGACGGTCTGCTTGCAGGCCGCGCAGCGGATGCGAATGCCGGCATTGCGGACGCGGATCGGTGCGGACGTCCAGCCGCCCTCTTCCTGAACCTTGGGCATCATCGCGACCCCATCGAATGCCCGACAAAGATCGGCAGGCCGTTCTCGTCTTTCAGGTGTGAGGGCCAGGCGGCGGGAAGGACGACGTCCGGGTCTTCCGGGTCGGTCTCGAACAGCGGCACCGTGGCGTCCATTTCATGCACCGGCTGGCACACGAAGATGAGCACGCCGATCATCGCAAGCGCGCCGATGATCACCAGCAATCCCAAGGCGGCAAGAATCCAGACGCCGAGCATGTTGCCCTCCCCGATGAATACTTTTGAGAGACAACGCAGACGCAACGACGCAACAGGACAAGTGCTGGTGATCAGCGCGACCCCTCGCACACCGGCGTGCGCTCGCACTTGATGCGCTCGCCGTCTTTCCAGAATTCGATCCAGTGATGGTTCGCCTCGTGGCGGGTGACCTTGATCACGGCGCAGTAGAGACAGGAGCGTTCCGTCTTCCGGAAATCGCGGAACGTCTCGCGCCAGCTATGTCGCTGCGCCGAGCGCGGCGCGTCCGACGCGGCGGTCTCGCTCTTGTTCGCGCCACCATGGCGCGGCGCAGTCGCGCATGACGTATTGCTGGACGCGCTCGCCGATGTCGGGATCGCGCTGAAGCATGAGCAGGATGTTGACCGGCGGAGGGCTGTCGCCAGCCGCCCAGGCGCGGCAGGTTCGGTCACTGCGGCCGGTCTTGAACTGAAGCTCTTTCGGCGCGTTCGCACCCCAGAGATCGCGGCACAAAAGCGCAAACCACAAGGGCTCGGCAGAATCTTGCCGCTGTCGGCAATCTGTTGCCGACGCGAAGCTGGCCGGAATTTCTCCCGGCGGGAACGTCCCGTGCATGACACACCCCCAACGCAACACAACGAACGCGACATGAGATGGAAGCCGAGCGAGTCAGCGCCTCTGTACGGATGCTTGATCCTGATCGCAGCAGCGATCGCGGTCGCGTGCATCGCGGCGCTGGTCGTGAAGGCTTTCTGAGCGGGCCCGCGCGTCCGTCCCGTCGTCCTGGGCGCGCGGGTCCGCGAATAAAAGGAGAAGGATGAGATGATCGTGCTGGCGCTGATCGTTTTGCGGATCGTGAAAAACCGCTGCGCGGTTGCGCGCGCGACCGTCAATCCGCCGGCCTGCGACAAGGAGTCTTCCGCAGCGCAGGCTGGTATGAAAATAGGATTGTGAAGGTTCCGTGAACGGTAGGACCATGCCCGCGAGCGGCGGGAGGCATCCGTGTCATGGAGTATGGTGTGATCGATCCCGGCAACACGCCGGTGATCGCCTTCGACGACTTCGACCTCACGATCATCCGCGACATGGCGTGGTTCACGCTCTACCAGACGCGACCCGCCTGCGGCTGCGGCAGCGAATGCGAAAGGGTGGTGGTGGCGCGCACATGCGCGCCGCTCAACCTTGCGCTCGGGATGATCGAGCGAGCCGCCGCACAGACCGGGCGACCGATCCCGATGGTGCGGCTGGCAAGCTGACATCATCGCGCTGCCCCGGCGGATGCGCGGCGACCGATCTCGGCCAGCTCGGCCTTGCGCCGCGTGATGTAGGCGCGCACGCGGTCGACCAGGCGCAGGCTGGGCGCGCGGCCCTTGCGCAGATCGGGAACGAAGCTCGGATCGCTGGCGACCGCCTTGCCGAACGCAGTCGGCGATTCCCCGCTCAGGGCGAGGAAGTCCTCGATCTCTTTCAGGAACGAATCGGCGGCGCTCATGCCGCGTAACCTATAGGATTTTGCCTATCGTGCAAGAGGCGCAAACCTACTCGCTGGGGAAAAGGGCTTTTTCCTACAATCCCGGCATGGAAAACGATCCGGTCCGGCAGCGAATACGCGACTTCGTCGAGAACAACGGCGAAGGCCACACCTACAAGTCGCTGTCGAAAGACCTTGCGCGCAACGAGACCTACATCCAGCAATTCGTGAAAAAGGGCCGGCCGGCCGAGCTGGACGAGCCAGACGTGCAGAAACTCGCCGCCATCATGGGCTGCGCGCCGGAAGACCTGCGCGGCCCCCGCGGCACAGCCGGCCTGCGGGATGCGTTCGAGATAACGCAGCACAGGCGCGCGCCGCGCGCCGCGACAGGGCCGATCGGCGGACTCGTCCCCGTTTACGGCCAGGCTGCAGCCGGGCCGGACGGACAGTTCCCCTGGAACGGGACGCCGGTCGACCGCATCGCACCCCCCGCAAGCCTCGCCAACGTGCGCGACGCATATGCGGTCTATGTGGCCGGCGATTCGATGGAGGAGCGGTATTATTCCGGCGAGGCCGTCTTCGTGAATCCGTACCAGCCGTACCGCGTCGGCCACTTTGTCGTCGTGCAGATCGCAACCGACGACGGAGGCACGCCCGACGCCTATATCAAGCAGCTTGCCGGGCTCGACAGCCGCCAGATCAGGCTGCGGCAGTTCAACCCGAAAAAGATCATCACCTTCCCGGCCCGCAAGGTGATCAGCATCCACCGCATCGTCATGGGGGGCGACGGGTGAGATCGCTGTTTCGCTTCCTGCTCGGTGCAGGATTGCTCGCGTTCGTGCTCGCGGCGTTCGCCGTGCAGATGCCGCCGTCGGCGCCTTCGCACAAGCCGGCGCCCGAGGCGACGATCACCCCGTTCTATACGCCCGGAAAGGACGCCTCCCCGGTCATTCCGGGCGCGGTCGCGCCCCGGCCGTCCGACCCGGCCGACAGCATCGCGATCGACTTCAAGTGGAAAAAGGGTGGGTTCGGGTCGGTTGCCCTGCTCGATTTGACCCTGACGAACGGCAACAGCCATGCGGTCAAGGATATCGGCGTCCGGTGCCGGTTCTACGGCCCGAGCGGGACGGAAATCGGCCGAGCCGACCGCACGATCTACGAGGCGATCGGCAGCAAGGGCAAAAAGACCGTCCGCGAGGTCAGTTTCGGCTTTATCGACCAGCAGGCCGCCCAAGCCTCATGCGAGGTGCGCCCCGCCCGGCTATAGGATTTTGCCTATTGACAAGAGATAGGAACAATCCTATAGGTTTCCCGTGAAACACGGGAGGCGGAATGCCTGTCTCGGGGCAGTTTCTAGCGGTTGGCGGCGACGGGCTGGCCCGCGGGCTTGCGGTCGCAGGCGTCCTCCGGACGCGGACCGGCCGCACCGATCGGCGCGCCCCGCGCATCCAGCCTTCGCATCCTTACCGTGACCTGGTTCGGGCACAGGTCGTTGTCGGCGCCGGTATGGGCGTCGATGGACGAGCCGATCATCCCGCCCAGCGCAATGTTGCCGTAGATCGCCCCGCTCGGAATCGGCCGCACCTGCACCTGCACCGTCTCGTGCCCATTCAGGGTGAACAGCGCGACCAGCGGGTCCTTGCGCGGCAGGCGGATTTTGCAGGGCGTCGTGCAGGCCTGCCCCATGGTGAGGCTCACGGCCGCGCCCGGCGGCTCGGAGGCGAAGGCCACGTCCTGATCGTGGCCGCGGGTCACGCTCGCGCAGCCGGCGGCCAGCGCCGCCAGCGCGCACAGGATCAGCATTCGTCGCATGGGTTTGGTCCCCGGCGCCGTCCGGGGCGGATTCTACAGGGTTTCGGGGAGGGATGTCATGCCTGACACCCGCCCTCCCCGCATCATCTTCTGGCCGCTGACCGACACCGGACGGGTGATCGACCGGGACGCCTTCACGCGCTTTGCGCTGAAGCGGCCGGGGGTCCTCGACTGGTTCCAGGGGCCGCTCACGTCACCCGACAAGCCTGTGGAGTTGGAGCATGCCTGAAGCGCTTGAAGCCCCGACCATGTACCGCGAAGGCGATCCGGCCGACGAGACGTTCGACCGGCTGCGCGCGGCGTTCCTTTCGTTCCTGCGCGTGACGCCGGACTGCCGCTTCGAGGGCGAGCTGCGGCGCGAGACGCGGATGCGCGACATCGGCGACAGCATCGTGGTGCTCGGCTTCGTGATGGAGATCGAGGCGGAGTTCGGCATCGAGATCGACGACGACGACATCGAGGAATTCGAGACCGTCGCCGACATCGAGCGGTTTCTCGGAGGCGGGCTGTGAGATTCACCTGCGCCATCATCACGCTGGGCCTCGCAATCAGCCTGCTGATCAGCATGAACAGTAATCGATCCACGACCCAGGCGCTGATCGACATCGTGCTCCGGACGGCCTGCGCTGACGGGGACCAGAAAGCCTGTGCGATGCAGGCGGAGCGACGCAAATGACGACAGGAGGACCAGATGTAAATCGCAACGGGAGAGGGAAATATTCGCCCGTCGCAAAGGTCACTGGGAAGACCAGTGGCCCGCAAACTTTCGACCAATCTGAAAACGCTACCCCTTCCGCCGCCCATGGAACGGCGGACACCGGCCTGCCGGAGCGATCCGGCGGGCCGGTTGCGGAGGCGTGCAGCCATCCCATGATCGGCCCGATGGTGGCCGGCATTGCCCGCTGCATGCGGTGCAGGAAGGTGGTGGTGGGGTGAAGTCATCTTTATTTGAAGTGGGGCTGATCATCGCTGCCGTGTCATGGCTAGGCGGAATGAGTACATTGGTGATTGCCGCTGGATTCGGGGGCAATCGGCAACCGCCGAATAAGGCGCTCGCCGCGTTTTTCACAGTCTCGCTCGCCGGCATCGCAATGATGTGGCTTGCGCTCGCTTCGGGGCGCTACTGATGATGCGCCACCGCCGCAACGAATTCACCAACGCCACGAAGCGCGCAGCCCATGAGCGCTCGGGCGGTGTGTGCGAGTGCCATCGCGTCCGGCAATTGCCGGGCTATGGCGAAGGCTGCGGCGTGAGGCTCTCCGAAGGAAACACCTTCTACGAACACATCGAGCAGGACTATTTCACGTCCGACAATTCGCTCGACAATTGCGCGGTGCTATCGCGTACCTGCTGGAAGACCAAGACCTCGACGGCGGACCTACCCGCGGTCGCGAAGAGTAAGCGCGTTCGCGACCGCGGGAGAGGCATCGCAAAGCAGGTCTTCAAGCCGATGCCGTTCGGGCGCAGGGACAAGATCAAGATCAGCATGTCCCGACGCTACGGCCACGAGCCGGTGTGGCGGGATACCGGAAAGCCGGTGCGGGAGGGGCGATGATGGTTCTCGCCTTCATGATTCCAGCAACAACCGACGCCTGGATCGGCTGGATGTTGGCTGCAATTGTTATCTCCGCGCTGATCTTGCCGCGGGGCGCGCGATGACGCTCGGATCGCATCAGCGCACGATCGGGACCTCGCAGGTCCACATCACGCCGCGGCGCATCCTCGATCCGCTGGGCGCGTTCGATCTCGATCCGTGCGGCAACGACCCGCGCCCGTGGGATTGCGCCGCGCTCACCTTTACGGAAGCCGACGACGGCCTGGCGCGGGACTGGTTCGGACGGGTCTGGCTCAACCCGCCATTCGACCGGCGCGTGATAGCTTCGTGGTTCGAGAAGATGGCTGGACACAATCGCGGCACGGCCCTCGTGCATGCGCGCACGGAGACGGCATGGTTCTCGCTGATCTGGCGCAACGCATCGGCGGTGCTGTTCCTCGCCGGGCGCGTGGTCTTCCACAAGCCGGACGGATCGCAGCAGACGACGCGCGACGGCAAGGTCGCGAATTCCGGCGCACCCGTGGTGCTCGCCGCATTCGGCGCGCGCGACTGCGACATCCTCGCAGCCTGTGGCATCGACGGCCAGTTCGTGCCGCTCGTCTTCCCGCGCGGCGTCTTGGTGGCGGCGCTGGCCGACCGGTCGTGGCGCCAGATCGTCACGGATTTTATCGCCGGCCAGGACGCGCCCGTGCGCGTCGCCGATCTCTACCGCGCTTTCTCCGATCATCCGAAGAGCAAGGTCAACCCGAACTGGCGGGCGAAGCTGCGCCAGACCTTGCAGCGCGGCGCCGGCAAGAGCGTCGGACACGATCAATGGGTGGCGGCATGACCGACCCGACCGTCATCGAGGAAGAAGCTCCGCCTCCCCCGCCCGTCGAGATCGGCGACTATGTCGTCTATGGCAGCAAGCGTTCCGACTTCCAGTCGCGTGTAATCGCGATCGACGAGGACTTCGCCTGGTGCCGGCCGCTGTCCGGGGCCGAGCCCTTCACCGCACGTCGCGCCGATCTGCGCCCCGTGCCGCGGGAGGCGTCGTGACGAACCTCCGCCGCCTCCCCTATCCCCCGCCCTGGCAGGACGCGCCGACCCTGTGTGCGCATCTGAGCATTTCCGAGGGCACGATCGACAACTGGATTCGGCAGGGCCTGCTGCCCCCGGCGCGGCCACGGGGCGGAAAGCGCATGTGGAAGTGGGCCGAAGTGGAACGGTGGCTTGATGCCGGCGGGGACCCGGAGGCACAATCCCCGGTCAGCACGATCGAGAGGATCCGCAATGCCACGCGCCAGGCGGCCAGCCGCTAGAATCCAGCCGGGGACCTTCGCATCCGTGATCAGGGATTTCCAGATGAGCCCCGACTACCGCGACGGCATCGCGGCCTCGACCCGCAAGAACTACGATGCGGTATTGGCCATTGCGGAAACGCACGAGGGCCTGGGCGGCATCCCGGTCGAAGTGATCCGGCCGGCGCTGGTGCAGGCCTTCCTCGACGGTCTCGCCGACACACCCGGCAAGCAGAAGATCGCCCGCACCGCCATCAAGAGCCTCGAGCGCTGGGCGCTGGTTCGCGACCGGCTGATGTTTCCGATCTCGACCGGGACCTATTGCGTCGCAAGCGAGGGCGGGCATGACCCGTGGTCGTTCGAGCATGTCGCGCTCGCCGAGCGGCTCGCGCGGCCGGACCTTGCGCGCGTGGTCACCCTGGCGGTGCATACCGGCCAGCGCGGTTCCGACATCGTGCGCATGCGCCCGAACGATCTGGAGACGCAGCACGGCCATCCCGGCATCAATGTCGTCCAGAAGAAAACCGGACGCCGTCTCTGGATTCCGTTCACCGCCGAGCTGGTGACCGCGATGGCGACATGGGAGCGCCAGCCGGGCCCGTTCGTGCGCAAGCCCGACGGCTCGGCCTATACGCGGGAGCAATTGTCCTGGGCGTGGAACGACCAGCGCGACAACGATCCGAACCTCGCGCCGCTGAAGGAAGCCGGCCTCGTCCTGCACGGCCTGCGCGCCACCGCCGTGGTGCGCGCCCGCAAGGCCGGCGCGACGCCGCTGCAGATCGCATCGATGTACGGCATGAGCGAGCCGATGGTGGCGCGCTATTCGCGGCTCGCCGACCAGACCGAGATGGCGCTCGCTGCCGTCCACTTCCTGGATAGAACGGCCGCGGAACGCCTCCCGCAAACAAAAACAAAAAGGGGGCGTTAACCCTTTGATCTACAAAGGGCCAAGGTTTTATTGAGAAACGATTATTCGGGCGATTTCAATGAGTTATGAAGGCCGAATGGGGCAAAACCCGGCAATCCTCGGCATCGTTCCGTAGCGTCAGCGTCAGTGGAGTTGCGTCATGAGTCTCGAACCTTTCGACCTGTCCGATTTCCTCGAAGGCATCAGGAATGACCCGTATAGACGAGCCCTGCGCGGAGACATCGAAGGCCACAAGCTCACCGTCCGGTTCGACCGGCGGTCGCGCTACGCGATCTGCTCGTGCGGGTGGGGCGCCGCGGCCAATTACTACAACCGCAACGGCGAGCGCAGGAGCACAGCCGCGCAGCACAGCGACGTCGTCGCGCCCGCCTACCGGCACGCGGTCCTCGCCGCCACCAGGCCAGAACTCTTCGCCGAGCGACGTCGCGCAGCGAATGGCTGAGCGCTGGCTGCGCTTCGACGAACGCAACCTGTTCACGTCATCGGGGAATATCCGCGCCGGCGCGCCGCAGAGTGCGGCCTATCGCGACGCCGTCCGGCGTGCGCGCAAACAGTTCCTCGGAGGTTAGACGCTCGCAATGTCCGTCCGCATTCTCAGAGGCGATTGCCGCGAAGTCCTCCGGTCGCTACCGGACGAAAGCGTGCATTGCGTCGTCACATCTCCCCCCTATTGGGGGCTGCGCGACTATGGAGTCGACGGACAGATCGGTCTTGAGCCTACATTCGAAAAATTCATCGTCGAAATGACCGACGTGTTCCGTGACGTGCGCCGTGTGCTGCGCTCTGACGGCACATGCTGGGTGAACATGGGCGACAGCTACAACACCGGCACCACAAGCGGCCGCAAGCCAACGACAGCGGGCAAGCACGGCTATTGGGAAAATCCCGCCATCGCACACCGCATCAACGCCAATGCGTTCGGTTTGAAACCGAAAGACCTGGTGGGCATCCCGTGGCGTGTCGCCTTCGCCCTTCAAGCCGACGGCTGGTATCTCCGCCAGGACATCATCTGGAGCAAGCCCAACCCGATGCCGGAATCCGTCCGCGACCGATGCACCAAGGCGCACGAGTATATTTTCCTTCTGAGCAAGGGGCCGCGATACCACTATGACGCGGATGCGATCCGCGAGCCGTTTGCCGATGCTTCGATTGAGCGGCTGCGTCAGAATATTGCCAACCAGAAGGGAAGTGACCGGGTGCAGGGCAAGACGAATGGCCCGATGAAAGCGGTCGGGCTAAATGCCAACCGATCGAGCTACAGGCCCGGCACAGCATCGAATACTGACGGCGCGGAGCACATTAAGAAGTCCGATGCCGGGCTCCCGCTCAACGAATCTGGCCGCAACAAGCGCAGTGTTTGGGAAGTGACGACTGTTGGCTACAGCGAAGCCCACTTCGCCACCTTCCCGCCCGCGCTGATCGAACCTTGCATCCTCGCAGGATGCCCAGAGGGCGGTACGGTCCTTGACCCATTCGGCGGTGCCGGGACAACCGGCCTTGTAGCTGACCGTCTCGGCCGCAATGCAATTCTTATCGAACTCAATCCCGCATATGCGGACATGGCGGAACGCCGGATCAAGTCCGACGCCGGCATGTTCGCTGCGGTCGTTTAAGGAACGGAGAACGGCGATGACTGACACCCCATTCGGACGCCAACCGCAGCCTGTCACCGTGACCGTGAAGGGGGAACCGGAGGACGTTCAATACTGGTTGCGCGAGCTTATGAATCGAGCCGGGTTCAAGGGGGACCTGACCCAACCAGGCGCGTTCATAGACTCGTTCGAGGCGCAGTTCACGATCTACCCACGCGCGGTCAACGATTAACAAGGGGATAGATGATGGCAGGCAAAAACCTCACCCTCATAGACTGCGATGCTGACCGCGCGAAGATGCTTCACGACGAGATCGGGAAGGTGCGCTGTTGGCTCACTGGTTTTGCGGCTGGGCGCAAGCTGCCGGGGGCGCTTGAGATCGGAATTCCCGGCGAAGATGCGCTGCGTCTGATCCAGATTATTCTGAAAGACAGTATCTCGAACGCGAAACGCTAATGGGGAATGACCGAAGATGACTGACGAAATCGACCGGCTTAAGCCGCTGCTCGGCCAGGTCCGCGCCTACATCCGCGAGAGCATCCAAGCCACCCGGCAATGTGAAGTGGAATTGCCACAATACAAGGGGCCTAGGTCCGCGCAACACATGGCGGCCCTGCAATCAATACTCGATCAGATCAACGCCATAGTACCGGACGGAGACGTTATCCCGCTTCGGCCACAATACGGAGAGAACGAATGAACGGCCCGTTTGAAATCGACCTGAAAATCCGTCTGACGGATGGCGAGCGGAGCGCCATTGTTACCTATGGTCTCCCTGTCGGAGTCTACCCCTCGAAAGAGGACATCCAGAAAGCAATGGCCGAGGCGCTAGAAAAAGCCAAGGCCGAGGTCGGCGACGATTGGCGGCTCCAAAACCGAAACGAGTTTGAGAACGAAGTTATTTCCGACCGCTACGGGGGCGTCACTCCACACTTTGCCACGGCAGAAAAATGGGACGCTTAAAGAAAATGACTGACAAAATCCGCGAGTCTCTACGGCGAGAATTCGGCTATGTGCCTGATGAGAAGGCCGGCGAGCAATGGGTGGTCTATCAAGACCACACCCTTATCGTCATTCACTACGAGCGCAGGCCCCGTTTATACGAGCGCGGGTGCGGCGGGGTGTATGTCGAAATCGAACCCGATCTGCGCCTCTAACAGGACGTTCGTGAAAATGACTGACAGATTGCGACATGTGCGGATCAAATTGGACGAGGCCAACGCCTTCGTCGCCGCGCATCATCGCCATCACCGCCCTGTCGTCGGCCACCTGTTCTCAATCGGGGCCGCGCTCGGGGACAAGATCGTCGGCGTTGCCATTATTGGGCGGCCGGTCGCCAGGATGCGCGACGATGGCGAGACGGCGGAAGTCACCCGCCTTTGCACGGACGGCACCAAGAACGCATGCTCGTTCCTGTACGGCGCAGCTGCGCGGGCAACCTTCGCGCTCGGCTTCAAGCGGATTGGAACCTACATCCTCGCGACCGAGCCCGGCACATCGCTCACCGGCGCGGGCTGGCGGCTCGTTGGCGAGGTTCGCGGACGCTCGTGGTCGTGTCCGTCCCGGCCCCGCGTCGATAAGCACCCGACGCAGGCCAAGCTTTTGTTCGAGACGAATGCGAAAGGTTGAATTCCAGAAAGGCGATCAGGGATGAGCGGAGCACAAATCATAGAGGGGCTGGAGCAAGCCGCTGCGGGCGATTTTGCGTCAGTTATGGTTGCCGGGCAACGGTGGGTCCGAGTTACTAAAACGGACCATGATCTTGTCACAGCAATTTCCAAGACGCTCCGAGAGTATATGGAGAACGACGGTTGGCGCGTTAGCGGTGTCACAGAGGCCCGCCTTCGTGAGAAAATCCACAACGCGGCCGTGGCGATTGCGGGGATTGCCGCGCAGCGCGGCTTGTAAGCGATTAAACGATGCCGCGCAGAACCGGACAACAGAGAATCGACGCTATCACGCCAGCGATAGAGCGCAGGGATGCATTCTTTGCGCGTGTGGCAGAGGCCGAGGGGGACGCTGTAAAGTGTGCTGACCTCATGGCGGAAGCCATTGAAATGCAGCGGGAGGCCAACGGCGTGGAGGTTGTCGGCTACGACGTGAAAGTCTTCTTCGGGATCGAACAAGTAACTGCGGCGCACTGCCTCTTCAAAGCCAGGGACGCCTATCTTCTTGCGCGCGGCAGCAACTCTGTGAACCGCTAATAGCCCAGCACCCTCTCGCGCATGAAAAAAGCCCGGCCGCATCGCTGCTGCCGGGCTTCAAGTTGAGGGAGGAAACGCCCAAGGTGGGCGAAAGGGATAGGTGAGACACCTATACCCCTACAACCTATGCAAACGAAAACGCCGCCGGGGCAGCCTCCCCGGCGGCGCTTCCCTCTCCCCGCACTGTTCCCGACCAAGAGCCCGGCGCGAGGATCAGATCGCAAACCCGATGCCGAGCGCGAGCGCGGTCGCGACGGCCAGAAGCCACGGCCATGTGCCGAGCTGGTTCGGCGCCAGATGCCGGATGATGCAGGCGCATCCCACGATCGAGACCAGGAGCCCGACCGCCACGACCGACAGCGAGAGCCCGCGCGTGGCCTGCGTCGCGAGCCCGTCATTGTCGAGATGGCGCAGCCACCACACCGCGCCGCGGATGAGGAGATCGCCCGCGAACGCGATCAGGCAGGCGATCGAGGCCGCCGCCTCCTCGTAGAACGAACGCCGGAGGCCGTAGATCCGGAAGACCGAGATCACGTCGTAGAGGAACCACGCAATCACCCAGGCGAACATCACGGCGAGGATGCCGTTGATCGCCTCGAAAAATGCGCCGGGCAGGATCATTGTTTCGGCCTCGCCTTCTTCTTCGAGCCGCGCTCGCGCATGCGCTTGGCGGCCTTCGCGAAGCCGTTGCGGTCGGCGACGATCCGGTTCGCCTTCTCGGCGACGCGATCCGCCCGCTCGTGGAACTCGCGCACCAGCGTCTGCGCCGGGGTGTCGAGCCCGAGCGCGGTCTTCAGCGCGGTGATGAAGCTCATGGGCTTCTCCGCCGGCGGCGCTTGGGCGCCCGCCCGAATTTCTCCTTGATGACGCTGTCGAGCGTGCGCTCGACATTGACCTGGCTCTCGATCGCCCGGACGGTGACCTGCAGCAGATCGTCCTGACCCTTGCGATAGGCGCGCCACAGGATGATCAGCGCCAGCACCGCACCCATGGCGCCGAACGGCGAGGCCTGCTGCGCCGCCTTCCAGAATTCGACCAGCCAGTCGGTCGGCATCAGCGCTTGGCCTTCGGCGCGCACAGCGCTTTCCACTTCCGATTCTCGCGCCTGACTTGGGCGGCCGTTTCGGAAGTGTCCTGCTTGCTCCAGTAGATCGGCTTCGCGATCTGGCAATAGGTGTCCGGCGGCGCGCCGGCCGGATGGCAGGTCATCGAGACGAACAGGAAGGCAAAGCCCTTGCAGGTCAGCATCGGTCAATCCCTCCGGAAACCGTCGTCCTCGAGATCGGGCTCGGCTTCCGCGCGCTGCGCTTCCGCCACCCGCTCTGCGTTCTGGCGCAGTGTGGATTCGTTGGCCTCGGCGCGGCCGGCGTCGCGATCGTCCTGCGACTTCCTGAACGAGAGCCACTCGCGCAGGAAGCCGAGGACGGTCGTGACCGTCTTGATGATGGCGGTGATGCTCACTTCACCGCCTTGGCGGCATCGGCGAGCGCGGGCGCGGTGTTGACCTTCCAGCCCCAGATCACGGCGCCGACCAGCACGATGAGCGCCGTCAGATCGCCGACCACGCCGGCCGGGATGTATCCCTTGCCGGCCGCCCAGGCCACGCCGAACGTCACGACGCGCTCGACGATGCCCTTCACCTGTTCCCAGTTCATGCTTTACCTCTCGATGTTTGGAATTGCCCGGTCCCGCCGGGCGCGGAATGTCAGGCGGCGAGCTTCTTCACTTCGGCCGCGACCTTGTTGAGCAGCTCGGCGGAGTCGTCCTGGCCGGTGTGGCCGTAGCGCGAGTACCAGCGCTCGATCTTCTTCTCGTGGCCCTTCACGGCCTCGACGCGCCACTCCGGAACCATGTCCGGGAACGTGTCGTAGATGTCGATCGCGCGGCCGGTGTTCCTGCCGAGCAGCGACGGCTCGAAGCCCGCGAGATCGTAGAGCACGAGCAGGTCGACCTTGACGTAGTCGGTGACGTAGGTCGCGGTCGAAGCGCCCATCGAGTGGCCGATGACGACGTGGATGTCGCCGGGCGTCTTTCTGATCTCCTCGACGATCTCGCGATATTGCGAATAGCGCCGCGTCGGCTGCACGACGACGCCGGGAATCCTGCGCAGGCCTGCGGCCAGCACGCTCTCGATCCCGCCGGACCAGATCGGCCCTCCGAGCCCATACATGCAATAGACGCGGACGACAGGTTTCTTGGTGGCTGCCTTTGCCATTGGATCATGCCTCGTTGGTGGAGATCGTGCCGCCGGTCGCGGTGACCTTGCCGGGGCCGGTGATCGGGAAGGTCTTCGGCCAGCGCGCGTCGAGCAGGCGGCCTTTCGCGAGCAGTGCATCGAAGGTGACGGAGTCGCGCTGGTTGCCGCCGGCGACCTTGAAATGCGTGGCGGTCTCGCCGGCATAGAAGCCGACATGGCCGCTGCTGCCGTATTTCGAGCCGCGCCAGAACACGAGCACGGCGCCGTAGCGCGGCGCCACGCGGTCGCCGAACTTCAGCCAGTTGCGCGCGAGATAAGGATTCGCCGGCAGCGGTTCCTCCGGCAGCGTGAGCGCGAGCGCGGTCTCGACCGCGTCGCCGCACCACGGAAGCTTCGAAGGATCGCCCAGTGACTTGCCGTCGGACCGCAGCCAGGCCCAGAGGCTCGCCTTATTGCGGGTCTCGTGCAGGCCCTTCCTTCGGAGCAGTTCGTCCATCCAGGGCAGCGGCACCTTCGAAGGCACCGGCGTGACGAGCTTGCCGTCGGCCGCCGGAAACAGGAGCCCGAGCGTGGCCGCGTCGAGCAGGCCGGTCTGCGGGATGCCGCGATATTTCTGGAACGCGCGCACGGCCGCCTGCGTCCTGCGACCGGCAATGCCGTCGGCGCCATCGGGCCCGAGCGAATAGCCGAGTTCGATCAGGCGCTGCTGCGCCTGCTTGGTGCTGGCCATGACGATGTCCTCGTGGAAATCAGCCGTTCGGCTGCGGCGCGAAGAAGCAGCGCCGCGACAAATCCGGGCGATGGCAGCGCACGAAATGCCCGTTGAGCGACGGCATTACTTCGGCCTGCGGCACGAATTCCTGAAACTTCATCCGCGTGCGGGTGCCCTCGATGGTGAGAAACCCGTCGATGAGGTAGCCGCCGGGCGCAGGCCTGACCGCGCCCTCGTCGAAGGAGCCGCAATCGCCTTCCCCGCAGCACCACTCGCCGGCGGGATTCTTCAGGCCGCCCCGGCTGATCCAGGAGTCGTGCGCGAGCGCCATGCCGACCCAGAAGGCCGACACGAACATCGCCGCGATGATCGCCCAGAACAGCAAAGACCTGACGAGGCGCATCATCGGCTGGCCATGCGGATGCGATAGTTTCGCGAGCCGGAATAATGCGCGAAGCGGCGGCCGTGCTCGCGACCGCCCCAGCTCATGTGAAGGTGATTGACCGCGCGATAGTCGGTCGAGTAGCCGCCGGCGTAGCGCGCGCGCTTCAGCGTGGCGTAGAGGCAGGACGAATTGCGCGCCTGCAGGTCGACGGCTTTCTTCACCGAATGCAGCGACGGCCGGCCGGAGCCAGCGACGCGCGCGCCGGGCCGATAGGCCGACGTGATCCGCGCGCCGCATTCGCTCTGCAATGTCGCGACCATTTTCTGCAGCGGGACAGGGAAGCCCGCGAGCGATTTCAGCGGCCGGAATTCAGACAGGTAGGATGCGAGCGTGCGCGGCCGGTCGAACACGGGCGGGCGATTGAACACGTCCTCGCGCGCCGGATTCGGGATGCGCGAGGCCACGTCCGGCGCCCCGAACGCAGCCAGGACTTCGCCGACGAAGCGCCCGAGCAGCGCCAGCGCGGGCGAGCGCTCCGGGGCATCGAGCGGCGCGACGGGAACGAGCGCCACAGCGCGCGGCGGGCTTGCCCGCTTCGCGCCAGCCCATGACTCCACGCGCGCAGCGCGAGCCCTGCGATGCACCACGCGATGCGCTCGCACGGCCTTGGCCCGCTTCGCCTGCGGTGCGGGCGCTTCCGCACGATAGCGGTCGCCGTCAAAGTAAGGATCGCCTCCCCCGCGCGCGACGGCGGGAGAAGCCGCGAGCAGCAGGGCCAGCCCCAGCGCCGCCCGCATCACGGAGATTCCTCCGACCACTCAATCGAGATGTCGCACTCGCCGCCGGTGACGGTCTGGCCCTCGAGCGAGACGGCGAGGCCCTGCGCCACACCGCGCAGCGTCAGAGGCTGATTGTCGTGCCGATCGGCGAAACGAAAATTGGAGACACCAGGATTGTTCGCTGTCGGAGCGATGTAGGAGTCGGCGCGCACATAGCCGACCGCCGTGCCAGGTGTCGGGTTTGCAGTATAGGAGAGCACGGTGGCGGTCGCAGCATCGTTGCCGGTGTCGTTTTTGACTGCGGTCATGGCCGCAGACGTGCCGCCGGAATTCGCCGTCGATCGGCGGATCAGCGCGATGTTGAAACGAACGGCAGACGAGCCGTGGCAGGAGACCCGCACATCGAGAACACAGACCGTCTTCGTGGCCGAGCCGTTGATGATGGCCACGTCCGTGGCAGACGCCGCGACCGCGAGGCCCGTCACCGCCGCCGAATAGGTCGGCTTGTAGAACGGCGATGTCGGCCGCATGCATGTGGCGTGCGCAGATCCTGCAGACAGGATCACGCAGACGAGCGCCAGCGCGCCCGCGAGGATGCGGATCATCTTCATTGTTTGTCCTTTCGGGATATGACGCGGGTCAGACGATCCGGCCGAAACAGGCCAGCGAAATCTTGCGGTTGGTGGCGTCGAGCGAAGCCCCGCCCATCGGCGAGCCGTTCGGCCAGATCAGCAGCATGTCGAGGCCGAGCGCCGTCATCAGCTCGTAGATTGCCAGCGCGTCGTCCTCGGTCGCGTTCGCGACATCCATCGCGATGCCGACGCCGGCCGGCCGCCACGGCAGGAGGCGCGCGCCGCCGCGCAGGATCGAGACCTGCGCCCAGAAATTTGCGGCTGCGTTCGCGCCGCAGACCAGCAGCACCGCGTCGAACATCGCGTGCAGGGCCGGCGCGTTATTCTCGGTGATGAGCGTGTCGAGCTGCGACGGCGCATTGAGCGCGTTCGGCCACAGCACCGCCTTCTTGCCGTTGCGGCGGCAGACGGTGACGATCTGCGAAGCCCGCGCCAGGCAGTCCCCGCCCGCGCCCTGCACGACGCCGGCCGGAGCCGCGCCGCCGTCGGCCATCTCGAAGTCTGCGATCACCGTGTCGACCTGCGCGGACGGGCGCGGCAGCATGATGCGGTCGACGCTGACCCTGCTGCTGCCGTCGCGGCTGTCCGCGTCGAAAATCGCCGGGGCATTCGACATCCACTCGACGGCGCCGACGATGTCGTTCTCGGCATAGCCGCGATCGGTGGCCGTCTCGATATAGTCGGGGTCGCCGACCGCGCGCATGATGATCGATGCGTCGGCGGCCATCGCCTTCGGGATGGTCGTGAATTCCATCCGGTTGTCTTTGGCGGCCACCGGGACGACGGGGCGAAGCGGGTTCGCCTTGTTGACGATCTCGACGAGGCCGGACGTGTAGCGGCCGCAGTTTCGACGATTGATCCATGGCGTGTACCCGGCTTCGAAGCTGCCGTAATTGTGATGCAGACCGTAAGGGTCGCCCGACATCACACCCGAACATGGGAAGCGCGTGAAGTTTGCGTTGCTCGGCGAGTTCGCAATCTGGATGACCGGAAACTCCAGAAGCGCGTTATGCGATTCCGTGAAGTAGGTCGGCATGGGCCAGCCCTCACCCGATCTCGGCGACCACAGCCGCGAGCGCGGCCTTGAGCGAGACGACATCCGCGGCGCGGTCGATGCGGGGATCGGCCGGCGCGTCGCGCAGCCGCTGCTTTTTTACCTCGATGGCGTCGCGGTCCTTCTTGGCGGCACCCTCGCCGAGCGCACGGATCATCTCGACGTCGAGCGCCTCGAGCTTGCCGGCGCGCGCCTGGCGCACCGTCTCGCGCACGATCTCGCGCGCCCGGCCGAGATCGCAGCCGATGGCCTTGCCGTCGTCGGTCCAGGCGTTGCGGAAGGTGCGGTCGGCCGGCACGTCGGCCTCGGCAATGGCGCGCATCGGCAGCGCCTCGCCGTAGACCTTGGCGACGTCGCGGGCCGCGCGCGCGTGCAGATCCTTTTCGTCCTCGCCGTCCATGGGAACGACAACGAGGATCGTGACGCCGCCGTCAGGCCGCGTCACCGCGAAGCGATGGTTCATGGGATCAGCTCGTCAGTGTGCCGAAGAAGGCCGCGGAGATGTCGGCATGGTCGGACGCCGTCGCGCCGGTGTTGGTCGTGGCCATGCGGTAGGAGCCGACCGCCTTGTCGGCCGCGACGCGGCGCGGCACGCCGAGACGCACGACGATGCCGCCGGCGTCGTCGAGGCGGACCGCACCGAGACAGGCCGCATAGTTCGTGTTGGCGAAGTCGATGTCGAACACGATGGTGTATTCGCCGGCGCCCTCGTCGGTGATCGATGAGACGTTATGGCTGGCATTGATCGCGACCGTGCCGGTGCCGTTGAACGACACCCAGGCCTTGGCGGCGCCGGGGATGTATTTCGCGTTCGCCGGCGACAGCGACTTTGCCGCTTCCGTCCCGGTCTGGACTTCGGACTGCGAGGCATAGGTGACGGAGCCCGCCGGGCCCGTGGCGCCGGTCGCGCCTGCCGGCCCCCGGATCTCGATCGGGTCCGACCACGAATTGCCGTCGGAGAGTTTCGCGAACAGCACGGGGTCTGTGATCGAGCCGCCGTCGCCGTCGGTCGACAGGTAGATGAACAGGCTCCCGTCCTCCCGCGGGGATTCTTCCGCATTGTAGGAGGAGCGGCCGGAGAAGGTCCCGGCCGCATGCGCCTGCATGACACCGGAGCCGGAGCCGCGACGCACGAACGGACGATCCGCCGAATCCCAGATGACGTTGGTGCCATCCTCTGCGTCAGTATTGGACGCATCGTAATGGTAGACGTCATAAGAGCCGGCGCGGATGAGGTGGACGACCTTGGTCCGCGCCAGATTCCTGCCGGTGATGTCGGTGATGGAGAGAGCGACGAACGGGAAGTAGGTTTCCGCCGTATCGCGGATGTCGCCCGCGATGCCGGAATCCCATGCGTCGGTGTGGGGATGATCTGCCATGCGTCAGCTTCGCTTCTTGGCGATGAACCGCCGGCGCGCGGTCGTGAGCGACCCGGTGAGGAATGTCGTGCCGACGACGGCGGGAAAGAACACGATCTTGAGGGTGTGCAGGGACGTGTCCGCGAGCGTCAGCTTGAACACGAGATCGATGTTCGAAAGCTCCTTCAGCTTGTCGGTATCGAGCGCGGCGGAGGCCTGGCCGAAACGGAAGACGCGGCAATGATCGTAGGAGGCGGACTCGCTGTCCACGAAGAGCGCCGCGACCATCGAGTATTCCGTCACAGAAGCGGCCGATGTCGTATGGCTCAGCGCCGTCACCGTGGCGTGATATTCGATGTCCACGACCTGCCCGGCATATTCGGCCTGCACATCGAGATCGAGCGTCTCGATGAAGCGGCCGTTGGTGGTCTGCGTCGGGCCGGTCGATGCGCTGAAGGTGTAGCCCGCCGTGGCCGCACCGATCGTCATCGTGATGGCGTCGGCGTCCTGGTCGAAATCGTCGGTAACCTCGGCATAGCCGGACTGCTCTGCCTGCCACTCGCCGCTGCGGAAGAGGCGTTTTATCTGCAGGTCTGTATCGTAGACGGAGGATCCTTCATACGGCGTGTGGAACGTCCACCCGCCGGCACCGTCGGCTTCCGCGATATCGGTATCCTGACCGGACCATGCGCCCGTCGCGCTGACGCCGACGATATAAAGTGTCCCTGCCGTCGGCATGCCTCCGGGGGGTGTGGCGGTTTCCTCCTCGACCGCGGCGCCCCACGGCCAGCGCATCTTGCCGGGCGTCACCGCACCGTCGGTCAGCGCGGAATTGTCCAGCCAGGCGCCGGTCTCGTCCCAGCGCCAGTGCCCGCGTGTCGCGGAATCGCGGACATAGACTTCCTGGCCGACCACGGGCGAGACGAACACCCATTGCGCGCCGTCATGGTAGGTCAGGTCGTCGGCGTTGCTGGCCCATGCCCCGGACGGCGCGGGACCGACGATGTAGCGGTCGCCGGCCGCGGGAGAGCCGGGTGGCGTGTTTGTGCGCTCGATGACATTGGTGAAACTCTGCGGCGCGAGCGGCGCCACGAAATGCTTGCCGTCGTCGGAGACCAGCACGGTGACGCCGTTATGCGGATCGACATTGGCCGCGTCGTAGATGAAGGCGGCGCCGTTCGCACGGACCTCGACCACGTCGAGACCGGTCAGGTCCATGGCCTCGATGTCGTCGGCATCCTCCAGCACCAGCGGGAAGGCCGCGGCGAGCTGCTGCTGGATGGTCAGCGCGGTCGACGAGCCGCCATTCGGGAAGGCGGTTTCGACGGGATGATCGGTCATGCGGCTTCGGCCTCGAGGACGTCGTCGTCCAGTTCGAAATCCTGCTGGTCGGTCGGCGCGTGCCAGTCGAAGCGGTCATTCGACCAGGCAACGAGCTCGAGTTGCACCGTGGCGAGCGAGGGATCGCGCATCGTGCGGCGCACCTGGTAGAGCCCGCCGACTTCGGGGAAGTCGCGGAAGTCCACGCGGACGACATCGCCCGCGCGCAGACGCCGCGCCTCGATCGTGAAGGTGCCCGTGAGCGAGCGCGCGGCACGGGTCTCCAGGAGCTTGCGGTTGGCGAGCCGCTGCGCCCGCGCGTCGCCCTTGGTCAGAGGCAGCGTGACCGTCGTCTCGAGCGGGCGCCCGTCCAGCGCAATCAGGTCGTTGCGCCGCAGGACCGGGCCCACGACGGTGTTGTATTCCCGGTCGGGCGCCACGAACTCGGTCTTGACGATATTGATCAGCGCGCGGTCGGCGGCTTCCGACTGCATCTCGAAGGCGCCGGCGATCATGTCCTGGTGCAGCGTCATCACCGGGTCGCGGCGGTCGCCGGGCATGGTGTAATACTTGCCGCGCGCGTTGATCAGGATGCCGTCGAACGCCGTGCAGAGCGCCTTGACCGTCTCCAGTGGATCGTCGGTCGACAGGATCACGCCGTCGGCCGTGTGGTTGTGCTCGATCGTCCCGTCCGCCTTGCCGCGCCACTTGTCGTCGATGTCGGCGGCCTCCGCGACGCGGTCCCAGTCGATCTCGGAGGACTGCACGAGGCGCATGTTCGGCCACGGGTGCAGCAGGTAGCGGATCAGCGCCAGCGTCGCGTTCGAGGAGCCCGCAGCCCATGTCGATTCGTTGTCGGGATCGAACATCGGCTTGCGCGGGTCGGGCAGCAGCGCGCCCTGGAAGTGGAACAGCGGATTGAAGTTGTTTTCCGACCCATAGATCGACTTGTGGATGTCGTCGGTCGTGCCGTAGTTCGCCTTCAGGCACACCGTCGTCGCGCGACGCTGCCGGAAGGTCGAGGGCATCGTGGTGAAGTCGCGATCCACCAGCGGATCGATGACTTGCGATGCACCGAGACCGTTGCGGTAGGACAACTCGATGTAGCGCGTCGAGCCGTCATAGAACGGCGCCGACTTGGCGCGCAGGATGCCGGTGCCGGGGTCCTCCAGCGGAACGGTCTGCCCGTTGATGATGAGCGAGACGAGATCGCCGCAGCGATGCGAGGCGAGCTCGTACATGAGCCAAATGTAAGGCGGGTCCGATCGCTGCCACAGCAGAGCGCCCGACGTCACAACTTCGCCGATCACCAGGCGCTGCGGCGGGATCGGCTGGCGCACCGGAACGCGAAGCCCGGAATCCTGACGTGCGATGCCGAAGCCGCCGGTCAGCGTCGACTGGCGCTGGGAGCCGGACAGGACGGTATTCGCCGCGACAATGCCGCCGCCGACCACGGCCGCCGTCGTGAAGAACACCGCCGCCGCGAATGCGTCCGCAGCCAGCACGACGCCGGCCGCCTGCGACACGAATGTCACGATGGCCGCGCCGATCGAAAGCGGGTCGCGCACCGGCTGCGGCCGGTGACGCAGTGCTGGCAGATATTGCATCAGGCAATCCTGAAGGCGATCCGGCAATGCGGCGGCGGCGCCGCGACAAAGCCATTGGCGCCGCGCGCGATCCAGAAACCGGAGGCGTGCAGCATGGCGCAGCTCTCGACGCCTTTGGCCGCGAGCACGCCGGCATCGCCAGGCGCTGCGTCCGCCGGATCGATCCGCATCCAGCCAAGGCCTGTCGCCTGCGGCACGAAGGCCTCGGACAAGCTCGCATAGCCCATCCGGCGCAGGACGCGGACGAAGCCCGTCTTCGTTCGGTATCGCCCGCGGAAGGCATGCGCGATGTCGTAGCCGAGGACGTCGCGCAGCAGGTCCGCATAGGCCATCAGGCAATCGTCGCGCCCCCACAGCGCGGGCCCCGCCGCGATGGCGCGCGCCTTCATGACGTCGGGCACCGCGACCAGGCGTTCGCGCAGGGTCAACTCGGCTTCCATGTCAGTTGCAGATCCTGCTGGAGATGGACTTCGTCGTATCCGGTCTCGTCGGAATCGAGCGCCTTGGCTTCCTCGGGCGAGGACTTCGCAGCCGAGCGGTTGAGCAGATGGAAAAAGCCAGCATGACCGACGAGCACGATGTCCGCCTTGCCGTTCTCCGGATCGACCTTGAAGGTCTGGTAATCGAGGCGCGCTCGGAACAGGAGCTCGCGCTCGCTGACGCGGTGATGCTCGTCGAGCAGGGCCTCATAGACGTCGGCGTAACGGCCCTTGACCGAGTCCTGCAGGCCCTCGAGCGCGTCGGCGTCGACGCCCGACAATCCGAAACTGACTTCCGGAACGGACACTTCGACGCTGCTCTGGATCGGCGTGATCGTGCCGACGTAGCCCATGCCCTCGTAGACCTCGCCGTCGTAATCGAGCGAGCCGATGCCGTTCCACGCGCGGATGAAGCGCACAGGATGATCGATCTCGGCCATCAGGATGCTGCGCACCGCACCCTGCGCCAGCATCGCATGGAAGGTCGCGCTCATTGCGTGAACGGGACCTCGATGAATTCGAAGCCGGAGCGACCGATGCCGGCCGAATCGTTCTGCACGATCGCGCCGTTCGCGTCGCGCAGCATCACGCGGCAGGTCGGATCGCGCAGGTTGACGATGTCGCCCTCGAGTGCGGCGCGGTGCAGTCCGGCACGAAAGACGAGCCGCGCGATGCCGCTTGCGTCGGCGACGGACTCGCCCGTGCAGACGTAGAGATTGCCGCCATGGCCGAACAGGTCGCCGTGCGTCATCACGGTCTGGCCCGCCATCGCCACCCCGAAATCGACGAGCAGCGTCCGCGCGTAGCGCGCCGCCTGTTCATGCACGAGGGCGGTCGTCGCGCCGGTCAGGATCGAGACGCCGGTGATGGTGATTCCGGTGATCGTGAAGGCCGGGTTGTCCTCGGCGTAGCCTGCGCCGGCGCCGAGCGGCAGCCGCTGCATCGGAGCGCGCAGGTTGAACAGCACGGCCTGCCCCGACAACCGGGCGCGCCAGGCCTTCCATTCCTGCCATTGCGCCTGAGCCATCGGCGCGAAATCGAGTTGACCCGACCAGCGCTGCGCGATGAGCCCGGTCGCACGGATGAAGTTCGCGACCGACGATCCCGACGCCATCTGGATATTGCGCAGGTCGAAGGACCCTTCGCTCACCCGGAACAGGCTGTCCGGCATGCAGATGGTTCGCCAGTTGATCGCCATCAGCGCACGGCGCCCGGATTGATCTCGCGCGCCCGCGCAAAGGCCGAGATCGCCATCGAGGGGACGGACTTTTCGAGCTTCTGCAATTCCACCGCGAGCTTGGCGACGGCCGAACTGTCCGCCCCGCGCGCATCGACCGTCGGCGCATACACGAAGGTCATGCCACCGCTCTGACCCTTCTTGCTCACCGTTACGCGCTCGCCCGGCGTGACGCGCATCATCGCAAGCTGACTATCGATTCCGCCGGCACCGCCGACGGTGAACGAGCCTCCATTGGCGAAGCCAGGAACGCCACCGAACAGCGAGCCCAGCAATCCAGCGCCGCCGCCCATGCCGCCGCCAAGTAACGCACGGAACATGGTCGAGGCCGCCATGCGCGCCAGATCCTGCGCAAGCCCGCGCAACAACTCGCCGAAGGTCTGCCCGCCCTCGATCGCGCGCGAGAATGTCGATTCCAGAGCGGACCCGACGCCGCGCGCGATCGGACTGACCTGGTCGAGCGATCGCGCCGACTTCTCGGTTTCGTCCTTGAGTTTTTTGGTGGCCTGCGTCGCCTTGTCGGCCGCCACCCGCGCGGGTGCCGCTAGTCGACCGCCGGTGGATTCGGCATTGGCCTCAGCCGTCGCCGCCGCGTCTTCCCAGAAGCGGCCGATCAAATCCTTCAGCCCCTCGAAGCGCGTGCGGGTTTCCTCGCCCGCAGTCTGGAAGGCCGACCACGCCGCCTTCATGCCCTCCCAGTCCGGCGCACTCAGCACCCGCCACAATGCGGCGGTTTCTGCGCCCAGGCGCTGGAAGATCAGCCCCGTGGTCAGCGCAGCCGAAGCCGCGCCCTTCAGGAAAGTGACGATCCCCGATGCGGCCTGCGCCATCAGGCCGGAATTCTTCGATGCATCAACCAGCATCTGCGAGAGATGCTGCAGGGCCGGAACCATCTCCGCTGTAACCTTCAGAACGATGCCATCCTTGATCTTGCCGAGCCTCGTCAGATTGTCGTTGAAGGCCTCCGCCGCCTTGGCAGTCTTCGTGTCGATGACGATGCCGAGCGCATCGGCCTCCGCCGCCATCTCCTGCAGACCGGTCTTGCCGGCATTGAGCATGGGGATCAGGTCGGCGCCTGAGCGCCCGAACAACTGGATCGCGAAGGCGGTCTTCTGCGCGCCGTCCTGCATGCCGGCGAATTTCTCGGCGACATCGGCCATGACCTCCGACGACGACCGCAGTCCGCCTTCGGAATTTGTGACGCTGACCCCGAGCGCCGCGAAGGCATTTGCCGCCTCGCTCGTGGCGCCGGCGGCGACATCGCTCATGTTGCGCGACAGCCGCCCCATGGCTGTGCCGAGCGACTCGATCGAGACATCGGAGAGATCGGCGGCATGTTTCAGCCGCGACAATTCCTCGACCGGAACGCCGAACGATTGGGCCATCTTGCCCATCTTGTCGGCTTCGTCGATCGCGCCCTTGATCGCGAAACCGAGTCCCGCGACTGCAGCCGTCATGGCACCGGCGATCGCCGCGCCGGCGACCTTCGCCGACGAGGCAAAGTTCGCCAGCGACGACTGCGCGCCCTTCAGCCCCTTCTCGAGCGCAGCGGTGTCCGCGCCGAGGACAACGCGCAGCGCACCGATGACGGCATTACCAGCCATGTCCCGCCTTCATCTCAGTTCAGTTTTCGCTTGTCCTCGCCACCATGCAGGGCCGTGATGATCGCCGCCATGGCGAGCATTTCCTGTGGCGACTGTGCCGCCCGCTGCGGGACCGGCTCGGTCTTCAGCAGCGATTCGAGGCGCGGAAGCTTTTCCTGCCGCATCAGCGCGGCGATATGCCATGCGAGCCACGTCCGCTCGTTCTGCGCACGTGATCGCGCCTCGCCGTAACCCTCGAAGACGATCGCCAGCGTGCGGGGTGTGACGCGCCAGAATTCCGCCGGATCGAGACCGAGCCCGGCCCAGGCCTTCAGGAGGCCGGGCCAGTCCCATCCAGACCCGGCATCGGAGGAGGGCTTTCACCATCCTTTGCCTGCGGGAAGGCCAGCATGAACGCTTTGCCAATAATCCCGACCGCGACAATCATGCCGCCAGCCGCAACGATGAGTTCGCCGGCCGCCTTCAGGTCGATATCGGAATGATGCTCCTGCAGGCCTGCCCACATCACCTTGCGCAGCAGCGTCATGCTCACGCGCTGCATGTCGCTGAGCTCGTCCGAGAGTGCGACGATGCCGCGCCCATCGCAGGCGCCTTCCAGTTTGCAGATGGCGTCGACCGAGAAGCTCAGCGTGTAGCTCTTCCCCCCGGCATCGAACGAGACCTCGCCCTTGTGTGGATTTGGCATTAGTGCCCCCGGTTACGACAGAGTCGGCCTGCCCGAGACCTGGTATGTGACCGTCCCCTCCATCACGCCGTCGAGCGGGATGTCGTTCGGCGGCACGGCCGTGCACAGGCCGGAGAACGCAAAGATTTCCCCGCCGGGAAAGACCACCTGCTTGTTGCCGGCAGCGGCGTTGATCTCCGCCATGAGCAGCACGGTCGTGGCCGAGCCTGGGACATAATTCACGGTGAGTTGAAGCTCGCCGCCATTCTTCAGACCGCCGACGAATTCCTGGTAGCCGTCGGTGCTGTCCATGTGCGTCGCCTCCACGGCCGATCGCGTGATGCCTCCGTGGCTCATTGCCTTGACTTCGGCGACAGCGGTGAACACTTCCGGCGACGCGCCGTTGCCGATCTTGAACTGGGCACCGTGGCCGATCCTTGCCTGCGTGGTCATCGCGGCTTCCTTTTCGAATCAGATTGTGAGGGAGTGTTTGGTCCGCGATGGCCCGGCGGAGGCGGGACGAGACGAATTACGAGAGGGTCGCGCCGGAGGCGTTGATGCCGATCGACAGGATCGCGGTCGTCTTGGCGATGCCGATGATGCAGGCATATTCGCCGGAGCCGACATCGGCGAGCGGGCAGATGCCGCCCGGCGTATCCGACAGGTAATAGGTCACGCCGGCGGTGAGCGTCGCACCGATGTTGATGTCGCCGCGCGACTGCACAGCGAGCGGCTGGTTCGCCCCGGCGGAATTGAGCGCGATGCCGCGCGGCACGCGGAGCGCCGCGGCGCCGTTGGAATCCGCGAGCTGGTAGAGGCCAGCGCTGTCGCGATAGACCGTCTGCCCCGCCGTGATGGCGGCGCCCGCGAAGCCGTTTTCGGTGACGGCGCCCGAACTGGATACGACGTTGCCGGCCGTGATGGCGATGTCAGTCATGGGGATCTCCTGTTTGTCCCGTGAAACTCACTTGGCATTCATCTTCGCGGCGTCTCGCTCGGCCTTGCGCGCAAGGCGCGCGCGAGCCTTTTCGATCTGCTCGGCTAGCGTCGTCCGGATGCCGGCGAGGACGCTCATCACGTTGGCATCCCATGCCGGTCGCAGATGCGGCTCCGGCGCCTGGTGCGCGTTGCCGAATTCGGTCTGCACCGATTTGGGATGTGGCGTCGGGCCGATATAGACCTCGACCGTCGATTCCTTCTTGTTCGCCCGCTTCTGACGGCGCGAGAGTTTCGTGCCGACCGTGTAGGACTGTGCAAGAGCGCCTGTCAGTTTCGGCGCCAAGGCCTCGCCGGCATCCGCGATCGCCTGGCCTTCCGCTTTCAGCGTCCGCAGCAGCACGTTGCGCGCGGTCGCTTTCGGCAGTTCGGTCAGCGCCCTGTCAAGTTCGGCGAGACCTTCGATCTTGAAGGTCTGCTTCGCCACTTCACCGCTCCTCGAACGTGATGAAATAATCCTGCACGCGGCCGAAGAGCCCGGCCGTCTCATCCTTGATCCAGCGCGAGGAATCGAAGAACGCGCCCTGCACCATGACCTCGCTGGCGCCCGACACCATCGGCCCTCGATATCCGTCTAGGCGGTTCTTCACCGCGAGCGACAGCACGCGGGCTGTGTCGCGATCCTGCGACCATACGGCGATCTGCACGCGCGGGCGTGAGAGACCGGACGCGCCCTGCATGTGATGGTCGCCGACATTGCTGACCTCGAGGAGCACGATGCTGGTGGTCGCCTGCCCTTGCGGCAGTTCGTCGACATGGATGCGCTGACCGCCGACCGCGCTCGATATCGCGCTGTCGCCGAGCAGGAATGCCCGCAGGGCGGGGTAAAGGTCTTTCAGCGCCATCAGACATCCGCCCGCCGCTTGCAGCGGATGCGCAGGTCAGCCTCGCGCCCGAGTTCGTCTGTTCCGAGAATGTCGAAGACCAGCCGCGCGGCCGGTTCCTGTGCGTCCGCGCTCACGTCGTGAGCCGGGCAGATGATCCGGTCTTTCGGGGTGAGCGGCTTCGACGCATCCGGGATATTGTGGAAGCGGGTGATGAAGGTGACTTCCTGCTCAGCGACTTCCTGCGCTTGGCTCATCTTTTCGTCGCCCGGCGTCGGCATTTGATAGGCCGGCACCTGAAACGCGATGTCTGCCCAGGTCTCGATCGGCGCGCCGGACTCCGAGAATCCCATCGTCGCGCGCTGAATCGTAGCAATCCGGTCGTAGCGGCGCTGCATCAGAAGCGAACCCGGCGATGCTTGGCGATCAGCGCGTCGAAGCCGAGCGGCATGACGTTGACGATATTGCCGACATTGACCGCCGACGGATTGTCGAACCAGTTGCGGACGAGGAGCGCGATAGCATGCTTGATGTCATCGGGCCCCGACCATGCGCCCGTGACCGTCGGATATCCGGCAAGGTAGGCGACCCGCACCGCCGGCCGCTCATCGTGGATGGCAGGGAATGCGTAGGTGTCGAGGAACTTCACGTAGGGGCCGAGGTCGTCGTTCAGCAGTTCATAGTCGGCGGAATCGATCGTCTGCTCGTCGCCGCTCTCGTCATCGTATTTCACGCTCGTGATCGAGATCACGGGCGCGAGCGGGATCCGCAGGCAGCGCGCGAAGCGGTCGAAGTCCTGCCGCCAAGTCTGCTCGCACAGGCAGCGGCCGAGTATCCCGGACCACCCGTCGAGATGCGAGGTCGCTGCCGCGATCAGCCCGTCGATCACCGTGTCCTTGTTCGTATAGGACACGTCGAGCCATGCCTTCGCTTCAGTCCGGGTGATCGGCTTGATGGCCGGCGCGGTGACGAGGACGGGGCGGTACATGCTCACGCCTTCCCGCGCAGGAGCGGGTTCGGATGAACGCTGTGATCGTAGGCGCGCTCGACCTCGTCGGCGCCAGGCGCCTCGCGCTCGGTCATCTCGACCCTGACCGTGCCGTCATCCTGGTTGTGCAGGAAGACATCGACGCAGTCGTAACCGTAGAGGCGAGTCCGCTCCGGCTCGCAGGCATCCATCATCGACGTTCCGTCCGGCACCGTGATCTCGATGCCGCGGGCGGCGGCGACGCCGAGCCAGAATTCGCAGCAGGCCCGGCCGCGTTCGGCGTGGTGGCGGTTCGGATAGGTGAAATCCAACCCGAACAGCGAGATGCGCTTGACGCCAATATGGACCGCGTAGGCGATCGCATAGGCGGCGGTCGAATTGAAATAGGGCGCGCTGCCGTTGCTGTCGTGCTTGCGGTTGAGCACGTCCTCGAGTGGGAACGCCACAAGCCCCGGATAGCCCTCGCGCACGACGCTGGTATAGACCGGGCCCGGATGCGTCCTCAGCCATTTCAGCATGGCTGCGATATTGCTGCCCGGCCGCGCCGCTGCGCGAGCTTCCTGCACGCGCACGTCGTCCATGTGGAAGATGCGGTCGCAGCGGAAGGTGTCGCCGATCGCGTTGATGCCCCAGACTTCGTCACAATAGGCACTCTTGCCGCCGAGCCCGCGGATCAGCTCGAAGAACTGCATGCCGCTCGGTCCGAGCCCGACGATGGCGACGTGGTCTGGGACCGGGGGCATATCCGCTTGCACCACCTGTGGCGGCACGATGACGACGCCGGTCGCATCCGCGCGCTGCGCGACAGCAATCAGGGTGCGCCCCTCAATGTCGGGCTCGACCTCGGAGGTGCGGCCGGCCTGGCCCCACCATGCTGTGACCCGATAGCCTGCCTGCTCCAGCAGCGCCCGGAACTGGCCGCGCGTGTAGTGCCGGAAGTGAAACTTGATGCGCCCCTCGTGCGGGAAGACTTGCTCGTTCGGAACGCTCGCGATCAGCAGCGGCGCCACGCGGTTAAGTTCGCGCAGCATCGGCAGAGGGTCTTCGAGATGCTCGATGGTCTCGAAGCAGACCGCGGCATCGTGCTCGGCGCGGAATGCGATCTTCGAGACATCCGCCACCTCGTGCGAGACGCGCGCGCGGGAATTGTAGTGCGCCTTCGCGTATTCGATCGCCTCGACGCTGCGGTCGAGCGCCACGACCGTGTGCCCGGCGTCGGCCAGTACGGCCGCGCCGTAACCGACCCCGCATGCGAGATCGATCACGCGGCTGCCCGGCGCAAGCTGGCCTGCCGCGAACTCGTAGCGTGCAACATGGTCGCGCCGGATGCCCGAAAGCTCCGGCGCGACCTGACGTTCACCGTTCGCCAGCATCAGAACGCGACTTCGGCGCCGACCTGAGCATTACCAAGGAGCGCGTGAGCGTGCACGCGGGCCGTGGCCGTACCCACGCCGTAGAGGCGCAGCTTGAGGTAGCGCTTGTTACCGACATAACCGACCTTGCCGCTCGCCGCCGCGCTGCCGGTCAGCACGCCTTCGGAGCCGAGCAGATCGGCCGCAGCCACCGAGGTGAACGAACCGTTGGTTGCATCGGCCTCGAGCACGACGGGCGTGATGGTGTCGGTCGCGGCCGCGCTGACGCCACGGCCATACACGAACTCGACACTCTCAAAGCCCTTGCGGTCGACGGCGGCAGACAGCGTGCCGTTCGCAGCACCCGTGGTGCCGACATTGGCCCCGGAATGCGTCTGAACGACCTTGATGTTGTTGTGCATGTCACGCATTGACGTGATCCTTTCGATTTGAGATTGCGGGAAAAACCGGCGGGCCGCGCCCGCCGGTCAATGCGTGCGGATCAGGTGCTGATCTTGAGCGCCTTGATGGCCTCGAAGTTCTGGATGCCACCGCCGACGCGCTTGGTCGTGTAGAACAGCACATAGGGCTTGGCGGTGAACGGGTCGCGCAGCACGCGGATGCCGGCGCGATCCACGATCAGATAGGCGCGCTTGAAGTCGCCGAACCAGATCGGGAACGCGTTGGCGCCCACATCGGCGACGTTGTCGTCGTCCGTCACCGGATGACCGAGCAGCGTTGACGGCTGACCGGCCTGCACGGGCGGCTGCCAATGATAGGCCCCGTCCGAGTCCTTCAGCTTGCGGACGAGCGCCGCCGTATTGCGGTTCATCAGGAACCGCGCTCCGCCACGATAGCCCTGCTTCAGCGAATACATCAGGCCAATCAGACCGTCGATGCCGTTGTTGGACGAGTCCGACAGCGCGGCAGCAACGCCCGACGTCTTGAAGCCGACCTTGCCCCAGGCGTAGCTGGCGTCGGCCACCATCGTGTAGGAGGCGATCCCGCGCGGCTCGTTGACACCGGAGCCGGAATAGAAGGCGAGACCCTCCTTCTCGGCGAACGTGATCGAGACTTCGCTGCCGAGCCAAGCGCCGATGTCGATGCGAGCGTCGTCCAACAACGTCTGCGTCGCCGCAGGCAGAGCATAGAGCTCCATCGCAGGGAACTCGAGCGGCGTCAGCGTCGGCGTGTTCGTTTCCGAACGGCTCTGCTTCTCGCCGACCCATCCGCCGGTCGCACCGCCAAGCGAAACGAGCTTGCGGTACACCCCCGCCGAGATCGTCATGACGCTCGCGATGGAACGCAGCGCCGACACCGTGCTCAGCACGCGGTCGATCGACTGCTCGGTCTGCTTGTCGACCAGATAGCCGCCGTTCGGATCGTTGTCGGACGAAGCCGACGCCTTTACTTCGATGTCACGCAGGCCGGCTTCCGCACCCTTGCGGAAATAGGCGTCGAATCCGGTACGGTGCGCCGTCTCGTCGGCATTGAGAACATTGCCGCCTCCCGGACCGACGCGCGATGCCGCGATCAGACGGTTGACCTCGTCGAGCGAGCTCTGCAACTTCGTGATCTCGGCATTGATGCGGTCGACCTTTTCGGTCTGCACGCAGTCTCCGAGACCCTTCTTGATATCGGCAATTTCCTTGTCGCGCTCAGCCTTGAACGCCTCGACGGTCTGCTTGAGTTCGTGGAGGATCTTCGTCGAGTCGGAGGTGTCGAGACGAACGCCGTAGACGCCTCGCGCGCGCGCATTGAGCGGCTGTGCGAGAATGGCCGCACCGGGCATCAGCCCGGTCGGAATGACATGCTTCATGGGTTTCCCCTTCAGGATTTGAATGTGTCGATGAGCTGCCGGATGGCGCTCACGTCGATGCCTGCATCGCGCGCGGCGTTGGTTCGACCTGCATCACGCACGGTCGTCGAGTTGCGGCCTGCATCGCGCGCGGCCGCATCAGGCACCATGAGCTCCGAAAGCATCTCGGAACGCACGGCGCGGGAAAATCCTGCCCTTGCAAGGGCGGCTTCGGTCTGCCGGCGCGCCATCAGGCGGCGATCGGCTGGCTTGTCGGATGATTCCTCGGTCTTCAGATCGTTCGCGATCTCGTCAGCAAATCCCTTCTCGACGGCTTCCCCAGGCCCCATGAAGGTTTCGGAATCCATCAACTTGACGATGGCCTTCCGGTCGAGCCCGCTGCGGGCCTCATAGATGTCGGCAATCGCCGCATCAAAACCCTCGAACAGGTCTGCGGCGGTTCGCATGTCGTGCTGGTTGCCGATCACGACGCCCCAGGCGTTGTGGACCATCAGGAAGGTGCCGAGTCCCATCCGCACCGTGTCGCCGGCCATCGCGATGATCGAAGCTGCGGACGCAGCCCAGCCCATCACGTCGACCGTCACCTTGGCGGGATGCTCACGCAGCAGGTTGTAGATTGCGATGCCTTCAAACATGTCACCGCCAGGCGAATTGATCTTCACCGTCACGTCGTTCTTGCCGATCGAGCGCAGGGCTGCCGACATCCGCTTCGCGGTGAAGCCGCCGCCGGACCAGAAATCCTCTCCGATCACGTCATAGATCGAGATCGTATTCGGATCGTCGGCTTCTGCCGCGAGCGGGCGCTCGGCCCATTTCGCGAGCACGTCCGACGGCGCATCCCACTGAAAATTCTGCGGACGCTGGAAGGTCTTCGCTTCAGGCATCTTTCGCAGGGTCATCTCGATCTCCTTCGAGCGACGCATCTTCGCCGCCGGCCGTGTTCGGCGGCGGATAGAAGATGTCGCCGCCTTCGCGCGGGTTCATGTCTTCAAGTCCGCGGACTTCGTTGGGCGACCAGACACCCCACTGCAGGCCCTTCACGTAGGCGTCCCAGCGTGTCTTGATGTCGCCCTTGACAAGGGCCGCGCGGTTAAATCGTGCGTAGATTGCAGGATCGGTATTGAGGTCGATCGTGACCCCCTCCTCCCACATGGTCAGGTAGTCTTCGAGCGTGAAGGTGACGAAGCCGTTCGCTTTCTGCTCGAGCCCGGTGCCCCAGTTTGAATCTGACCCGGAATTGTCGCCGATCATCGACGGCGGAACACCGAAGAACATGGCAATGTCAGAACGGGAAAGCTTGCGGCTTTCGATCCACTGGGCGTCCTGCGCTGAAAGCGCCATCCGGCTAAACTTCATGCCCTCTTCGGTAATCAGAAACTTGCCTTCGCTCTGCCCGCCTTGCCGATATTCGTCGAGGCTCGCCTTGAGATTCAGGCGCGCTTCGTCGCCGAGCTTAAGGGGGTGCTCAAGGACACCAGCGACGCGGGCACCATTCCGGAACGTCGTCGCCCCGTAATCTTCCTGCGACATCGCAAGCCCGATAGTCTCGCGTGCATAAGTGATCGGCGTGACACCGGAGAACCCATTGAGGCTCAGGCCATATAGATGGAATACCTCACGTTGATCGAGATCGACCTGCCTGCCGTCGCGCCGCGTGTATTTGAACTTCAATGTCAGGTCGTCATTCTGGGTAACGACCACGCGATCGGGATCGAGTGGAAGCAACTCCAGCAGATTGCCGCGAGAAACCACCTTGAGCGCGTAGGCATTTCCCCGGAGCAGGACATGTGCCTGCATCATGCGCTTGAACTGGTGCGGCTTCTGCCATCGGTTCGGGCGACGATTGAGCAGTATCCACAATTCACTGTCGGAGGCGTCCTCGCGCGTCCTCGCGTCGATGCGTCGCTTCACATGCAGTGGCAGAGTGGCAGGCGGCCCGGACAGCAACCGGACACAGGCATAGACGGCGCCCTGCGTCAGCGACGTCTCGGCCGTCACAACAGCGCCGGACTTCGTTGCCTGGCCAGCCTTCAGATATTCATCAAGCTCCTGCGACGTGTTGATGAGCACGCCGCCGCCGGAATCCTGCACGGCGTTGCGCGGGCCTTCCGATTGACGCGACCACGGCCAGCGAAATGCCATCGCATACCCTCAAAGGACCAGCGCGCCGCGGGTCTCGTAGACGGATTTTTGTTCTTCGGTCGCCGACCCGGCGATCCCGAGCGCGTTCACGGTCGCCGCGATCAGGTCGATACGGCCGTTCGACTTGGCCTTGGTCGGCTTGATATTTTCGGCGTCGTCGGTGACGACGGCGACAGAGAGCGCGTGGCGGCGAAGCACCGGATGATTCCCATGATGGAAGCCGTTCGCCATCACGAGCCGTTCGAGTTCCTTGGCCGGCGCTGACAGCGATACAAAACCCTGCCCGAACAGGACGACCGGGATGCCTTCCTGCTCGAGCCGCACCGCGGTGCCGGTTGCGTTGAACCGGTCGATCGCGAGCCCGCCTTCGTGCTGCTCGCGCTTGTGGACCCCGTAATAGGCCACGCGGAATCGCGCAGCGTCGTTGAGCACCTGGCGCTCGATGAAGGCATAGTCGACGACGTTGCCCGGTGTCGCGAACAGCGCGCCGTCCTTGACCCATCGCTCATAGGGTTGGCGGTCGCGCTTGCCGTGCTCGCGGATCAGATCGGCCGGCTTGTAGGGCCGGACCAGCAGCGCGGGAACGTCGAGGCCTTCCTGTACCGGAAACCACCAGGCCAGCGCGGACAGGTCCGCCGTCGAGGAGAGATCGAGCCCGCCGAAACAGCGCTTTCCTTCGAGACGCTTTTCGAATTCAGGATCGTTCCACGGGATCGGCCCGATGCAATGGTCCCAGCCGAAGCGGCGGCCCTCGTCGTCGACCGAGTCCATCGGCAGCCAGCGGACCGCCTGGTCGGTCCAGATGTTGAGGCGGTAGCGCTTGAAGTCGTTTTCGTGGCGCGGGAGCTGCCGCGCCCGCTTGAAGTCGGCGAGGAACGCTTCGGTCTTCACCGACTTTCCGAAATTCGGATTGGCCTTGCGCCAGGTCTCTTCTTTGGTCCAGTCGTCGTCCTCGCCCGGCGCGTAGATCACGACCATCGTCTCGGGGTCGTCGACATCGCCGGACTGGATCGCCTGGCACTCCCGAAAGACCTCCTCGCCGTGAGTGCCCTTCTGGCCGGCGGTGCTGATCAGGAATTCGAGGGGCTGCCGGCGGGCGGCCGAGGAGTCGTGCACGAAGGTGTAGAGGTCGCCTGTCGGCCATTCGTGGATCTCGTCGCCGACGAGACCGGACATGTTCAGACCGTGCTTGCCTTTCGGTTTTCCGGACAGCGGCCGGAACGATGCGTTCAATTGCGGGCAGTAGATGACCTTGCCCAGGCATTCGAGCTTCTGCGCGAGCGCGGGCGTGCGCACCGCCATATTGCTCGCCTTGGTGAACACGATCTTGGCCTGCGCCTCTTCGGAGGCGATGGAGAAGACCTGCCCGCCCATCTCCGCATCGCCGACGAGAATCAGCAGCGCGATGCCGGCGGCGAGCTCGGTCTTGCCGTTCTTGCGGGCGATCCAGACGAAGCACCGGCGAAAGCGCCGCGTGCCGTCGGCGCGCTTCCAGCCGAACAGCGGCCGGACGATGTCCTGCTCTTCCCACTGTTCGAGGACGAACGGGCGGCCGGCCCACTCGCCTTCGGTGAAGACGAGATGGTTCGGGAAGAACGCCGCCGCCTTGTCGGCGGTGCGCAGGTCGTACCAGAACTCACCCTCGCGCCAGAACTCGCCGTCCCAGTACGCCTTCGGAAAAGCCTTCAGCGCCGCGGGGCGCGGCGGTTCGAGCGGCTTTCGCTTTGCTGACATGCACCGTCAATTGAGAAGGCCGATCGGCCCCTCGATCGGTTCGGCCGCTTGCGCGGCGGGCGAAGCCGGATCGCCTTCGCGGCGTTCGGGCTCTTGGTTCTGTCCGAAGAGATCGCCGGTCGCGCCTGTGTTCGCACGCGCCGCGAAGATGCGCTGGCGTTCGGCGGGGTTCAGACCGAAACGATCCTCGATCGCGAGCATCATGCGGTCGAGTCGATCGGCCATCAGGAAGGCCGGGTCGGCGCGGCGCACCTTCCCGCTTGCGGTTTCGATCTCGTAGATGTCGCCGTGCTTGTCGAGGCGCTTCTGCAGTTCGATCCATCGCGCGTAATGCTTGCAGTAGCGTGCGAAGGCAGGGACGTCCGGATCGGTGAGAAGCTTCAGCCCGCGCAGCATCGGCGCGAGCCGCAGGAATATCTTCAGCCCCTCCCCCACCAGCCATTTTGGCGGCACGATCGACGACGGCAGGGTGGGTTGCGCCGTTGCGGCCTTCTTCTTCTGCCGGCTGCGCACCGGAGCCTTCTGGTCGCGGATCGCGCCGGGCTCGGGCTTTGGTCCTCGACGACCCATTAAAAAAAAATCCTACGAAAACCTCCGCAAAAGTTTTTGTTGCAGATCGGAAGAGCGGTTCAGCAGGAATGCCGAGACCGCAATGG
>ERZ869929.122-NODE-122-length-43299-cov-20.557534_pt1 | contig 43299 bp, 49 predicted proteins | sample MGYA00579312_ERZ869929 | MGnify/ENA primary metagenome ERZ869929 (study PRJEB32216, sample SAMN09231818) | wastewater metagenome | place: USA: Maryland | collected 2016-08-09 | study: EMG produced TPA metagenomics assembly of the PRJNA472060 data set (Reclaimed... | reverse complement strand
CTTCTCCAACTGTCTGAACGCGGTTCGGACCATCCCAACCCTGATTCATGACGAGTTGAACGTCGAAGATCTGGATAGCGATGGGGAAGATCATGCCGCTGATGCCGTGCGCGGGGCTCTCGAATGGCTCCATGAGAGCAAATCGAAGAAGGAAGATGATCCACTCGAAGCCATGTTGAAGAAAGTTCGCCAAAGACAGTCAGTCGGTCCACACAACCTCAAGACCTTTTATCGTCCATAACCTCATTTTATCAATCAACCTAGCCTTTCTTGCGTAATGAGTACAAAACGTGTTCATTGTGCTAGAATGCCACCATTATGCCAAAGGCAAAAACCACGAATGCGGACGTCCAGTCCATTGATCCAGCGGAATTGGACAAAGGAAACGAAGTTTCGAGCTACGCGCCGAAGGGTGAAGAGCTTAAAATGCAACGCTTCCTCAAGAAACGCATCTTTGATTTGAAAGAGGCTCGCCGGAACCGTCTTCCTGGCATTGAGAAGAACATTGAAAAGATTTGGACGGACGCTGATCGTGACTTCACCCCTCACGAACTTGGTCTTGGTGAGGGTCGAAAGCGCTTTGAAGCTGACGAAGAAACCGGCTTGCGTTCACGCTTGGTCAAAGTTGGTGACGATAACTGGCAGTCTGACAGCGCGGATCCTGTTTTCTATGTGAAGGTTTCTACAGCCCTCGCGATTTTGGTTGACCTGAATCCTGAGGCTGTTTTCTTATCTAATGGCAGTAAGTACGAAGCAAACCGTGCGCTCGCCTACGCCAACTGGAAGAATTCATGGGAAAACTCCGGCGCTAAACAGCAAGTGAAGCTCTTCGCGTTCAACATGGCGAAGTACGGTACGGCTTTTGCTAAGACCTACCCAAAGATCGTTGAGATTCAAAAGACCATCATCACTGAAGTTGATCCAAAGACCAAGAAGCGAAAGACCCAGAAGAAACGCCTCGTTCAATACAATGACCTTTGTCGCAAGAGTTTGAATCCTTGGAAGGTTTGGATTTCTGAGATGGCGCGCCCTGGCGATCCTCTTTCCGTCGATGACTGGTACCACGAAGAGGAATATTCCTGGGAACGTTTGCAGCAAGAGTTTCCGGTCGAAGAGTTTCCGAACATGGCGTTTGTTAAAAAAGGTTCTGTTGTTACGGATAACAAGAGCCCAGAGCTGAAGAGCGAAGACAAATCTTCAACCAACGTGACGGTTGGTTATTACGAGAATCAACGCAAGGACAAATACGCGATTTACATCCCAGCGCAGAACATCGTTCTCTATCAGTCCCCTCTTCCAAACGATGATGGAATGTTGAGCCTTTGGATGGCTCCTTGGACGCTCCGTCATGACGAAAGCATCTACGGTATTGGTATCTACGAGATCATCCGCCAAGACGCCGCACTCTATAACCGCTTGAAGAACATGACGATCGACCAGCTTACGCTCTCGATCTATAAAATGTTCTTTCATAAAGGACTTGATCAGCTCGGTCAGGATGGGCGCTTGGTCGTCACTCCTGGTGTCGGTGAACAAGTCTCCGATCCAGCCGGCATTAAATTCCTTGAAGTTCCCGGCCCTGGTGACGAAGCGTGGCGCGGCATCGCATCCGTCAGAGAGACGGGTGATACAAATTCCGGTGTTCCAGTGCAGTTAACCGGCAAATTCGATGGCAAGACGCTTGGCCAAGACATTCAAGCCAAAGAGACAGCATTACAACGCATGAAGCTCCCATTGGACTTCTTGCTCGATGCGCTTCAACAAGAGGCATATGTCTCGCTCTCTTGGCAAAAACAGATTCTTTCAACGCCTGAGGTTCTTGAATGGGCTAGCCCTGAAGAACTAGCCGCTTCTTTGAAAGAGATGGGTCTTACCGATGAGGACATCAAAGCCTACTTGCAAGAAGCGCTCGCTCCAACCAAGGATAATAAATTGGTATTTCAGAATCCTGGCGAACCAGACGAAACAGGTAATGAACAGCCGGGGACAAACTACGCTCACGTCTATCGTGAGGTCGGTTTGAATCTTGAACAGGATGACAAAGGTGAATTGATCGAATCCAAAAAGAATCAATTCTACCGCTTTGGCGTCAACTTGCCATTGGGTCGTTTGGACTGGAAAGGAATCGTGCGCATTAAGCCTCAGTCAGTACTCGCTCCAAGCAAAGACCTTGAGAAGCGCAATGACCTCGACCTCTACAACCTTGTGTTCCCTTCCATTCAAGCGATGGCGGCGAATCCGATGCTTGTGCCGGTTCTCATGCCGCCAATCAAACAGATCATCAAGATTTTTGAGAAAGATATTAAAGATTGGATCGACGAGCCTTACTTCATGAAGCTCTATCAGGACGCGAGCCAACCGAAGCCAGCACCAGAGCCAGAAGTAAAACCGAATATTTCAATGAATTTCGCCGATATCGGTCCGATCTTGAGCCCGGCCCAAGAGCAGATTCTCGCCAAATTCTATGGGGTGAAGATCGAGAAGCCTCTGTTCGTAGACGCGAATAACCCAGCCGGTGGAATGCCTCAGGCTTCTAGCGCGCAGCCTGCAATGGCTCAGCCTGGCGCTGCCCCCACTCCTGACATGTCAGAAGGTGTGCAGGGAATCGAGCCGGTCGCTCCTATCGGCCAAGCTCCTTCTACTCTCGGCGGTGCGGTATCCGCCTCCCAGCAAGGAACATAACCCACTTAAAAACCGCTTATGAATCAAAAACACATCAGCCTACTTCGAACCCTCTGGCATTCCCCTACCTGGGACGCTCTTGTCGCTCTCAGAGAGGAGATGATTGCAAATTGGCGTGAGCAATCCAGCACAGGGGCGACAGAGTTCGAATACCTCAAATCTAGCCTCTTAAAAGATGGCAAGATCGAGGGTGTCACCGCCATGCTCAAGTCCATTGAGTCACTTAATTCACAGCCAAATAAATAATTATGGAGCCTATGTCTTACGTACCAATGCCCGTCGGTGATCGTGTAATGATTAAGCAGTTTTCTATTGAAGAAAAATCTGCGCTGGCTATCCCAGATGAAGCTAAAGGAGAGATGAAGCAAGCCCAAGGCAGAATCATCGCCATTGGCGGAGGTGAAGAGATCGCGAAACTTGGTCTCGAAGGGAGTCAGACCGTTTTCTTCAATAAATTCGCCGGTGAGCGCCTTGTTCACAACGGTGAAGAGTTTTTATTACTTCGTCCTCAAGAAATCTTAGCCAAACTTGTCGTTGTCTAATATGCCACGAGAATTAATGTTTCATAACGAAGCGCGTGCAGCTCTTAAAATTGGTGTCGATAAGCTAGCAAACTCGGTCAAAACCACACTTGGTCCAAAGGGCCGCAATGTTGTTATCGACCGCGGATATGGCTCCCCTGTCATCACGAAAGATGGTGTGACGGTTGCTCGTGAAATCATCCTCAAAGATAAATTCGAGAATCTTGGTGCATCTCTCATTAAAGAGGCTGCAAGCAAGACGAATGATACGGCTGGTGATGGTACGACCACCGCCACGGTTTTGGCACAAGCCATGATCAACGAAGGTATCAAGAACGTAACCGCCGGTAGTGACCCTCTCGCTATTCGTCGAGGTATCGAAAAGGGCGTTGAGGCTGTGATTGCTTTCCTCAAAAAGAATGTCGCGAAGCCAGTAGTCGATGCAGATATCGAGAAAGTGGCCTCTATCAGTGCGAATGACCCAGAAATCGGCAAGGTTATCGCCGAAGCCATGCTGAAGATCGGCAAGGATGGCGCGGTGACGGTTGAAGAATCTCAAACTTTTGGCATTCAGACAGAAGTCGTGAAAGGAATGCGCTTTGATCGTGGATTCTTATCCCCTTACATGGTGACGAATACCGATCGCATGGAGGCGGAGTATGAAAACGTGCGCATTTTGGTCGCCGATAAGCGCATCTCTCTTATTTCAGAGATTGCACCGATTCTTGAGAAGCTTTTGGCCGAGAATCAAAAAGATGTCGTGATCATCGCCGATACGATTGAAGGCGAGGCGTTGACCATGCTCATCATGAATAAAATGCGCAGGATCCTGAATGTTCTTGCAGTCCAAGCGCCTGGATTTGGCTCGAAACGCAGAGAGATGCTGAAAGATATCGCTATTTTGACTGGTGCAACTCTCTTTTCTGATGAGTTAGGAATGAAAGTCGATGATTTGGATATCAAAGACCTTGGTGTCGCGCGTCGTGTTGTCGCAACCGCTGACCATACGACGATTATTGAAGGCGCTGGCGTTCCGTCTGCTATCGAAGAGCGTGCAAATCAGATTCGTCTCGAACTCACGACGACGGATATGGAGTTTGATCGCGAGAAACTCCGTGAACGCATCGCAAAACTCGTCGGAGGCGTTGGTGTGATCAAGGTTGGTGCTGCGACCGAGGTTGAAATGCGTGAAAAGAAGCATCGCATTGAAGACGCAGTGGCCGCAACGAAGGCCGCGCTTGAAGAAGGCATCGTTCCTGGTGGTGGTGTCGCCCTTCTCGCTGCCTTACCTTGCCTCAAAGCTCTTGATGTCGAAGCCGACGAGCGCATCGGTGTGGATATCTTGTCTCGCGCTATCTGCGAACCGGTTAAATGTATCGCCGAAAACGCCGGGAAAGATGGTGCGGTTGTAATCGAAAAGGTCATGGGTCTCCCATTGGGTGAAGGATATAATGCTGCGAAAAATACGTATGAAAACCTCGTAGAAGCGGGCATTGTTGACCCAATGAAGGTCACCCGTTGCGCTCTTCAGAACGCCTCTTCTGTCGCTTCTATGTTCCTTACCACCGAATGCGTAGTGATGGAGTTTCCCAATAAGGATGAGTCATAGTATAATGAACACGTTTTGTACTCATTATGCTCACAGATCACAACCGCTTGGTCATCAAAACCCTAGAAAACGAAGATATTGAGATCGAGGTCAACTACTCAGACGACCCCGAAATCAAAGATTGTAAGGTTTTTAGGGTGAGCATGGGTGAGAAGGTGTTCCAGATCAAACGTGACGAGCTTTTACGGCTTCTCCTCGCTCTCGGCGATCCAAGCACCCAGAAGAAACTTCTTCCAACGCGGGTCAAGAACATCAAGAAGATCGAACGTCGCCTCCACTTCCGCTTCAAAGCCAAGAAGGACTATCGCGAAGGCGAAACAATCGAGGTGGTCGCCCCCTGGATCGACGAGGTAATCACTGAAGAAGAAAAGTTTAGCGGGAACATTAATACACGTAAGCCTAAACTCGCTGTATGACCGATGAACATAAGCAAAAGATGGCCGCCGCTCGAAAGGCTGCCAAAGAATCCAAGGAAGAAGGGCCTGCAAAGGCTAGCGGTATCGAGAAGCGACTTGAAGAATTCGCCTCAAGTACCGAAGAAAAGATCGAAAGCCTCACAAACACCGTCGATAAACTCACTGAACTAATCAAAGGAGTCATTGACACCACAGATCACAGACCCGCTGCGTCTCAAGCAAGTGACATTCCTCCAAGCCTTCGTAGAAATGCTCAAGACGACGAGGAAGAAGATCGTGGCTACTTCCCAAAGAAGTTCCGTCGGATCATCGACGAACATCTTGGACCGGACTTCGAAGCAACTCTCGAAGAATCTAGCGGCGCTGACTGCATCCTAAAGATCATCGTTCCAAAGCAATGGGATTGCCGAATCGGAGATGAAAAGCTTGGCGGCACGCATGATATCCGAACCGGCCTTGTCAAAAAGGCTTCTGATATCGCCGATGTAGATACCTGGTGTAAGAAGTTCGCCGCTCACATCAAGAAAAGTCATCCTTCATTCAGACCTCCTAAATCTATCTAACCACTATGCTTACCCTCAAACTGCGTGCCTTCGATCGTTTACTCCTTGTCGGAATGCTCGATCGTGCCACTCGCCAAGGTGAATCACTCTCTCAACTCTCCAAGCTCTTGAAGCTTCACGACAAGATCAACTTCACCGATGAAGAGCGCACGTTACTCAACGTCCGTGTCGAGGAAGGTCAGATTCGCTGGAATCGCTTGAAAGATGGATTGCCTGAAGGTGAGGAAGTCGATACCGAACGTGATGTCGAGATCAGCGATGAACAAAAAGAACTCTTGGTCAGCGTCTTCAAGAAGAACGATGAAAACAAGATGTTCACTTCAGAAGGCTTGAAAGAAACCTTGAAGATCGCAGAACAGATCGGCTACCAAGTGCAATCGTAAGTTACAACCACAGAAAAACCGCTAGACCTGTTTGGAGGCTTTACGTAGGCCCCTAAGCAGCAGTTTCCTAGCGGTTCTGCTGTCTTAGTTGCCTGCTTCAAGTCCCCACAACAATGGGGACTTGATTGTTTATTCGCTAAGTCTCGCCCACTTCATGGCGTTAAACGGAAGTAAAAAGGACCTATGCCCATCCTAGATCGCCGTCAGCCTTACACACCAAGTGGGAGTGAGGAAGACGAGGAAGTGAAAGACACTTCGTCGAGAGACGAAGAGGAGGAATCACCTGAGGAGCCTTCCACCTCGAACGATGAACAGGAGTCTGAGGAAGAACCATCTGAAGAAGCGACAGAGGGCGATGAGCCTGATGAAGCCGCAGAAGATGAAGAACCTGAGACGACTGAAAGCTCTGTTACGGAACCAGAAGAGACGGAGCTGGATAAGGATAGGAAAGCGAATGAAGCAATCAAGGCAGAAAAGGCAAGACTCCTTAAAGAAGTTGAGGATCTTCGCCTTCAACGTCGTAAATTGCGACAAGACGGACCAGAAGTTCCCCCACCATTGATTGTCGATAGCGCAGACCCTAATGAACTCGCAGATATTGACCCTACCTCAGTAGAGGTCATTGAACGGGTTATCAAAGCAAAGGGCTACGTTAAAAAGGAAGAGATCCATGCTGAGGCTCAGCAGAAATCACTCGATGAAGCTCAAAATTCATGGTTGAAAGATCATCCTGAATATTTGCCTGCTAACGATCCTGACGACACGAGATGGAATGCTCTTATTAGCGCAACAAAGATTTTTGTTCGCCCAACAACAGCTCAAGAACTTCAACGCGTCCTCTCTCTCGCCCACCGAGACTTAAACCCAGACGCTCCGACAAAATCTCCAACAATTCCGCAAAAGAGCCGTGCTGCAATCGACGCCAAAGCCGAGAAAATTAAGGTTTCCTCAAAAACTGGTGGCGGTGCTGGCACAAGGGCGACTTCTTCTGCTTCTAAGAAAAACCTCGACCTCTCTGGATTGCAAGGTTTCACGAAAGAAGAGCTTGAGGAATTAGCCTCATAAGTATGGTTCCTTTCCCTATTAAACATTTTTACTGTCAGAACTGCGAAACAAACATCGTTGCCGCTCCCAATCAGGGATCAGCATCATGGCGATTCTGCCGAGACTGCATGTTCCGTTGGATCGAAGAGCAAATGCTAAAAGATTCAACGATAAAACGATTGCCAGAAGGCGAAGAGCACAAAGCGCGGTGAAGACAATCTCACCCACAATACTATGGCAGGCTTCAAACTTGTCGGAGGGTTCCCTGAGAGCTTCGTGATCGAAGCACCTGTGACGCCAGGCGTCGCTATTCAAGAAGGGGATCTTTTGGCGATCAGCGGCAATGTTCTTGCTCGCGCTACTTCGTCTTCAACTATTCATACTGTTTTCGCGGTTGCTGCGGAATCTATTTCTGCTTTAGCGGCTGTCATCAAGTGTCGTCCTATCTGTCAGGGCCAGCTTTATGAAGGTGCCATGACGAACAACACACACGCCTCGAACCAAACATTCGAAAGCTATGCGTTAACCGATCATGCCAACGTTGCAAACGACTCTACCGATGTCGGTGGTCCAACCGGTGTGTTCTTGCTGATTGCTCCAATCGGAGCCGTCGCCGACAAACGCGCTCTTGGAGAATTTACTCGCTTGCAATCGACCAGCACCTAATCCATTCCCCTACTAACTGACACATATGGCAGCTCCTCTAACACTTGGACAGGCCGCAGACTTGATTGACTTGTCCATTCAAAAAATTTGGTTGAAAGAAACGTGGGACGCAGGTTCGTTCTACGACAAAATGTATAACGTCACGACTGGCGTTGAAGATTATTACATGAAGGATTCGAGCATTTCTGGTCTCGGTTCCGCTTCTCGTGTCGTTGAAGACGCGACGATTCATGCCGAAGTTCCAGTTCAGGGCTTCGATCAGACCTACACCCAGGTGCTCTACGGAAAGGTTCTTTCCTTCACGTGGCACATGTGGAAATACGGTATCAAGAAACGCAATCTTACTCGTGTTGTTAAAGAGCTTCAAAAGGCTTGTTACACACGTCGCGAAGAGCTTTGTGCTGAAAAGTACGACGCCTCTTTCGTCACGTCCTACACGACGAACGACGACATGGGTAACTACAGCGTTACCACGACTGGTGGTGATGGCTCCGCTCAGGCTACCGCTTCTCACACTCGTGAAGACGGTGGAACGGCTTGGTCCAACATCGTTAGCGATGGCGTCACGAACAACATGAACTTGGATTACCCAGGTTTGAAGGCTCAACGTCGCGTTGGTGCTTTGGTCAAAACCCCAAAGGGTAAACCAATGCCAATGCAATTTGACCGCATTGTTGTGAAGCAAGGTACCTCCGCTGAATTCCGTGCCGCTGAAATCAAGGGCGCGTTGAAAAACGGAAAGATCCCTGGAGAATTCTCGAATGATGGTGCAGCGATCAGCGACTTCGAATTAGTTGCAAACCCATACCTCTTGGGTACGGGTAACGCAGTTTCTCCGACGACTCTCTCCTCTGCAACCAACTGGCACGGAATCAACACGAAGCTTTTGGGCGACGAATACGGTCCTCAATACTTCGAGAGTCAACCAGTCACATTGGACGAACAAAACATCGTCTATAAGACGAAAGAAGTTCAGTACAGCTCGGTGTTGGCTTTCGCTATCGGTCACAACGATGCACGCGCAACCAACCACTCGACCGGTGCTAACGCCTAGTCAACATAACTCCTAGAAGTTTAACGAATTTAGAATGGGAGGACGGTCTTCGAGTGCTTGAGGTTTTCTAGGAAACCAATACTAGAGACCCGAGCCGTTCTCCCCCATTCACAACTATGCCTACATTTAACGGGCGCAATTTTACTGGTCTATCCGGTATCAACATGCGTTCTACGAACGGAGCAATCCGCTTCGAAACGCCTGACATTATCCCAACGACTACGAGCGGCGAACGCCTTTTGTACGTCGATGCAAGCGGAAATCTTTGCTACGACAATGGATCAAGTATCCAAGTTGTCGGTACAGCCGGCGGTGGCGCTGGTGCTCCTTCTTGGGAGAGTATTTTTGCTGGTGACTCAATCTTTACCATTACCCCTGACACGACTTGGACAGTCGCCGGAAATCGCTCAACTGCGACGAACGTGATGACCATTTCGAACATCGGTGGTGGTTCTGGTGCGCTTCTTGCATTTAGCAACTCTGGAACGGGTAACGATATCCTTGGTACGTCTTCAACGTGGAGCGTCACAAAGGCCGGTGTCGCTACTTTCGCTGGTATCTCGATCTCTGGGACCACTACGGCTATTGCCTCAACAGGTGCGGCTGTTTGGACCCTCAAGGATAACGACTCAGCAGCCCTGTCCATCGGTTCTACCGGTGCGACTTCGATGTTGAAATTCGTCACGACTGACGGCTCTGAAAGCGTGGTCTTCGGTAACTCCATGCAGGTCACTGATGGAAATGCCACGTTTATCTCGACTTCGAACACCGTTGCGAACGTGCTTGTCACAAACAACACAATCACGACTTTTGGTGCCAATGCGAGCTCTTCTGGTGTTTTCGTCATTCGCTCGACCTCTCTCACGACTGGTTCGCTCTTACAGCTTCAACTCTCTGATACCGCCAACGTCGGTGGTTTCTACCTGAACTGTCGCGAATCTATCGGTGGAACGAACGACTTCACGATCGGTGAAAATGGTGTGGTCGTCATGGCCGGCACTGCCGGTTCTGACTCCTTCACCATGAACGCTGGTGACGTGGTGCTTTCTGATAGCTCGATCACGATGATCGACGCTGATAACGCTGCGACTCTCTCTGTCACGAACAACACCGCTACTTCTGCCTCGGTCTTTGTCTTCGCTGGATCGGGTGTCTTCACGGGTTCTACAACGACCTCTTGGATGACGCTCACTCAGTCTGGATTGACCTCTGGTACGGCTGTGTACCTCGTTACGGCTGGTCTTACCTCTGGACGCGCTCTCGACGTTGTGGCGAACGCTGCAACGACCTCTACGGGTGTTGTCTCGATCTCTTCGACCGGTTTGACCTCTGGTTCTGTCCTCTTGGTCACCGCTGGTGGTGCCAACATGACTTCCGGTGGAAAAGGCGTGGAAATCGCGATGGGCGCTGCGACTGTTGGCGCTGGTCTCACGATCGTCACTTCTGGTGTCTACACGGGCGCTGGAACGCTTCAGATCACGGCTAACTCAGCCACGACTGGAACGATCGCTGTTATCACGGCGAACGGTCTTACAACGGGTCATGGTCTCACGATCACTTCTTCTGGAACGATCGCAACGACTGGCGACCTCTTGAACATCGTTGGAAACACCGCGACGACCTCAACGGGCTTGGTGCGCGTATCTGCAACCGGTATGACGAGCGGTTCTACCGTTCTCGTGACTGGTGGTGGTGCGAATATCACATCTGCTGGAAAAGTCCTTGAAGTTGCAATGGGTGCCGCTACTGCTGGTGTCGGCGTATCCATCGTCTCGACTGGTGTCTACATCACCGGTTCCTCTGGTCTCTTGAACGTCACGGCCAACTCCGCGACGAGCACGACCGGTTTGGTACAGGTGTCTGGCACGGGTCTCACGGGTGGTTCGATTGCTCTTCTCACAGGCGGCGGTGCAAACATGACCGTTGGTGGAAAAGTGGTCGAAGTTGCGATGGGCGCTGCGACGACTGGTGTTGGTCTCTCCATCACCACGAGCGGTGTCTACTCGAACACCACGACCGGTTTGATCTCTGTGGTTGCGGACTCCGCGACGACTGGTCAGGCAATCAAGGTCTCGATGGCTGGTGTCACAACCGGTGTCGGTCTCTTGCTCTCGGCTGGTGCTGGCGTTTACACGGGTTCTGGATTCTTCCAGATCACAGGTTCCGCCGCGACGACCGGTGTCATTGCTCTCATCTCAAACTCCGGTGTCATGACCGGTGCTGGTCAGCTCTTGCAGCTCACGGCTGCTGGTGCGACGACGGCTTCCGCTGTCATGGGCATCACAACCGCTGCGCTCACCACTGGTGTCGCCTTGGTTGTCACCGCTGACGCTTTGACGACTGGTCGCTGTGCCACATTCACCTCGAACAGTGCAGATACCGGAACTCGTCAGATCGTGAATATCGTTCAGGACCACGCTTCGGCCTCTGGTTCTACGCCGCTCCGCATGCAGCAAGATGCTGCTACTTCGACCAACTACTACAGGATGACGCAATGGGTCACCGCCTCTGGAACGGTAACGCTCTGGATGGGTAACGGAACGACCGCGAACGGCACCTTGTCTGGAACCGCTGGTGACATCCTCATCAACGGTGGATCGAACAAGCCAGAATACTGCACGGGTACGACGAACTGGACGGCTCTTGTCTAATCGCTAGGAACCTAAATTCATTGGGCTCGACGGACGCAAGCAGGGGGGAGGCTATCCCCTCCCCCCTGACCCAATATCAAACCTGGATAGCAGGTCCCTGCAACTCTTTAGCGGTTCGAGTGGTAACCGCGTCTATATGTGGACTGACAGGCTGCAAAAAGCCGATGTCAGCTTCTCTGCCTCCGGCGATAACACAGTTATTGCAGGCGTCCCAGGTAAGCGCATCGCAATTGATTTCATACTTTTTCGCACTGAGGGCGCGACGACGATCCAGATGAAGGATGGCGCTGCTTCCAATTACGGCGGAGCGTTCCAATGTGATCGTCACGATGGGATGACTCTTGAGAATACGATTCGTAATCACGATGGCATTGTCACGCTTTCAACAGGCAACGATTTTATTATTAATTCGACGGTGGGAGTGCAGATTTCGGGATTCGTGCGCTACCGCTTCCTCGATAACAGCTAACCCCTATGTCTGGATTCAACGGTGGGGGTGGCGTGAGTGTTGACCAAGTTACATACAACTTGGGCTCCTCAGACACGATCCCAGTAGGTTTTCTCGCACAAGTAACGGGTGTATCCAACATGACTGCTGGTCAGGTTGGCGTCGCACGTATGACCTTGGATCGCAAAACGATTCAAGCAAGCAATTATCAAGATGGTGCATCAATCACAGCTTCTTCTGACTTCGTGAGTCTTTTGGGTGGTGTAGTTGATGACGCTTCAACTTCAGCAATCACAGAAGGTGGCGTGGGCTACCTGCGCATGAGTCCCGATCGCGTCCTCTATGTGACGGGTCAAACAAAAGATCAGGTGTCCGCACCAAACCAACCAACCCTTCAAATGATTGGTGGTGTTTATCGTCCAACGGCTGTCACCTACGGACCTGGCGCGGCGGTCGTTCTTGGGTTCGATATCTCTGGTTACGTGAAGATGGCGGAACAATACGCTCCTGGCGCTGAAGATAACGCGGTTGGTGTGTTCAAGGTTGAAGAACGGTTCACCACAACACGTGTCAGTGCGGACGCACAGATCAAGGGATCGGCTGGATTTGTGCATACCGTCACGTTTTCTGCGAGTGGAACGGTCACAGCCGGCATCATCACTATTTACGATTCGCTGACCGAATCAGGAACGGTCAAATGGTCTGGGACGATTCAGGTAGGAACCGCGCCCGTGACCATTATTATCGACGGTCTTTTCCCTACTGGCATCTATGTCGGTTATGACGGAACGATCGCTAACGTATCAACCTCCGTTTCTTGGAGATAATTCTATGAAACTCAAGATCAATAGCAAAGAAGGGCGTCTCGTGAATTTCACCATCACTTTTGAAGATGGGAGCGAGCGCACAAAGACAATGGACCTTCAGCCCGTAGGGTTTGACGACGTGGATGAAGATGGAAAGCCGATCATTGTTTTCGTCGATCCTCTCGATGACCTCGTTGGGTACCTCAAGGAATACACAAAAAATCTTTGGGATGGATTGCAGAAAGAAAAGTCCGACAAGCAGAAAGAATCGGAGTCTGATTCATTCACTGGTCAGGAGTTTAGTTTCTAACGAATATGGCATCACGCTACTGGGTCAAAGTCGCAGGTGGTACCTGGGATAATGCTGATACTTCTAACTGGTCCGCCACCTCAGGTGGTGCCAGTGGCGCTTCTGTTCCAGTAGCGGGTGACGATGTGTTTTTAGATGGGAATAGTGGAACAGGAACTATCACACTTAACTACACGCTGAACGTCCAGCATTTTGACCACACAGGATATAACGGCACTTTCGCGAGCAGCGGAAGTATCACCATCACTTGTACGGGCAATTGCATTCAATCTGCTACGGCTACGTATACCACCAACGGGGCAGCGGGTCTTACAATTTCATCCGGTGCTGGATCAAGAGATCTTGTCTTGATAAATAGGAACATGTGGGCATCTGGATATATCACGATCGTCAGCGGTCTAACCTTTGGAACATTCTCCGTTATACTCGGGACAAGTTCGGATACGGGTAACAGAGGAATTACCGTTGCTGGAAATATTACGATTAATACTGCGATTCTTCTTGACGGTACAGGTAGCGTGAATAGCTTCCAGATGTCTTCTTCTGTAGAAACATCGCAACGCACAATATCCCTAGGAGCTTCCTGCACCGTATCTTTGACGAATATAGCGTTCCGAGGCATCGCATTCTCTGGAACGCAAACGCCTGTCTCTGGAAGTCGTATTAGCGATGGAGGTTTCAACTCGGGCATCACATTCCCTGCATCTGTCGATTATTACTGGATTGGTGGAACAGGAAGTCTCACCGCAGTTACAACAAATTATTCTCTCTCATCAGGCGGATCTGCGGCGGGTGTAGGCCCTCTATTGCAAGACAGAATAATCTTTGATGATAACTCGTTCGCTTCGAATGGGCAGATTATAACCCTTGGCCAGAATTGGATATGTGGAATGGATTTTTCCGCCTGTAACAGGAACATTCCTAATGTCAGCTTGAGCAATCCCAATGGTGCAGGAAATAACTTCATTGGGAATCTGATATTAAAGGCGGGTATGACGGTATCGGGTTCAAGCACGGTGTGGTCGTTCCGAGGTTCAAGAAGCCTTAATTTCTCTCAAAATGGAGCTAACGTTTTTAACGTAAGCAGCTTCAATGTGAGGGGAGTGAATGGTGGCGGACTTACTCTAAGTTCAGATTTCTCAATTCCTACTGCTACCTGGGGAAACAATGGAGCAGAGGGCTCATTCGATACGGGTGGCTACAAGATGGTCACTTCTACATTTGGAAGTTCGAATACCAATGCTAGAAGCATTCTCTTGAGAAATAGCACCATCATCTTGGTAGGTACCGGTACAGTTTGGAACTTTGGAACCACTACAAATCTTACTTACGATCCTGGCACGTCTCACGTCATCGTGTCCGATACTTCATCGACAGCCAAGACACTAAACTTCGCGCCAGGAAATGCGTTCCATGCATTGACCATTACGCCGGGTGGATCAGGAGCGATTATCTTCACAGCAACAGGTAATAGACCAATAAACACGCTAAACGTGACTGGTCCAAAAACGCTCACCTTCAACACTTCCGGTTCGTTGATCGTGAATAACTTCAATGTGAATGGCTTGGCAGGGAACTTGGTGGCTATGGGATCAAACACACCAGGAACACCTTGGACGTTTTCTAAGTCGTCTGGATCTGTCACCTGCAACCTCGTTTCGTTCACAGACTGTACGGCGACGGGAGGCGCAACGTTCATCGCGACGCATTCAATTGACGGGGGTGGAAATAGTGGAATTACGTTCTCACTAACTCGCTCTCCTGCTACAGGAAGATCGCTTACTTCAGGAAGAACAGCGAAATCAAATCGAACAGAGATGCTTGGGAATCTTGTGAAAAATCCTGGATTCGAAACTGCACCTACTTTTGTAGCAGCACAAACATCAAAAGGAACCTGGAATGATGGGACCGCAGCTGGATCGGCAACAGATTCAACCACTCGATGGGGTTACAACTCTACAAATTCCGTGGGTTCCGGGGCTATTCAATTCGATTCGTCTAGAGTCAATAAAGGATCATATTCATTAAAAGTGAGTACAACCGCAACGGGGGCTACGGCTGTAGCTTCAAACATGCTCAATACTTCGGTAGCTCAATTGTCATTCACCATTCCCATTGAGCCTAGCACTACATACTTCTACTCATTCGTGATGGAAACAAATTATGTCAGTGGAGATTCAGCAGATGGTGCCTGTCTACAATTAAAAGAGAGAAACGCTGCGGCGACAACGATCCAAACGACGCAAAGTGCAAAAGTAAAAACAACGAGTGGTCGGACGCTCTATACCGGAACGTTCACAACTCAGGCTGGGGTTCAATATCTAGATATCGAGCCTTCGGTCATTGGGGCGACAGGAGCAGCAACTCTGATTATGGATGCCTGGTTTGACGACATCTATTTTCAGAAAGCAAGTCTCGTGTTCCCTCGCTCAGTCGCATAATTATTTATTCGTACCTTATGAGTCTATCTAATAAAGCACAATCAATTCTCATGCACGTTTTTGAAGCGACGGTCGTTGTCGCCCTCGCTCTCACTATCGCGCATTACTACCCGGAACATTCCGGTGAAGCATTCGGAATCGCCTTCATGGTTCTTTCCGGACTTGCGAAGGGCGCACGTATTTCTGATTCCATCCCTGTAAAGGATTACGTCAACGATCCTATAGGTGAAGGTAAGGACAGCAAGTAAGGCTTATGAATCCATTGGAACTTGGACCACAGCGAGAATCAGACCGAGAGCTCTTGATACGCATTGATGAGCGTACCAAGAATCTGAATGATGCCTTTTCAAGGATGACGGAGACGTTCGTCACCAAAGAGCAATTTCAACCGATCAAAGACGCGATACTTCTAACGGTGACGCGTACAGAGTTCGCACCCATTCAAAAGATCGTCTATGGCGCTGCTGGTCTGATATTGGTCGGTGTGTTCACAGCTCTCATTGGGCTAGTTGTCATGAAGTAAACGTGAGCACGCTCGCCCTCTCACTGGAAACAGTGGGAACTCGCACCTTCGCTCTTTCTCTCAACTTCTGTTGAGAGGGCGGGCGTAGCTCACGCATAGGAAGAGCATTCGCTGCTTCAGCGAAAGGCAGGGTGGTTCAACTCCCCCCGTCCGCGCTTCTAAGGAGGAAACGATGCGCCTTCACACCAATGCGGGCGTGATCGTATCACTCCCCGCATTCCAGGCCACGGCAGTCATCATCGAAATGTTCTCTCTCGTCCGGCGTGACTTGCCTCGTGCAAAGTTCATGTCCGAAACGGGCGAACTCATCTCGGTGCTCGACCTCCGTATCGACGTTGAGGACATTCTGAGCCTCAACACCCACCACCGGTAACGTCTGCAAGGACGACCGCGCCGAAAGGCGAAGAAGGATAGAGGTGACTCTTGGCCCGGCGGTGCCACATCTTTACCGCCAAACCTTACTAATTATTGTTTTATAGACACATATGTTTACCGTTACTCGTGAGATGATCGTCGCTTTCGCTAAGTTTTTCAGCATTGATCTGACCGATGGTTCTCAGGAACCAGGTGTGATCGGATCAATCAACAACATCGCAGCCGGCCACTCAAACGGCCACAAGCTCGCTTTCTTGTTCGACGCTCCTGAGAACCGCGAAACGTTCGCTCCTCTTCGCAAAGCGTTCTTTGAAGCTCAAGGGTTCCCTGAACCTGCTTACTCCAACGTCCACGCTGATCAAAGTGTAGCCGGCGAAGGTCAAAGCGCTTAAATGCCTCATCCATCATGACTCGTTCGTGATGGAGACTGGCCTATAAGCCAAACCCTATGAAAAAACTCTTCATCGACCTTGGTCACTCGAAGCGCTATCCAGGTGCCATCGGCATCAAAAGCGAGACAGATTGGAACCGTGCCATCTGGCAGCAACTCAAGCCGCTACTCGACCAGAACAAGTGGGAAATTCTTGAGGTCCCAACAGATTATCTGACGGATATCTCTTCAAATCGTCAGCTCATTAATCGTATTTCATGGATCAACAAGCGTTCGAAGCCTACGGACTTCTTACTCTCGATTCATGGCAATGCAGCTTCTAACCCATCCGCTCGCGGTGTCACGACTTGTTACATGGGCGGCTCTAAATCAGCTCAGATCGAAGCATCTAAGCTGTCACAGCAATATGCTCAAACTACTGGCGTTCCTGTTTGGAGTGGTGGTGCTTTTGATGATCGGGATGGTCGTTTCGGTCGGATTGGCATGGTAAGAGATACAACCCCATTCGCTCTTCTTATCGAGGCCGGATTCGTCACGAACGCACTCGACATGAAAGTCGATCCACTCGTCGCCGCTAAAGCGATCGCCGCTTACTTCAACTCATTCGGAGCTTAATATATGGCCTACCAGCAACCACGACTGGAAATCGTCAAAGACAACCTCGTCCGGGTATATCACCCGGATATTGTCGAACCCTCAACGTACCTGACGGACAACGCGGCTGCTGCGGCCATAGGCATCACCGTCAAGAACAACGTTGGATTCGCGCAGTACGACATTCTTCTCTTCGAAGGCTTTGGTTCAAAAAATGCTGAGCTCAAGAAAGTGAATGCTGCGGTAAGCGCGGGTTCATCTATCACCATTACGGGACTGACCTTCCCGCACGGCTTCAACACGCCGGTCAACAAATTACTGTTCGACAAGGTGGAGGTCTCAGGAGCAACGACGGCAACTGGGAGCAAGACAGTTGTGGCAACGCTCGATTTGAACGTTTCTGGTCCATTCACGGATTGTATCGTGACCGGAACCACATATGCGTACTACTTCGCGCGCTACTACAATTCTCTCGCCTCATCCACCTATTACGGTGCGTACTCAGACGCGATCAGCGCCTCTGATTTCACGGTAAACACGGTCGGATACATCCGCCGGTTGGCGTTTCAGAATATCGACCAAGATTTCGCCGGCAAATTCAAGGCAGATTGGGTCTACGATCAAATCTATCTCTGTGAAGAAGAGGTATTGAAACGAAAATCACGTTGGTCCGCACTCGTTGTTCGGAATTATGATCTAGGGAACCTTGCTACCGGTGACGAAAAGATCGCTCTCCCATCGGATATCGAGGATACGCAGACAAACAAGTCAATTCTCGGTGTCCGTATTGGAACGCGTGACAACATGGGATATATCGAGTGGCCAGAATTCGAATGGATCATGCAGGATGTAGCTATTTCGACCAATTCCTTGGTGAGCGTGAGTGAAACAACCGTCACTTTGGCCGACAGTCGGGATTTCGCAGACAGCGGGTCGATCTATTACAACGGAACAAGCTATTCCTACACTTCGAATAACCGTTCAACGGGTGTTTTGTCTGGATTTACCGCCTTCACGGTCTCTATTCCAGCTGGTTCGAACATCTGGCAGAACATTTCTCTCTCTGAGCCACGCCGCTTCTCGGTGAATAATGGGTATCTCTACTGGGACGTCCCTCCATCTTCTGACTATAACGGTCGGAACGTGTGGATTGATTATTACAAAACTGCTACCCGTCCGACCTCAGACGGAGCGACACCGATCTTCAAAAATCCTCAGCTTTACATCAATTTCTTGGAGATGGCGATCAAAAAAAAGAAGAACGGTGGAGAGATCAAGGTCACCGACGCTTCGTATATAGCCTTTGAGCGTGAAATTGCGGTAGAATTGGCACGAGACAAGAATCCAATCGGTGCACGCCTCGTTCCAAACATCCCATCCTTGTCTACTTCTCGTAGTCCGTTCCCTTGGCGAAGATAGTGCTTAAGAAAATAGAAAAAACCGCTACCCCCTAATGCGGTTTTTTCTATGCCCGATTCACAAATCAACGTTGAAGGAGAACACCTCTACGACGACTTTTCCTCGGGAATCATCGACAGCCTCTCGGTGTCGGATTCGCTTATCCCAAGGAACGCGGTGCGGAAGGCAGTCAATGTCTTATTTGATCGACCCCGTGGAGCCGTCACACAGCGTCTAGGAACGACTTTAGTAGGCAGTGCAGCCATTGAGAGCAACAAAACCGTTCAGGGCGTTTTTAACCATCGTAGCGCCACGACGAGCAATCATCGTTTATACGGTGTTGCCAATGGAACCATCTACGGTCTGAGCGGATCGACCTGGGCTTCTGAGTCAGGAAGTTTGGATTCATCCACCAAGTGCCGGTTCATCACCTATCTTGATCGCACGGCGATCCTGAATGGGATCAATGGCATCCGTCATACAGACGGAGGAGGATCATGGAGCAACATCGGTGGGCCGCTCGATGCAGCCAATTGGCCTATCACCAGTGCCGCCGCCCTTTTGAATGGGCGGGTTTTCGCGATTGGTAACACGACAAACCCAAGCCGCCTCTACAAATCCTCAATCGTTGCGACTAATGCGATCTCTTGGACCTCTGGGAATGGATTTGTAGATATTTTCCCGAATGATGGCGCTGGACCACTCGAAGGCATTACTTCAAACGGGCGCGTCCTTCTCCTATTCAAATATCGCGGGATGTACCGCTATGACGACACTTCCCTTGATCGGATTGCGTCGATCGGTACGCCATCTCATGAATCCATCGCCACGGACGACAATGGAATTACCTATTTCTTTGGTCAGGGCGTGAATACAGTCGGCATCTACGCGACGACCGGTGGTTATCCAAAGAAGATCTCTCGTCCAATTCAGCGCTGGATAGAAGCGATCAGCCCATCATTCTATTCCAGCATTAATGCTTATTGTGACGGTACAAAAGTCGTCTGGTCGGTAGGCTCGATCACTCTTGGTGATTTTACCTATCCAAACTGCCAGCTCGTCTACAACATCAGCGATCAAACGTGGGAAACACGAAACTATGCTCATCGTTATCTTTGCTTTGCTCAATACATTGATAGCAGCCTAAACATCACAACGGTTGGCGGAGACACGACAGGCCGGATCCAGACGATCAACCTTGGAAACACAGATAACGGAACTCCTATCTACTCTGAATGTGAGTTTCGCCCGATCGTGCTTGGTTCACGCGCTCGCACGAAAACGCTTGATGAAATCTTTACCTACGCCCAGGACTTCCAGGGTCTCGAATTTTACATGGGGGTCGATGGACCAAACTTCAAAAAGCTTGGAAGTATCAATTCAAGAGAGCAATTATTTGCGGCAATCGCCAACCTCAAAGGCCACACCTTCTACCCAAAGATCACCGGAGTGAATTCTGGACCTCCATTCACCTTCGAAGGGTTCAACGTAAATAAATACACAGACGAGGGATACGTCGGTCAAGATTAATATGGCCGACTATAATGTTTTTGATCTCGGATTTGATAAAAGCTTGGATCGAAGTAACCAAGCTATTGCTGGTGTACCCGCGCCCCTATCTCTTTCCGATTCAGTTTCCACAGGTCCTTACACCGGAGGAATCGCAAGCGATCAACTCGAAGGAGTTTATAACCCATCTCAAATCGCTTCTGGTTCAATGGCGGCTGTTTTGTACGTGAATAAGCAAACGTTCACGGATACGACCGCCGGATATCGCTGGGGTGTTGATACAGACGGAACATACAAATTCATTATTGGAACGACGGGAAGTTCGATTGATTGGAATGTTACGACCGCAAACACTCTCACGGTTGTTGGAGCGATCAGTGTCACAGCCGGCGGAACGGTTGGAGGATTTAACATCGGATCAGACTACATTCGAGATGCAGCGAATAGCTTTGGTCTCGCTTCGACTGTTACAGGTGGCGATGATGTGCGTTTCTGGGCTGGCGCAGCTTTCGCGAGCCGTGCGACCGCCCCTTTACGCATCACAGAAGCCGGAGCGATCACCGCGACCTCGGCAACGATCACAGGAGCAATCACGACCTCAGCCGGATCGGTTCTGAATGGTACATACCTCTCTTCGGGAAGCGTCAGTTCAATCAAAGTAGATATTGCGGCGCGTGGCTGGACACAGACGTGCTCTTTTACCGTAACCGACAGCGATACGGTTGCGTGGGGTGGCGGAACGTTTACCGCTTCGGATGGAACCTCATATTCGATCAGTGGTTCCAACACCGGAAACATGGCGGCGAAGACGTACATCTACCTCGATACCGCCATTTCAACGACCGCATATCAGACGACCACGACTGCTTCGGGAGCCGTTGGTGATGGGAAAGTTTTAATTGCCGTCGCTCAAAACAACACAACTGAAGCAACATTTCAGGTATTTGGAGGAAACGGAGGAATCAACATTGACGCAGCGAGTATCGTCGCCGGCTCAATCACTGCAAACGAAATCTCTGCTGGCGCAATCACGGCCACAAAGATCAGCGTCTCTTCCCTCTCTGCAATCACCGCGAACATGGGTTCGATCACGGCAGGAAGTATCGTTCTTGATACTTCTGGCTTCATTCGCGGAGGTCAGACCGACTACAACACAGGAACGGGCTTCTTCCTCGGATATTCAGGCGGTGCGTACAAATTCTCTATTGGAGATTCAACCACAAGCAACTCGCTTACGTGGGATGGTTCGATTTTAACGGTGAACGGCTCGACGGTCGCCGGTAACGACGTGTTCGGCTCAGGCGTTGATGGCGCTTTCGCTCTCGATGGAACGAATGCTTACGCCACGTTTTTCTCGAAGTCGAGCTCTACATACACCCTCCTTCAAGACATTTTCGCAACGACGATCACGATGACGAATTCAGCGGTCATCATCACGAACGGATACCGCATTTTTTGTAAAACATCTCTGACTCTTGGTGCTTCAAACGTCATCAAATGGAATGGGAATAACGGATCAAATGGAACAAACGCAGGTAATTCAAGCGGCACATCTCGTGGTACGACCGGATCAGGAGGCTCGGGTGGCGCGTCTCTCACATCCGCTTCACTTTATGGATCTTTAGCGGGTATTGGTGGTGGGAACGGAGGTTCGGATAGCGGGTTAGGTGAACACGATAGCGGTACCGCTGGCGGCGGTGGAGGTACAGGAACTGCTATCACAAATTCTTTTGCTACCTCTTTCACCTCTGCGGCTGGTGCAGGTGGCGCGGGCGGTCGTGCAATTGGTGTAAGCGCTGGACTTGGTGGAGCAGGTGGCGGCGCGGGCGCACCATCTTCGATTTCAGCTTCAAATATCCGACCTTATTCGGCGACTTTTGCGATCGACATGTTTGATCGGGCGGATAGCACAACTCCAAAATATCTCAAATATAACGGCCAGGTTGGAGGCGGCGGAGGTGGCGGTGGAGGTGCCAACGGATCTGGTTCTACCTGGAAAGCTGGCGGATCAGGTGGAGGTGGAGGCGGGAGTGGGAGCGGTGGAGGAACGGTGGTCATCTGCGCGCGTGTCATCTCAAACGCTGGAAGCATTCAATCGGTAGGTGGGAATGGTGGAAACGGAGGGAATGGTGGAAACGCTGGTAACTCATCAGGTGGATTCGCGGTGGCTGGTGCAGGGGGAGGTGGAGGTGGTGGAGCGGGATCGGGAGGAGCCGGTGGAACGATCGTCTTGGTCTACACCTCAATGTCAGGAGCCGGAACCATAAGCGCCGCGGCTGGATCAAACGGAACGTTCGGAACGGGAGGAGCCGGCGGAACAGATGACTCAGGACATACGGGAGATGCAGGAGTTTCTGGGACATCCGCTTCCACACCAGCGCCGGGCGTAATCATTCAACTTCAAGTCTAATCATTTCTCATCTATGGCAATACTTTACAGCGCAAGCGCACCTTCTGGATGGGGCGTGGACGAAACAGGACATTTCGTCAAAGTCCCAACGGGATACGTGGTCCAAGGAGGGCAGTACGTCGCTCCTTCCGGCTCATCCCCTTCCCCGACGACCTCAAGCACTAGGCCGCCGGTCTTTTCGACTCCGGCTCCCGCACCAACTCCTGCGCCGGCTGCGGAATTTGATTGGGATGCTCAAACGAAGCAACAAAAAGCTTCGATCCCTTCGAATTACAAGACAGTGAGTTCTTCTGTCGCAAGCCAAATTCAAAATGGAAGCTCAACAGACTATGAAGATATCCGAACGGTTTCTAAAAAGGTTGGTAATTCGATTGATGTTGAGTATTACGCCTACCAAATTCCAAAGGCGACCCTCGTAAACGCTCAAGGTCAACGTGTCGTCGTTCGTACTGATGGAAAACCAGGAAGCGCCAAGCTCCCCTCTTCTAACGACATGTTTTCTCAAGGATATCGCCTTGAGAAAGCTCCTGGCGTACCCGTTCAACCGTTCACGACGACCGGACAACAAACCCAGCAAACCCAAACCAACGGAGCGATTGATCAGCGTCAGAATCCCGACATTCTTTTACCAGATGGCCGCCACATTACTTCGAGCGACCCTCAGTATTCACAGCTTAAAGATGTTCCCGGAAGCCTTCAGATCAACCCCCAAACGGGCGCGGTCGTTCCTTCTATCAATGGGAATATTCAAACATTCGCGGATGGCAGCCAACTCGATCTTTCAACCGGTCTTCCAATCGCTCGAAATACACAGGGCGCGCCTTCATCTTCAGGAACGCCTACGGTCCCCCAGGGAAGCGATATCGGTTCCACGATCACAGGAGTTGATACAAACGGATGGACCGAGCCGATGAAACAGGCGTATCAAGCCATGTCAGATTACGTGACCAAACTCACATCTCAAGGAAAAATCGTAAATCCAAACATCACAATCGACGATTCAACTATCGCCCGTTTTGCCGATCAAGCAAAAGCGGAGCTCGATCCTTATTACAAGCAAGTTTTTGATCAAGCGACTCAAGACGTTCAGACTGCTATCAGCCGCGCGAAAGAAGATTACTCCACAAAAGAGAAAGGAATCGCTAGCAATTTCGCCCAGAATCTCGAAGGGACTCAAGAAAACTACGCTCGGCGTGGCCTCGAGTTCTCAAGCGATAGAGATAAAGCAGAACAACAAGTTCGCACACAGACACAATCCGACCTCGACGCCGCACAGCGCGCAACCACTCGAAGCATTCAAGACATCAGCACTCAAGGCGAACGGAAAATCGGAAGCGATGGACTCCCAAGCCTCGATACTTCGCTCTCTTTCTCAAGCGTCTCGAATCAATCACGTCCTGGAATCTACTCGCTCAATCCGGGAACTCAAACGACGCGAGCATTCAATCCTCTGGGTGGTGTTACGGGAGATATCGGACGTCAGCAACTCTTTGATACAGAGAGTCGCAAAAATGACCTTATTAATAACGAGCGTCAGTATCGCGCTAGCAATTACCAATAATCTATATGGCACAAGCAACCGTATTTAACCCAGTGACGAAACAGCGCAAGGTCGTCACTGTTGGTGATCCAAACGCTTTCGCGGGCGGTTTCATGCTCGAAACACCGACGCAGAACCTGAAGACATATACAGCGACTCCTCCGAAAGAGATTACGCGTGACGGAAGCCAACTATTTGCTCGCGACAACACCGCAGGAACCAGCACGCCCGTTCAGAACCCGGCGGCTCTTGGCGGTCTTGTAAATAGCGGGTATCAGGATTCTCGTGCGCCGATCTTTGGCGGATCGAATATGCCCGGTTCTTCAATGGCTGGTGCGAGCAATCCAATGTCTCCTTCAGCGCCTACGCCAACCGCGCCTCCGGTTCCTCCTGCATCTGGTCCAAGCTCCCCTTCTTCCGTAAATCCTGCCGATAGCTACAACTTCGCCATTTCCAGCCTCTTGAGACAGGCGCAGTCGGCCAACACCGGTGATCAGGACCTCATGGAACAACGAAACAAGATTATTCAGGAACGCTTCAATGCCGGCAACACCGCGACTCCTGATAATTTGCGTGTTCTCTCTCCTGGTCAGCAATCTTCTTTGCGCGGTCAACAGCAATCCGGTCTTGAAGATCAATTGACTGGCGTGAATTCGGCGATCCAGTCACGTGAAAAACAGCGAGATACCGCAATGAACTTGGTGCAGCAAGCGAATCAGATGCTCAAGGACTACCAAGCGAACGAGAATCAGACACGTGATGATGCCAGAAACCTTATCAAAGATCAGATTACGCTCTTTGGAAGTGATGCTTTTGGTAACGCATCCCCTCAAGAGCTGGCACACCTTGAGGGTCAGGCTGGCCTTCCTCCTGGTTCACTCGCAGCCGGTCAAAAGACCCTCAAGGAAAAAGAATTAGCCGCGAAGAGCGACGGATTTACATTGAGCGATGGTCAGACTCGCTACGACGCTCAAGGAAATCCGATCGCAACGGCGGGCGGCGGACCCGGCGACAGCTCGAAACTCCTGACCCCAACCGAAGCCGCAGCTCTTGGCGTTCCATACGGCACCACGCGCGGTGAGGCAGCAGCGCGCAGTATCGTCGCTCCTTTGACCCCACAACAGACTCAGAACTTCATTAACATCACAAACAAGTACCAAGCGGACTCAATCGTAAAACAGGGCGCTCAAGCAACCACAGCGGTTCAGATAGCGAATCAGGTGCTCGCGGACCCAGGCAAAGCCACTAACCAGCTCAAGGCTCTTTATTCTTTGGTTCACAATCTCGATCCGCAATCTGCGGTGCGTGAAGGTGAGCTTGCTTTAGCGAATCAAACGCAGAGCTTCTTTGATCGGTTTGCAACCTCAATCAAGAGCGTTACCGATGGTCAGCTTCTTTCTCCTGAAGCAACTAGAAACCTGGCAATGGCCACCAAAGACCTGGCCCAGACATGGGCGGACGCCGCAAAACGTCGCGATTCGCAGTATCAAGCACAAGCGCAGGTCGCCGGCGTTGGTGATGCCTTCAAACAATACATGGGTGGATTTAGTCAGAACTATGGTCAACCGGATTCTTTCGGCGGAGGTGGTGGACAACCTACCAATACTCCCAAAGTGACGATTGATAGCATCGAACAATCAATCGGTACGTCCCTCAGCGCTCAGAAACGTCAGGACGCGCAAGAAGCAATCGACGCTTATAGAAGTGGCGGCGTTGAACCATCCGTCGATGATATCGCTCATCTACTGGGTTTTAAGTCCGAGTCGCAAACCTCGTTAAACGGCCAGGGTTCCCAGAACCTCACTTCGGCGATCGTATCCGTGAAGCCTCAAGGCGCATACGGAGGGCAATGCGGTGAGTTCGTTCATTCCATCGTCGCGAATTATCCATACGGTCTCAACTCCATCGAGTCGAAAGAATCCGTCATCAACGTACCGAATACGGAACTTCCGCAAGTTGGTGATGTGGTCATTCAACGCATCGGCGGCAAGAGCGGGCATGTCGCGGTCGTGAACGCTGTCGATCCCCTAACCGGTCACATTCGACTCACTGAATCTAATTATTACGATAAGAGCAAACCGGAACGTGTCACCAATGATCGCGTGATCAGCATGGAAAACCCATCTATCAGCGGTTATTTCCGAGGGAAGCTCAAAGTCTAATCCTATGGCTCTTACACAGTACCAATTACAAATGATCCAAGCGGACATTCGTGCGAAGAACGCTCAGAAGAGTGGGGCATTCTCTGGCACGCCTGCTCCATCAAATACGAACCTGACACCTATTCAACAAAAGGTTCAGGACGATTTGAGAAAGAAGGGATTGCTTCAAGATGCTCCAACGGATGATCGGCCGAATAGCTCTCAAAAGCCACCGATTGATACAGGTAACAAGGCATTAAATTTTATTGTAAATAATCCTGTATCTCGTGGACTCGATAGAGCCGGTCAAGCCATCGGCAATTTCGGCATTGGTGCGGCTAAATCGGTTGGGAATCTTGCTCTTGGAGCCGCTGAACTTGGTTCGCGTGGCCTCGAAGCAGGATACAACCACACTATTGGTGCGCTCACGGACGCAAAGGCATTCGATGGTGCGGACATGGCACATCAGGCCAATGAGGACTACATGACACCAGAAGGAACGGCCCAGAAAGTTGGATTCACGGCTGGTGTCATCGGTTCAGCGTTTCTACCTCAAGCGGCAGGAATGAGAGCCGCAGGTGCAGCAAGCGCTCTCGGTGAAGCTCCCGCAGCCGCCCGAGCCCTTGCAGGCTTTGCCACAGAAGCCGCTCCTCAACTTCTTTTGAATTCAGCTCGTGAAGGAAAGGTTTCGAAGGAGGCCGTGGTCTCTTCCGCCCTTCAAGGCGCTGGTGCAATCGGTGGGAAGCTTGTGAACATTCCTCTGGCGATTGGACAGGGCGCGCAAGGCGTTTCTGATATCGCGAATGGAGATTTGGTCGGTGGTGCAACCAACCTTGGATTTGGCGCGCTTGGATTAAAGCAGTCCGTGAAGAACCCAGGTCTTTTCGTGAATCACGAAGTCCTTCCTCCGAGTCCTCAAAAAATGCTGAACAAAGGGATTGATACCTATAACAAGGTTCTAGGCACGAACAAATCAGCAGCAAAGAGACTGCAAAGTCTTGAAATGTCGGGAAGAACCGCGAAATCTCCCGGTCAAATACTAGCCGAGCATGATATTCCACTTGAATCCGACGGAAATAATACGTTCAATACCACAGAATCGCGTAAAATTGTTCGTGAAAAAATGAATGGATGGGATAGCTTATTGAGCAAGGCGCTCCAAAATGACATGCCACGCATCTCTCTAAACGAAATGCGCACCGATGCGATCAAGAGCATCAAGAGCTCTTCCGGCATGTCTTCCCTGGCAAGACAAGAAGCAATCCAACAAGTTGAAAAAGCTTTTTCAGCAGAAATAGATACACACGGTGAGCTAGTGACAGATAGAACCGCAAACGATATTAAAAGGGGTCTTTATGCAGATTCATATAATCGCGGCGTTCCCGTATCTGGTCAGGAAGGCTTACGGCGAGCATCTGAATCTCTCAAAAGGAAAATCGAGAATGTTAACGATGATGTTGATGTCAAAAAAATCAATCAGATTCTTGGTGAGCTTAGCCAAGCGGATCTGGTCCTAAAGGAAAAACATGGAGCGGTTGTTCAGGGGGGTATGCTTGGTAAGAAGCTGAATGCCATGGTCGGGACAATCATTGGAAGTCATTTCGGTCCTCTTGGAGCAGCAGCAGGGCATGAGGGTGGTAAAATTATCGCTGATTACGAGATTGACCCGTATAGAAAAACAATGGCAGCACAACGAGGAATAAATCTATCGAAATTCATACGTCCTCAAGATCAAGTAAGAAGCTCTATCGAATCGCAAATGCAGAGTCGTGAACAGGTGCAAAACGGCAGAAAATTGCTTCCTGCTCCGGCGACGCCACTTGGCGCGCCGGCTCAAACGCCAACGCGTCAACCAACGCAGGCGGAGATAGTACAAAATCTTCGTCAACAGGGATACAAAGGCCCATTGACGAAGTTTGATATGGATCTTCAGCGCAACATGTCAGTCAAGGCTCTTCCACCGGCGGGAGGTGGCCCAGGGGCCCCAGTCCGGCTTCCGCCAATCGGATATACTGGCTACTCAGTTGATGATAATGGCTATCTCAGCCCGCCTCCTGGTGGGCCGATATCTAAACCCCTTAAAAGCCTCAAAGGAGTAAAACCAAGAAAGAAGTAGGATTATTTTCTGCCTTGCAGCTCTTCATTGATTCTCTTGATTTCATTGAAGGGCTGCATTGCTATTTTGTGGTGAAAATCCTTCATAGCAGCCTCATCTCGTTCGCGAGACTTATTCATTATCTCGTCTAACTTCCTCTTTGATCTGTCGTGTCTCCATTCTTCGAATCGACTCGAAACGAAGAAATACGCAGCGATCGCGGCAAAGATGGTAATGAATAACAAAATATAATACATACCTATTAGCGGTTTAGAGGTCACGAATGGCCATTATCAGTAGGATACAGACGGGAACGGCTACGATCAAGGCGAGGATACAAGCGCATCCACTCTCCCTTCCCCTCCCCTTTTCAAAAGGCGATGGATAACCCATATCGTCGGAAATACGCAAAGACTAGCGCAGCCAATACAACCATGATGATTCCAGCCCCGATGATCAGGGTAATTCCAATGTCTCGATCTTTATCTTCTTCGTTTGGATGTGGCATAAGGTTTATGCCGAGTGAACTAAAAGGACACTCGGTGGTGCTTAAACCCAACTCAGCATTACTGCCTTGTTGTTTACCGAGTGCCCATTTTGAGGCACTAATAAAGTAACGCGAGAACTTGCGTTCCGAGTTGGGTTTAAGCGTTTGTAAATTACCTTGGTTAAGCGGTTTTTGCAAGATCTTTTGAATGATGTTCCTTTTGGCAATCAGGGCACACCATTTTTATTCTTCCCTCTGTATCCATCTGGTACAAAGGTGACTCTTGCAATTGCCGTTCATCATTTAGGTGGGCTATCACACGATTTGCGATTTCTTCGTTCAACCCATCGTCCCATGTGGTTTTGAAGAAGTTTGGCTTCTGCTGAGCAAGCATGTCGGAGTCATCATCAAGAATTGCGTATTGAGTGACTTCTGGGTGCCGATCTAGCCAGTCTTGAATCTCGTATCCACGCGACGCGGACTGATAACCACCTTTCCCATCATAGTCTTCACCGTTAATGAATCCTCCATTGGACATACTGCGCAGCAGCTGAGGAGTCGTATCAATAAATTGACAAACCTGCCTCTTCACCTCTTCCCGCGTCTCCGGCCACAAACGCCAAGTTGATGACAGGACTACCTCGCATCCAGTCGCTTGAACGATCCGATCCACGAGCAAAGCCATATAGGGATCAATACCGATCACTCCACGATGTCGTTGCATTGTTTTTGAACAGTTAACGACACCATCTATATCTAGAAATAGAACCTTCATATTTAGAAGTCGCCAGGAGCAACCTGGAAACAGGTAAGTCCAAGAGAGCGCCACATATCAACCACCTGATTTCGATCATCGAATACACAATGAACGTAATAGTTTGGTAGAATCTGAGTCTCCAAGATTTCACGTTTAATAATTGAGTCCTTACGGCTATCCCCTGACTTGCGCATGATCAGGTCCTTATACTTGAAGTTGTATTTACTGAGCCATTCTTCTGTTTGCGCCCTGTACTTATCTTCCCTACCTGATACGAATATCAGCGGAAGCGATGCTGCAAGAGTATTCACAACACTTGCGACAGCGCTGTTCACTCTATCGTTCACGCATGCAGATGCGTCGTAAGGGCTACGACCATCTAAAAGCGCGACGGTGCCATCTAGATCACAGATAAAGGCTCCTGGGAGGCTTGTATTTTGCTGAATTGGATCAGTGACCGTGGTTCTGCGCTTTAGGTTCTCTTCATACATCTCACGGATCACCTTCTCTCCGACGCTCTTTTCTCCACGCTCCGCGTCACGTGCGATGCAATCTTCTAGAGATGCTTCGAAATCTTTTACCTCGAAAGCAGCTCCTTGAATGTTGGCGATCTCGCGTAGAGTTTTCTCATGGATGGGATTAAAGTTTGTATCGTCCACGATGATCGTCTCACGGTAGAAAAGCACTCGCTGAACAATCAGATTCCGTACCTCTATGATGATCTTCTCGTTCGGTTTGCTATAAGCACCGTTATCCAACATCATCCGTAAATCGTCCTTAGAGACACGATGCACGCCTTGCCTCACTTGCTCCTTGGCCCACGTGGACTTCCCAGAAGCGGGAAGTCCACGGAGCATGATTATTTTTGCGCTCATAATTATGCAGCGATTTCAAGCTTCTCCTCTCCCTTATCAATAGCTTGGTTTTCGTATGCGACGCTGACATGTCCATCGAGTAAGTCGTGATAGATCTTAACCGCCTTCTTTTTAGCTAGGTTCTCAAGATGGGCAAAATCAATCTGTTTGTGCTTTTTAACGAAGCCCCACATTTCTTCTTCAAACATGTCATGGTAAGCCACCTCAATCACTCGGCCTGTCTGTTCACGACCTAAGCGCTTTTCAAATAAAGGTTGTAACTTTTGCATGATCTTCTGGATGCGTTGCATCGTCATAGCCTCATTGACCAACTTCATTTCAACGTAGGTCTCAGAATGCTTGTTATTACCGCCAAATATGAGAGCATTGTCCTCTTTGAATTCTTGAGTCACAACTTTCGCGCACACACGATCACCCCATTTGTTAATGAACGCTGGGTTCTTTAATACAATCCCCTCACCTTTTTCACCGAGGATAGATTTACCGACGAACTCCTGAAGCGAGTCAGGTAGAGGGTTCTCAAACGCACCGAACAGTTGCACAGTCTCAATGCCGTACTTCTTCCCAACCTCATATACCTCTTCAATCGTGTACCAGGTGCATTGTCGAGCCTTCTGGCGCTCAATCTCTTCGCTGTCTTCTCCTTCCAGCTTGAATTCGGCTGGCAGAACCAGCACATCGAACAGGTAGAATTTCTTATAAACGGTCTCGTTGTAAGCGATCGTATGACGAACGAGCCATTCACCGAACAGGCGGCAAGATGGATTTTCCTCTAAAAATTTACGAATGCCCTCATGTGATTTTACATAATCAACAAAGCCATTGAATCCAGCTACCAATTGCTGAGTACGCGAACCGCATTTAATTTCTCCATCCTCAATCCATATCTGTGCATTTGCTCCATCTACCTTCTCTTGGGCATAAACCTTCCCAAATAAGATTCCATCATTATCTTCATCCCCCAATCGTTTAATCTTCGGATATTTAATGTGCATATAGTACTTAGATATTCCAAATGTCAGTGTTTTAATTTCCCCTGAGGCTTAAAGGAAACCTTGAATACTGGATTCAGAATGTGCTCAACATCAGGATCGTCTATCTCAACCGTCTCCCCTTTCATCAGCTCTGAGAGAGCAACGTCGGATAGAAGCTCTTGAAACGCCTTGATCTCATGAGTGCATTTATCTATGCTCTCAAGCTCGCTCTTTAGATCGGACATGATGGCAGCCTTTATTCCCTGAACTTTCAGCTTTGCTTGTTCGAGTTGCTCAAGCGCTTCGTTATACCGATGCGAGTTTGTGAGAGCGTCCTTGACGATCGTTTTAAGATCTCGTCGTTTAGCTTTTTCACTTTTTAGATTGTCGTGAATATCTTTCAAGCGTTGTGACATATCAATTTCCGAAGTACTGAGCGACATACTTTCCATCCTTTGAGATGGCGATGCCTGTGTGAGTAAATTGCGATTCCAGAATGTTTGCGCGATGTGTGGGGCTTTTCATCCAGGCATCGCTTACCGCTTCGGTCGTGGTGAATCCCACTGCGAGATTCTCCCCAACGAGCCAAAAGCGTCCGCCTGCTTGAACCATGAAATCCCACGAGTTCTTCCCGTCCGGCGTCCGATGCGCGAAGTACACGCGTCGCGCCATGTCATCCGCTTTTAGTTGCGCTGCCTTCACAAGGGCGGGGCTCACCCGCAATGCCTGTAGGTGGTTTTCCACCCGTTCCGAATTGATCCTTGTGAAGATCTCTCCTCCCCGAATCGGCGTCGCATACGCCGATTTTGGGTAGATTAAGAGTAGGAGCGCCGCCAAAAGGAGGCTTCCCAGTAGTTTCATATTCGATTTTAGTTATTCTTTATCTTCTTCGACGTGTTGGCAGGTCCGGCACATTCTTCCCTTACTCACCTGTTTCCAGGACTTGCCTCCACATTTAGGACACGCGCTTTTTTCCGCTGACATAGTTCATGGCTTTCTCAATCTCTGCTCGGGCAATTGAGCCTCTCACTAATTGCGTGAGCTCATCCAATTGAGCCATGAGTGGAAGGAAATACGAGTTAGAGCCAGCACCCGCAAACTCGATACCAGCATCAGTCACAACGAATCCAGCTAATGCCTTCGCATCTTTGTATGTTCTAACCTCCTTCGTTCCATCTGCCTTCTTCATCGTCACTTCGATATCAAGGAGGGTCGGCCTTTGTTCAACCGGCTTGTTTTTCTTTACCATCTTCTTTGGCATAGCTTTCTTAGCGATAGGTTTTTTAGCCAATGGCTTTTTTACAACTGACTTCTTCGCAATCACTTTATTAACGGATTTCTTTGTAACAGTCTTGGTAGACATAAAGGTAAAAATTTACTTCTTAATAAGTTTCTTAAGTTCTGATTCAAGGAATGTTTTATGCTTGGCATAATTCATTCCAACTGGCGTACTCGTGTTCGCTTCCCTTTTTAGACGGTCTATCCTCTCTTTCGTAACGACAGTGTGAAGCCACTGCTTGGCCGCTGTTGGATTTTGATGCCACCACCCGATATGACAGTCGTGGCAGAGCCATTTGAGATTGTCAGGGTCAAATTCTAGCCTTCGATATGTTCCCTTCGGATAGATGTGACTCATCTGGCGATCAGGCGACCTGCACCTGAGACACTTTGGACCGTCACGAGCATCTAGGAGTTGCCGTAGAAGTCCGATGATCACCCTCTTCTCGTAGGGTGAGAGCTTCATATCGCTTTTATTCGCTTGATGAGACCCTTGATGTTCTCGACATCTTCATCGGTTCCCCAGGCGAGGTCATAGGCCAGCGCATCTAGCGCCTCAAGGAGAAAGCTCTTTTCTTCCTTGGTGAAAGTGATCGTCATACCACTCGACCGTATTCAGGAACAAATTGACCCTGTTCGTTGAGGAATTCTGAGAGATGCGGGATCTCGCGGAGCGTTCGATAATCTTCCCCTACCAGCTCTCCCGACACTGGATCCTTCCAGATTGCCGTTGGAATTTGATATTCCCCTCGGAAGAAAGCGGCGCACCGCTCAATATTCAGCCCGTAGTTCCCCTTGCCTTTCTTGTAGACCAATCCGCCGAACATCACCCAGTCACCGAAGCGTGCGGTATCGTTTTCACTCTGCATGAGGTGCCGAATGTCTTTCCGGGTGAATTCGTGAATATTCATTCTCTCGCACCAGGCATGCACCCGTTTCAACGCTGACACCATGCCTCGATAAAGCGAGATTTTGCGCTTACTGACGATGTGCCCGCATGAGACACATCTTTCGAGTTCTCCATGGGTAGGCATATCAGTTGACGGTAACGCCTAGCTTATTTAGCTTTTTCTCGATCTCACTCATTTGATCCGATAGGACCGTTCCAAGCGCGTTCACTTCCGTCTGCGTCAGTTGGATAGAAGCAAAGGAAGATAGTGACACCAATAAGTAACCCGATGACGAAGCATCTGACATAAGTGTGAAGGTTCGGATAACGCGGCGCGCGTCTCCACGCACCGTCATCATCTTGAATAATGTGCATATTTACGTGAGCTTTTCTTTGATGCTGTTGATTATTTTTTCCATGGATTCTCGATACCAGACCTCGAAAGACTCTTTTGTTTTTCCGCTTTCGTGCAGTTGCTCCCAGTAGCGGAAGAACACATTTCGGAGGCGAGCACTCGGTGATTTCTCCCATTTTTCAAGTTTTATCTCTGGTAAATCTTCCTTATCAATCTCAAGCACGGGACTATCGAGAAAGAAGAAATGGCCTAATAATCCTTTCATCTGGAAGACTTCTGTAATCTGCTCTGCTCCGATTTCTTGCGTATCGACCTGTAAGCGAATGCTGTTGTCGGCCATCGTTGTCACTTTGGTAATTGTTGCTGGTAGTACTGCTTTCATAAGGTGCGTTGAGGTTAGTTAGGCGTTCTCACATTCATCCCCTTCTTCCGGGCGAGGTCATCTCGCATCTCTTGAAGCTTTGCGATGCCAGCCAATCGTTCCTCTTCCGTTTGAACTGGTGTATCGATTGGAGGGGCGCCCGCTGGCTGTGTTTGCGTAGTCTGACGCTCTACTTCGTTTGGATGATCGGTAACGTATTTCTTCACGAAGGTTCGTAGCGCGGCTTCGTAGTTGGAATATTTCTTTCCTTTCGCTTCGCAGTAGTCGATCACGTCTTCTGCTCGGGCTCTTACGATCCGCTCTGAGACGTGGAACTTCTGCATGATCTTCGAGATTGCGTCCTGTGGGATGTTCCGTAACCAGTCGATAGACCTCTCCACTTTTCCAGATTCTGAATTTTCTTCTTTAATCTTTCCTCTTTCATCTTTACCCTTTACCCTTTCCCTTTTAAGGGAGGGTCCTAGAAGGGACTTATCAGCGGCATCGAAGAGTCTTAGAAGGGGCTTGTAAGCCTCTCTATCTCTTAGCCCAAAGAGCTCGATCACCTTGGGATTCTCGCTAAATAGACGAAGTATGGATTTTGTAACGTTATCTAGTTTGTTGAATTGCGTTGCCTGATTTTCCAAGTAGTTCACGATGAAGATATATCCACCTCTGTAGATTATTTTTCCGTCTTTTTCGAACTTGTCGAGAATTGCTTCCGCGTCCTTGACCCCTGTGTAGGGGCTTACAAGGGGCTTCTTCAAGGGATAGATTCCGCTGATGTGGAGGAACTTATTTACGAGAAGAAAGAACCAGATGACCTTCTCTCCATCCGAAAGACTTGAGAACCACTCACCGTCCCAAATTTCTGTCTTTATTGGTCGATATTCGGACATATGGGACAATTTAATTTCGAGGTTCCCATTTAATCTTCTCCAGCTCCTGTTCGATCAAAACGAGCTCTCTTATTTCCTTATTGATTTCTTCACCGAGAAGAAAACTCATCCGTTCAAGAGCCCGTATCTGACCTTGCTTTCTTGCACTATTTAAGAGTTTTTCGAGCTTTCTATGCTTGCGATCTTTTACCGCTTGTAAGTTCTGTTGCTGAACTTCCCGTGGAAGTGGCGCGTGGCCGTTCTGTGGTGCGAAAGAGCTAGATGTCATATCGCTAGAAGTTCATCAGCGATTCAACGATTTCCTCGACTTCTCTCAAAGTTTCTTGCTGATAAGCGAGCAGAGAGTCGATCTCCGCTTGAACGCTTTCGCGTGTCACTTCGATAATGAAGAAGTCTTTAACCTTGAGACGTGGGTCGTAGAAGCAGAAGTGAAGTTTTTCAAGGTCTTCGTTGACAATGAAATACTGCATGGACTGCTCTTTGTATTCACTAGGAATTTCCTTGGTGAGCACGGCTTCGATATGCCGCGCGGAAGCAAGGCATTTAGTCTCGACCGCTTCGGTGATCTTTTTCCCCTTTGCTGGGATCACGAAACCATCAGGAGAAACCGCGATATTTTGATTATCGTCACGCGTCCAGATGACAAGCGCCGTATCAACCTTTTTGCCGGTCATTGCTTCGAAGCGCTCGAGAGCTTCACCTTCCAAACGAGTTCCCCGATCCATGGGGTTCTCGCCATCCGCTGGGAGCCCAATGCGCTCAGCGATCAACTCGTAAAAGCCAATTTTCTTACCCGTGCCGCGCTTCACGACGATATCTTTGAGGCGAGAGCCAGTGATCTTTCGTAAACGTGCGGCGAGCCATTCTTCTCGATCATCGAATTTAAGAACGTTCATAGTTGTGGGTTATTTTTAAGCTTCTCTACTTCTTTTAGGCAGTTGCTGCATTGACGACTCTCATAATCGAACACTGTTAAGCGAATGCTGCTTTCAGTCCGTCTCTCATCCATCAACATTCCACAAAGTGTTAGCTTTCTTTTCCCTTTGCACTTATCTGGTGATGCGATATGGAGCTTTCTTCCGCGTGCATTGCCGCTGAAGTTTGGTTGATTAGGGTGCGTAGCCGTACAAACGACGTATCCGTACCCAAATATGTCCAGTCTTTCCATATGGCTTTAAGCTACCGTCTTCTTAATCTTGAGCTTCAATCTCTCGATGATCCCATCGGCTTGGACCTTCGTTATTTGAGTGATCGAGACTCCGTAATCAGCACGGCATCGTGATGCGATGTCCGCTTTTGTGACACCAGCCTTCTGAGCAAGTACATCGATTTCATCCTTCTGTTCCTGCGTTGCCATATTCCCAATCGCTGGTTTCAATTTTTCAGGCTCAGGCTTTGCGGCGCTCAGGTCCGAGAAGTCTTCTGGTGCGTAGATATCTGAGAATAGACCAAGTTCAGAGCAGCATTTCTTGAGCGAGTCACTTTTTGCCGCCTTAAATGAATCTCCTGGATCAACATAGTTCCCATATGTCTTTTTCCATCCGTATCGGTCGTCTCCCCTAAGCTTGCTGTATGCCCATGGCTCAATGGTTCGATCACCTTTCTCATAGCTCAGAATCTCACGAGCCATGGGATGCCCTCCGAACTGCCCGATCTGTTGGCCTGTTGCTTTGATCGTGAGCTCGCCTTCGACAATGGCGTGGTCTTCGACGATCTGACTTTTGATTACCCGGTGAGACCATCCTCCATGCCCGTAGACGAAATTAAGCTTACGAATGTAGATATTTACCGGGATGTATGACAGGTCTTTGCCTCCACGCCCCGGCAGAACCTTCACAAAGGCTCTTGGCGTACGGGCGCGGATCGCCATGATCTGCTGGTCCGTAATTTCTGTTTTCACTAGTGATAAAACCATCTTGGCTGGTACAGAGATCGCTTTATCATCGATCCCTTTGATTGGGTTCTCATCTATCGGAACCAGAACGGGCTCCGATAGACTCTGGTCATTTTTCATAGATCCTGTGCCCCGAAGGGCAATGAAGTATTAAAGTTAATCTTCCATTTCGAGCTCGAACTCTCTTTCTTGGTCAGCAGCAACCTGTCCCTCGATGTGATCGCAGCCGAGGCAGCATCCCCAGTCTTGGATCGCATCGTCTTCTTCTTGACCCTCGAGCATCTGATGACAGCGAGGACATTCCATAGGCTTAAGCTCCGAGACCCTTGAAGATGCAGACTGCAATAAACCCTCCGAACAAACCCATGAGCATTAATCCCTTGAAGTACTCCTGACGTGCCTTCGCTCGCTGTTTAGCGGCGTAAGCTAAGTAGTTGCGCATAATCCTGTACGGCCGAAGCCGAAGTAAGTTGAATAAATTCTGTCTGTTCAATTGTCGAAAGAGCGCCGCGACGCTTATGTTTTTGGTCGGCATAACGAAAAGCAGTTGCCAGGGGACAACTGCTCGTTACGCCGATGGAAAACAAAAGAATCCACCTTTTTACAGGTGGATTCTTCTTTCTGTTCTCTACTGTGGTTAGCGGGTTCTAGCGCTTGGACCACTGTGGAGCACGGAGAGCAGACTTTAGAATCCACCTGCATGCGACGAGCACCTCTTCATTTGGAAAGTTACAACCGCTCGCTTCTCACTCCCCGCTCTCCATCTCAACCTTACTTCTATATCTTAGCCTACTTAGATAAGAGCGTCAAGTCTTCTTATCCACAGCCTTCTGAGCATCGAACCTCTTCTTCATTAACTCTCGTTGGTAGCAATTTCGACATTTCCCTTTTGCTTTGTGCGGATTGTCGGGGGAACCGCATACGATGCAAGGTGCATCTACAGTGATTGTTCGTTTCATACCTCAACACTCTATCCCTTCGATCTTATCACGTCAAGCTAAGATGCTTTTCTAGCAAAAACCTTCTTATATTCGGCCTGAAGGTCTTTACGATCAGAGTGGGTGTAGACCATCGTGTTCTGAATATTCGCATGGCCCATCATCTCTTTTAGATAGAAGATATTTACTTCGTTCTTCACGCCCTTGGTTGCAAACCCATGACGGCATGAATGAGGCGATAAAGGCTTGTCGATCTTGAGGTCCGAACGGACGTTCCGAAAGATATGTTGGACCGCATGGCGCTCGATCCGCTTCCCTGGGTCTACCGAATTGAAGCTGATGAACAGCGCCGGGGACGCAGAGCTGAATTTAGAGAGCATTTTGGCTCTTACGTCGATCCATTTAACGAGCAGCCGATGGGTCTCATCATCCCAGTACACGTCCCGATGATGATTCCTACGCTTGAAGGTGCGGACATTAACCTTCCTCTCTTCCATATCAAGGCTATCCATATCAATCTCCATCATCTCCCCTAACCGGAGTCCGGTCGCGAATAAGAAGGCGACGATTGTTTTGTTCCTAAGCTCAATGGGGAAATACTCGTCAAAATAGCCCATTATTCGAGCAAATTCATCTTCACTTAGATACGGCCTGCGTTCTGTGTCCAAGACGATCGGCATGGGAATCAGATCATGTTTGAACGGTACAAGAGCCTGTCTATCAAGCCATTTCCAGAGAGACCGGAGGCAGGTGACGTAATGCGCTCTCGTCTTATCCTTAAGCTCCATCGTTTCAAGACTTTGAACGAACTGTGTGATGTCTTCCAAGGAACAAGTTTCAATCTGTTTATTCTCTAATGCTAGCCACTTTTCCAACGCGTAGAATCCGTATTTATATGAGGTAACTGTTGCAGGGGAATGACCGCTCGCGAGCCATTGAAGGTAGCGAGCTACAGTCGAGGAATGCATCATAAATAAAAGCCGCCCGGCTTACTCCCACTCTCAGCTTTCAGACCGAAGAGTGGTTTCAGACGGACGGCCCCCTAAATATAGCCTAAAAATAGGCTAAATAAAAGGTTTTGCGTCAATCGGTTGCCACTTGGCTGAAAGCTCCGTCTTGCGACGGGGTGACCGTGAGGTCCCAAGTGTGAGATTGAATAATATTTTCTGTTCCCCTGGACTGAGAACCTTACAGCAACATTATTCAATGTCAACTGCATCTAGCGACTCGTTCGCATGGATAGCAGTGCTTACCATCGCGCTGACAATAATAAAGTGGTCTCATATATTTTTAGTATAAGAGTAGAACAAAAATAGAACAAGCATATCTCTTGTGGATAAGAATACGCGTTTTTCTTAGTATTTTAGCCTTTTACCCTTTGCATAATGAACACATTTGGTATACAATGCCACCGTATGAAAACACCATTTCGCAGATCATCCGACGGAAAGATGCGGATTCCCGCCTCTAAAGTCGCGAAAGACATGAAAGAAGAGAAGGCCGAGGCCAAATCTTCGAATAAGAAGTCCTCAAGTAAAGCCTGCTAACGCAGACTTTCAAAAACCGCTATGAATTTAGCTCCTCTCAACTGGCTCAAATACCATTGGAGGATTTTTCGTTTCTTCTTCAAGAATCTTCCTGCTGGTGAGTGGTGGAGCTTCATTCCCTGGATGTTTCTCGACGTGGTGATCACAGAAGATTCCCGCATGCGCGCTCCCCTCTTCTGTCGAAGCCTCACGATCATAAACGGTGCCGGTCTCTTTTCCCACGAGAATGTCTTTGTACGAAGTGCATTCGATGCAAGAGGAGGAAAGCTCAATCTCTACGCTAGTCACTTAATTCTCGGTGATCAGAGGATCCGACAAGGCTTATCAGACGCATAGGCCCTCGCCGAGTGGGCACGAAGTCGACCGATTAACCCGGTATATAAACCTCGAAAGAGGAGTTAACCCGGATCGTCGTGCTCCATACTCGGTGGGACATTTAATAAATCGCTAACCTTTATATGGAGCAACAACTTTCTTTCGGACAAAAAGCAGTGGGCCTTACATTCAACCCATCGAACGATCCAACCGTTCAGAAACTAAAAGAGCTTTACGCTGAGATCATTGATCTCTGCGACCAAGCAAGAACTGTTCACGGACGTAATGAAAACGCTCGCTTATTCTCTATTGCAATCACAGAAGCCCAAGGCGCTCAGATGTGGGCCGTGAAAGCTGCTACTTGGAAAGACTAAGTATGAGCTACGGACCAACAACGACCGCCGAAGGAGTGAAAGCCGAACCGCGTAAGATCACAGCTTTCGAAAGACGACGAATGCTCCGCATTGCACGCATTAACAAACAGCCGAACACTAACAAGCCTTTAATCCACGGAACAAATTGCCGTGTATGCAAAACCGAATGTCGGCGTATGGATGAACGGATGATCGTGAACTACTGCTCAAAAGAGTGCCGCTCTAAAAGACATAATTCCAAATAACATGAACTTCTCTCAAGCTCTCGATTTTCTAAAGATTGGTTCACGGATCAAGCGTCCATCATGGGATGGTTACCTCGAACTCCAAAGACCAGACGGAGGAAGCAAAATGAATCGTCCTTACATCTACGCAGTCTGTAAGGATGGAGAGATCGTCCCAGCTGTAATAAACATGCTGGACATAATGGCAGAAGATTGGGAGACGCTTAGCTCACGCTAGGCTCTCACCGTGAGTGGTGGTGTGCCATGCGTTACAGCGCGGACTCGTAAAACGGTCGGCCACACGCTGTCACCACTCTTCACGGTGGGAATCAAGCTTATGTACACAGGATTCGGCTCATGCGGCAATTCAGAATTCCGCCTCACGCCTTATCACCGCCCACTCGGGCAAGTATCAGCCATTTCCACTCCATACCCCTTTAGTGAAGCGGACTCACGCCGGCCCCATAAGCCGGAGAGACAGGTTCGACTCCTGTGTGGGGAACCAAGCAAGCGTATACCGTTATGGACACGGGCCAGACTGTAAATCTGGCGTCCTTCGGGGCTGACTGTGTTCGATCCACAGAGCTTGCACCATAGTGAGACATCGCAACGTCAGCGGGAGTCATGACCCGTGAGAGGTCCGGTCGAAAGACCCTAGGACAATAATCGTTGCCTCTCGCTGGGGGGATGAGGTGAGACTGTCTGGGTTCCGTCCCAGCCGGTTGCAGGTCTCTCCCCAGCGGGAAGGCCCTATGAAGGGGCTTAGAAGACTCTTTGATTATTGAAAAACATTCATTCTATGCCATTAGGAGGTAAACGGCCTGGTGCTGGCCGAAAGAAAGGTAAACAGAGCCTTGAGAAAGAGGCGGCGAAGAAAGTCGTCTATGATTTTGTGGTTGAGAACTTGAAGCCAATTCTTAACGGCCTACTTGAACGCGCTGTAGGTGTCCGTGCAATCAAATACAACAAGAAAGGTGAGGAGATTATCTATTCCATCCCCCCGGACCCCTTCGCCGGCAAGACTCTACTTGAACAGGGTGTTGGTAAACCGCCTGAGAGTATTGATCACACTTCAGGAGGCGAGAAGATGAATCAGATGGTCATCTATGTCCCCAAAAAAGACGAATAGTCCCACAGTGGACGTCCTCGTCTCGGAAGGGATTGGAGAGAACAAGAAGAAGGCTTACTTCGGACAGTTCTTCATCAGGAGCGAAACATCATCTATTCCTTGCAGGGCCGTTGGTAGTACCAAGCGAATGATGGTCACTGAATGTTTGAGAGCGTACAGAAAGGCATTGAATGTCACTCAGAGCCCACAGTTCAACCTAGTAGAGTCTAATAAATAGCTGAACAAGACAAAAAAACCGCTACTCACCCACGCGGTTTTTTATGTCTGAATGGAAACCCAACCCTGGTAGCCAAGAGCGCGCGCTTCGAAGCAGCGCTTTTGAGCTTTTCTATGGTGGTGCCGCCGGTGGAGGTAAGAGTGATTTCCTTTTAGTTGATGCGTTGGGCCAGGTGAAGAAGAAATCCTATAAAGCCGCTCTCTTTCGCCGTAAGTACACAGAGCTTGAGAAATCATTGATCTTGCGTAGCCACGATCTCTACCCATCTCAAGGCGGTCGATACAACGAACAGAAACACCGTTGGACCTTTCCAAGCGGCGCAATCATCGACTTCGCCCACATGGATAGTCAGTCGGACGTTTACGATTATCAGTCGGCTCAATACGCCTACCTTGGTTTTGATGAGGCCACGCACTTCACTGAGTTTCAAATCGAATACATGAAGTCCCGCTGTCGGTGCGCGGATGGCTCAGTCAAGAAATACATTCGTTATGGCTCGAACCCTGGTAACAGAGGTCATGCCTACTTCAAGGGGCGTTTCATCCAAAATAAGGAGCCCTATCAGCTTTATCACGACGACAAGACAGGTCTTTCAATGCAGTTCATCCCCTCAAAGGTTTACGACAACATCGTCCTCATGAGTGGAGACCCTGATTACGTCCATCGTCTCGAAGGTTTGCCAGAGGATCAAAAGAAAATGCTTCTCTTCGGTGATTGGGATGTATTCGAAGGCCAATACTTTAGTGAATGGCTCCATGAGATCCACGTTGTTACCCCATTCGAGATTCCAAGTAGCTGGCGACGCTTCCGCACGACGGACCACGGTCGAACCAAGCCAACAGCCTGTTTATGGGGCGCAGTCGATCATGACGGGAATATCTGGTGGTATCGCGAGTATTACATGGCCGGTGTCGATGCCGATATCAACGCAGCTGAGATCGCTCGCCTATCTGGTGAAGAGAAATACGCCTTCTCCCTGCTCGATAGCGCTTGTTTCGCCAAGACCGGAGCCGGTGAGACGATCGCGGAAATCTATGAGCGCAACGGCGTGAAGTCTATTCCCTGGCCAAAGAACCGTATGGCTGGTTGGTCGCTCTTCCATGAATACCTGCGTCACGTTGATCCAGTCACAAAACATAAGCACCCGCCGAAGATGCGCTTCTTCTCCAACTGTCTGAACGCGGTTCGGACCATCCCAACCCTGATTCATGACGAG
>ERZ869929.119-NODE-119-length-43403-cov-5.504660_pt1 | contig 43403 bp, 62 predicted proteins | sample MGYA00579312_ERZ869929 | MGnify/ENA primary metagenome ERZ869929 (study PRJEB32216, sample SAMN09231818) | wastewater metagenome | place: USA: Maryland | collected 2016-08-09 | study: EMG produced TPA metagenomics assembly of the PRJNA472060 data set (Reclaimed... | reverse complement strand
CTAACGACCAGGCTTGCTATGGTGTCTGCTGCTGCCATTATCCTCCTGCGATAGCCTGTAGGATGGCTATTTGTTCCTCTGGCGTCTGGATGTGGGCGCTGTGTGGCATAAAGTCATCCACCTCGAAGCGCTTACCACCGCCCTGATTGGCAAGGATGGCAGATATGGTTGCTAACTGCTGCTGCTGCGTTTCCTCGCCAAACGGGCGGTCTCGGTAAACTTCCTGCCATTCGGTAAATTCGGTGGCGCTCATGCTGTGCATCATCTCGCTCACCGTCATTCGAAGCGCCAGCGCTAACTTGAAAGCGAACTGGCGCTGTGGGCGTTTTTTAGCTGTTCGGTAAGCGCCGCGGCTGCTTCCTCGGTCATTCCAGAAAGACGCCTGGCGACCATCCACACTCTGGAAAGTGCGGACCCGCTTTTTTCAGCCAGCAGGGCAACGTCGGCATCCGAGAATAACCGCGCTCCGTTTTCGTCGCAGATGACCTTGACGGCCAGTTTGGCGCGGATGTTATCCAGGACAAATTCCTGATTAGGTCCAGGGTTCTTAACCATGCCGCTCTCGTAAGCATCCCGCTCAGCGGCAGTCAGCCCGCGCACCCACACCTCACCTCCCCATTCCGGCACGTCCACCAACTCGCGCTGGATGTCACGCACGGCAACGATGGCCTCTCTCGTCAGTGTTGCCATGTTATGCGCTCCCGCTGGTGACCGCGCCGCTGATGGTCAGGGTGGCCGATGCGGTCAGCACGCCGTCATAAGGCGCCTTCCAGCTGAAGTCCGACACGTAAGCGCTGAAGGACTGCTTGTATGCGGTGGTGGCTGCCGGTACGTAGATGGTGAATAACTGCTTGGTCTTGTTGACCATCAGGTATTCCAGGCCGAGCGTACCCGCCGATCCGCTGATAGAGCCCGACGCATGGCCGGAGAGGTTCGGGTTCCAGTTGAGGTCCAGCTTCACTTCGCCCGGATTGATGAACGTGGGGGCCATTTCCTTGTACCCGCCAGAACTGTCGTGGGCGGTGGTATCGACCATGTCCACCTTTGCGCCGGACCGTTCGATGTTGGTCACCTGCGCATACAGCAGGTTGTTGCTGCCAGCCGTAAGGCCGGCGAAACTGCCAGAGTAAAGGAGTGTTCCGAATGCGGAAGTTCCTGCCATTATTGCCTCGCTTTTTCCTTGAGTAGGTTGTTGAGCTGCATGATGGATTTCTCCGGCAGCTTAGAAAACATCGGATAATTCACGGTGATGCTCTCGCCAGTGGCGGTGTTAGTCGCTTTCGCGTTATTCTGTTCGATCAGGTGCTGCGCCCGCACCACCGCCTGCGTCTGTTCCCATTCGGCGAACTGGCGCTCGCTTCCTTCCAGGTCCTTGATGATGGCCTCCAGCTGCTGGCACGCCCCGCCGAACACATTGGCCCAGGCCAGCTTTTCTTTGATGGCCTGGTTGAGCTGGTCAAACTGTTTTTGCATCTCGCCCAACTCTGCCAGAGCCTGTTCCCGCTGCGTGCCCAGGACCATCAGCTGATTACGGTAGTTCTGCACATCAATGCTCATGCTTCGTTGCTCCAAACAATCGCATCCACCACCCGGCGGTAGCGTCCCATGTCATTCACCTCGCCAGGATCGTCGAACTCGTTGACCACCCGCACCGCTGACCCGCTCGCCGCCAATGCGCCGCGCAGGGCCGCCGCGACCGTTTCTGTTTCCAGGTAGGTGCCGGCGTAGATGTCAAACTGATAACGCGGATGCACCAGGGTATCGTCGCCGTCATGGCTGGCGACTCTGGGCGTGTCGACCCGAAAGAAGGACACGCTGGGCAGTGTCGGGGTTTGCGGGATGGTGTCGGGGTAGAGCCTCGACCCTGCTGCCGTGTTGAATGCAGCGTACCCGGTGATCTTTGCGACCAGTGCCGTGCTGATGCTCATGCTGCCCTCAATAAGGCGGCGAACACCGCCTTGACTTTATCGGCAATCTGCGTCTGGTTGTTGTCAACAGCCGGCCGCATGTAGGGGTGCGGCTTGATCGTCACCGACTTTACCAGGGCGAAATGCACGACATTGTTTTCATCCCTCAGCGTGCCCCGGCTGTCATTGCCGACGAAATGCAGCTTGCCTGCAAACTCTGTCGGACTGACGGCTGCTTTCGCTGCGCCGCTGACCGGGATGGATAAGAACTTTCTGTTTCTCGGCCGGATCGTGCCGCCGAACTCATGTATCCTGGCGTAGATGATGGTCGGACCAACGGTAAGCAGGGTGTCCGAAACTTTCTTGATGGTGATGGATCTCGCCAGGGTGGATGTCTTGCGCGGTGCAAGGTCCTGTGCGGCCTTCTGGATGACCAGACCGCCGGCTTGCAGCGCCTGGTAAGCCTTCTCGCTGACGGCGATCTCGCCCAGCGCTTTAAGTTTTGCGGCCAGTTCTGCGCTGCCGCTGATGGTTACCTGGGCGCTCATTCGACAATCTCCGCTGCCAGTCTTGTCAGGCTGGTGTTACCGTCCAGGTCCACACCGACGATGTCGTAGTTGTTCGTGCCGTCAGTGAAGCGGTCCTTCTCGGTGATACCGGTGTAAGATCCGCTCAGCAGGATTGAGAACTGGGATCGGACGATGATGCCCGTCTGACCCTTCGCCTCGCCGCCGCCTGTTGGCTGCACCCTGGCAGTCAGTGAGGTCAGGCCGGTCTTGTTGGACCAGGTCTTGATAGGCTGCCCGGCTGCATCACGCGACTCGGTGCAGGCCTGGATGCTTCCCGATGTGGGGAAGAAGGCCTTGAGCGTGTTGAACAGCCGGGGATGGATAAAACTAGTCGCCACGCTGTACCTCGTTCCACATGCGCTCGCGGTAGCTGAATGGATCGTTGACGATCTCGGCAATGTCGAAAGCGGCGCCCTCTTCGGCCATGTCTTCCCGGTCTGCCTGACTTCGCAGCATGGCGGCCCGGTCGGTGAGTGCTTTGGCAGTTGCTGCCCCGTTGGTGGTAAGGTCCAAAACTTTGATAACCTTCTGGACGTATGCCTCGGACGATGCCATCGTTTCAAGCGCCAGGGCGGTCGCTCGCTTGATGCCGTCTTCCATGCTCAAGAGTGCGGTTATTTCGTCGTCGCTGAAAAACGCATCTGCCGCCACCCGATCAGGGATCAGGAGCCGCACTTTGCCGATGTCTGTGGATAGGTCAGTCGTGATGGTCATAAGTCTCCAGGCGGGAGGAGGTGTTACCCTCCTCCCTTACCAGTAAAGATTAGGAACCGGTACCGTTAGAGCTAACTGCCATCCGGTAATCCATCATGACGCCGCCGTACACGTGGCGCAGCTTGTAGGTGATGCTGTCGGTGTCAAAGTCGCCGTCCATCGGGTTGATCCCACCACCGACGCGCTGGGCGTTCGGAGTCTTGACGAAGATTTCCGGCGCTTCGTGCCCGCGCAGGAAGCCAACCGTGCCAGCCGGCCGGCCGACGCTGGTTGATGCGAACAGGAACCAGGAGGTCGTGCCGTTTGAGGTGGCGATGATCGGGATGTACGGATCGACATTCAGGCGGACGCGTGAGCGCATCCAGTTCTGGGCATAGATCGACTGCGTACCGATGGCGCTGCCGCCGGTCACCTCGATCTGGGTGGCGTTGATGATATTCTGGGCGGTGATCTCCAGCGCAGGCGGTACGACAAGTTCCAGCGCTTCGATGTAGATGGGCTCGCCGTCTGTGTCGGTCTGGGCAGCCAGCTTGCTCATGGCGGTCTGGAGGCCGGCGATGGACAGGGCCGGGTTCGAAGTGGCGATGTTGTTGTGGCCAGACGAGAAGAACGTGGCATCAGGCCCATTTGCATCGCAGTACAGGTCGGTGGCAAACTTCGCCACAGAGCGGGCTGCGGCAGTCCCTAAGCGCTGGACCATGTCGTTGAATGCGCCCAGGTCGTCATTGATCAGGGTTTCCCAGGTAAAGGGGATGGTGCGCCCGTATTTCTTGACGGCGTAGGTGTATTCGCCTTCAGACAGGCTGGAGGCAGGGTATTCTGCGCCTTCGGCCACTTCGGACAGCACGCCCTGGGCGCCGTCGATGTAATGGCGCTGGACAGTGCGGAAGTCTCGGACGGTTTCGCGCTTGAGCCAGTTCTGCCAGTTGGAAGGGAAGCTGTTGTAAGTTCCCAGCATCAGGCGGTCGATCACGTCCCCGAAGAGGTACGGGAAGTCAGACGTGCTCATGGCCTCGCGCAGGGCCCAGCCGGGTTTGTTGCCGTGCAGGATGTCATTTACCAGGACGGCGGTTTCAACCAGGCGCGCCTTGTACTGTGCGCTGGCGGGTTTGTTGCTGGTGTTGACGGCCTGTCCTTCGCCAGCAAACAGTTTCTGTTCGGTGGCCAGCTCATTGCTGACGGTTTCGATGAGGTCTAAGATTTGCTCTGCCATTTTAGTAACCAACCTTTACCTGGCGGGTGACAGGTGCGGCAGATCCGGCTGCCGTGGTGAGGGCTTCCCAGGCGTAGCCGAAGCGCACGCCGCCGGTGCCTTTGGTCAGGCTGCCGCTGTTAGGCGTAGAGCCTGAGAAGTAATACAAGATGTCGCCAACTGCGACGGCGCTGGTGCTGCCGGCGTTCATGGCCTGCACAGGCAGGTCGTAAATTCCCACAGTGGTGAATGTCACCAGGTTAGCGCTGGTTCCGTCAGTGACGGCTACGCCGGGGATTTGCCCGACTACAACGGGAGCGCCGCTGTTGATGTCGCTGCCCCCGCTTACGGTGGCGGTGACGAATTCACCGCGTCCAAAAATTTCATTGGTTGCCATTGTTACCTTCGTCCTTTTGCGGCGATCTCAGCCGCTTGTTTATTTCCTAGTATGCCGTCCATCGCTTCAGTGAGCTGCTTTTCGTAGTCCACGGCGGGCGGTGTGCTGATGCCCATGCCGCGCACGCCGGCGGCCTGCGTCACTTCAGCCAGATACGCCAATTCGGCTTTCGCCGCTTCCTGGCATCGGCGCTCGTAAGACTCAGCCGACCAGTCATCCCCCAACTCAGCGCCAGGCTTCAGCGTTTCGGTCAGGCGAATTCGGGTGGTTCCGGTCATTTCGTATTTGGCCAGGGTGCTTTCGAGGATGCGCTGCGCTTCAACGACGCGGGCGGCTTCCTCTGCTTTCTTGGCTTCGGCCTTGCTTTTCTTGGCCTCGGCTTCCATCTCGCCCATCTGGGCAGTCAGTTCTGCCAGTTTCGCTTTGAGCAGTTCGTTCTCTGCCTTCAGATCTTCAATTTGGCCCATTTCAATAAACCTCTCCTTGCTTTCTCGGATGCTTTCAAACAATGTGACCACCTTGCCCCCCGCCCCTGGAGAGGTGACAAAATCAACACTCGCCGCGCCGGTGATGCGGTTGATGATCGCCCCGCGCTTGCCCTCGGCTTCACCGGGAGATGCTTCACCAGCTGCCCGGATCGACATGCCGATGTACGGCGCCAGTTCGTCAACTGCCGGGGCGTATTTCTCGAATACCTTCACGTCTGCGTACAGGCCAGGACCAACCGGACCATCACCCCATCTGGCGGGGGTGAGCATCTCGCCGGCCAGGTCATCCAGCGACCTCTCGGGGCGTTCCGCTTCCTCTGTCCTTGTTGGGTGGTTCCAATACAGTTTCGTGCCTGGCGCGAACACGCCGGCATCCCGCTGTAATGTCTCGGCTGGGTAGTACCCGGACGATCCCCAGCCTGGGGCGATCAGCTTGATGAGCGCCGTGCCGTCTGGGCGAATGGCCCGCTCGGTCAGAGGGACAAACTCGGACTCGATCAGGCAGGCGCTAGAGACAGGGATCACCTCCTTCGCTTCGGCAACAGGATCGTATTTCGCATCGTCGGCCAGTTCCTGCCAGGTCTTGCGCATGTTAGAGCGCAGGTTTTCAATCTGGTCCTTCAGGCCCTTCGGCAGCTCTTTTTCGTTGAGCAGGTCGCTCAGCGCATTGATGGCTGCCCTGGCCCTGGACTTGTGCGTCGCGGCTTCGCTCATCATGTCGGTTGTGTAGGTTTCGGTCATACCACCTCGGTGGAATAAAAAAAGCGGCGTGTCTGGTGATTACCAGTCCACGCCGCTTAGCGTTTACTTGTCTTTGGCTGCCGCCCGGCCAATTGGCTAGAGTTGCAGTTGTTATGAACTTGTGTGCAAAATTGCACTACATGACCATTATAGCACGTCTATTCTCTCAATGCAACAGGCTTGACTTGCGCTGGTGCGCTTATTTCTCCAAACTCGCATGGGTGCAGGCTCCAGCGCTTTTCGATGGCCCGTACCGCCATGATCAAAGCGCTCCTGATGGCTATCCAGAATTCGCGGTCGTTGATCGTTCCCATTACGTCACCACATCATACTGACAAAGGCACCGGCAGCCAGGGAAGCGCAGCGGATGCTGGTCGCCAGAAGGGAACGCGTCAGCGAAAGCAATCCAGCCGACGGCCTCGTTTTGTGCGCAGCCTTCGCTCACCCGGTCATCCCCAATCGTTGACCAGTATTTCTTGACGGTCAGCCCAGCCTTCGCCAGGTCACCCGGTGGGATAGCGTTGCCGGTCTCGTAGGCGTTGCCGTACTCGGTAATGGCAATCAGGTGCGCCCGGCTGTCAACATGGCCCTGGGGCCTCGGCGCCTGCCAGTTCCATTCTGACGTTGGATCATAATAGCCTTTGAACTGGCGACCTATGGCAAGTGCAGTCTGATCGTATGACCAGCCGTTTTCAATGGCGGTTGTGAGCAGCGTCTGCATGTTATCCTTTGTCGTCTGGTTGATGCGTGTCACCATCTCAGCGCCGTGCTCGCGCATGTACTGGACTGCCCGCGGGTTGTCCAGGCTGAATGTCTGATCGATGCCCAGCTCAGCGATAATGCTCTGGGCGCCTTCGATCAGGCCGGACAATGCCATCTGCTGAAGCGCATTGATGAACACCTCAAGCGTAGCAAGGTCTGCCTCTTTGAACAGGCGGTTCACTTCATCGTCTGTGATCTCGGCCTCAACAAACTTGCTGCGCAGCTGCACGAAATTCTTGACGGTGATGCGCCCCTGGGCTGAGAAGATGCCTTTCAGCTGACGCTCTAACTTCGCCCTGGCGCGGGTTCCGTTGACGGTCTTCTGTGCGTCCTTCTCGGCAGCCAGCAGGCGCCGTCCGGCCTCAACTAACAGCAGCATGTTTGATGGCCTCCTGAAACTGGTGGATGCTCGTTTCCAGCCTGGCGCGGCTTTCGGTCATCACTTCATCGTCCGGGTACATCTCGGAGAGGATCGGGTCCGCGTCCTCACCCAGGGCGTTGAGCAGCATCCTTGACACATCCTTTGCTGGAATAGTACCAGCGGCAGTACCATTGCCACCCAGGGTGGCGGCTTTGACAATGGCGTCGATGCTGGCCTGTACGTCATGCTCCAAAATTGGCGGGAAGCTGACCCGGATCTCCAGCGGTTCGCCGTCAACGGTGATGATCGGGGTATTGTCCTCATCATCCTCGAGCGTCACCACCCCGGCCAGTTTGCCGCCGATCCCGGCCGCCTGGACAATGACGTACTCGCAGATCTGCGTAATTACATCCGCCCACATAGAGCGCCTGGCCTCAAACTTCAATTCTGTGGGCCGGTCCAGGCTCTTGGCTGTTGCCAGCGTGCCAACAGACACATCTCCGAAGAAACTTTCAGGCAGTCCCAGGCTGGCGCACACCATCAGGAGCAGGCGCCGCCCATCCTCTGCGCTGACCGTTGCCCCGGCTGTCTTAACTGGTGTCAGGCTGACGTTCTCGGATGCAACAAATGTTGCTCCAGCAGGCGGAGGCGGGTTGGTCTCTCGCTGCGAGGTGGACAGGGTCGTGCTTAGCTTGTTCTTGGCAGAGGCGACAGAGTTCTTCCCGCCTGGTACGGTAAGCTGGAAGGCAAACTTGCTGTAAGCCTTCGTGATGGTCGCCCAATCTTCGAGGAAGCCCTTGTAAGCCCTGGCCCAATCGAGCGCGGCGTAAGTCTCAGGTACGCCAAACGTCATGCGTCCAGATCCGCCGGTCTTGACGTGGAACACGCCCACACCGTCAATAATCGGGTACTGGCCCCAGGTCTTGTCTTTAGAGGTGTAGTACCAATCCCGATAATATGCGGTGCGGGTTACGGTAGACTGTGACCTGTACTCTGTCCAGACGCGCAGGTAATACCACGGTTCTGCCGCATCGTCGGGATTGTAGACGATCTCCTGTATTTCTTCGGGTGGGATGGTGCGCACCTGGACACGCCCGCCGCGGGAAGAGAATAGAGCGATGAAGGTATTGCCGGTGACCTGCTGTTCCCGCTCTCTGTCCTCCAGCGCCTGCTGGCCGGTGAAGGCGGCCCGGTTGCGCTGGTCGTTCAGGAAGGCCTGCACAACATCGTTGACATCGTCGTTGTCGGCATGGACAGACACGCCCTGTCCGAAGACGTAATAGCTTTGGACCTGCACACCGCGGTTGATCAACGGATTTTTGAGGTACATCAGCCTGGACAGTTCCATCATGCGCTGAAGGCCCTGCCGGCTGAATTCCTGGCTGGATTCCGCACTCAGGCGCTGGTAATCCTGGTCTTCAAGCGATAATTCCAGGCTGGCGATTCTTTCTTGCAGCAATTCAATCGTTTCTTCTAACTGATAAGGGGTGTTTTCCATCTTGCTCCTAGTAATCGGAGATGCTGACCGGGGCGTCGTAGACGATGTAATCACCGTCAACGGTATCGTCTTCGTTGAATCCCAACCCTGTGACTGCCCAGACAAGCGCATCCATCCGGTTGGGACTGTCCTTGCCAGGCTCCCATTGGCACATCTCGTCTTCGAGGGCCGAAAAGGACCCAAAGTGACGGCCTCGGTTTTGCTCGTAAAGCGATGATACAGGTTCTGCCCGGGTGTACTTTCCACGGCTGGCGTGTACGATGTGAACCGGTACGCCTGGCGCTACCGTGTGGATCAGCTCAGAGATCATCTCCCCGCCATTGTTGCCCTCAGCGGCAATGTAATTGGCTTTCCAGCGGTTAAACGCAGTCACAGCAGCCGTTGCCCAGGTATGCGGGCTGCCTTGAATGGTGAGGTCATCCAAAATATACGCGTCTTCGCCGGACCTGCCAGCAACCACTATACCGGCTTCGTCGCCGGTGGATGTGGCGGATGGATCAACACCAACCACGACCAGGGACAGATCGGGGATCTTTGTTACCCGGTTATCGTCGATCCACGACCTCTGCCACAATGCATCCGGGTTATCGTCGAGGATTTCTGCGTTTAATTCCTGCCTGCCCAGCCTGGTGCCTTCGTATTTCCTGATGATCTGGCTGAAGAAAGCCGGCGCCAGGTTGACGCGGTTTTCGTATGTTGTTCCACGCGTCAGATAGGTGTCAGGATCCTTCATCAGATCCTTAATGATCTTGGTTGGCTTTGGCGTTGTGGTGACAATCGCCTGTGGGTTATCTCCCAGGCGCAGCCCAAACATGGCCTGATCCCAACTCTCGGAGTAGCGCCAGGCTGCCAGTTCATCAGCCCAAAGTTTGTCGCTCTGCTTACCCCGCAATCTCTCGGGTTCATCTGCTGTGAAGATAAGCGAAACGCATCCTGATGGCCATTCCAGCCGGCGTTCTGACTTGACATATCTGGGCCGCTCATTGGGTGGACATACGGCCAGGATGCCGCTTTCGCCGTCGATCATAATATCTCGGGCATCGTCGGCAGTGGCGCCAATGATATTCACATACCGGTAAGACTTGGACCATATTCTGACAGTCTCTGCCCCGGTACGGGTTTTCCCGTATCCACGACCGGCCAGGATCAACCAGGTGCGCCAGGTACCCGGGGGAAGTCTCTGGTTATCCCTGGCGCGCACATCCCAGCGGTAACGCCAGGCATAGAGGAGCTGCGCCCGTTCCTTCTCAGTCTGAGGCAAGGCCAGCATTGGCGATCTCCTCAGCGAGTTTGCGCAAACTATCAGCGCTGGCCAGCATATACGGATTGTCCCCGCTTGGGTCAGTGGGTGCTATTTTCATCGGCGCATTAATGCCAATGATCTTGCACCTTTCAGAAATGCACCACTGCACTCCAGTAAGGTATGCAGGGTTGCCCTTCTTGCCTAATTTGCTGGCGTCCCATGCATCCCAATAAGTTGCCTCAAGTTGATCAATCTTCGCCAGCTCAATGGCTTTCTTTTGGGCAACATGATTGATGCTTCGCTCCAGCCATTCCTTGCGAAGTTCCGAAAGATCGCGGCTTACAGTTGTCCGATCAATCTTCAACTTTTCTGCAATGTCATTCATCGACCACCCGCGCAGATAAAGCTCAGACACCTCCTGGCGCCGATCAGCTATCTGTGTTTTCTTGCGAGTCTTTTGTTTAATCATGTGCAGTGCATCGTGTGCAAAACTAATTCATGCCTTCCTATGCTCCCGCGTCCTGTGCGTCTTGCGTGTATAGCGCCGCCTGATCCATCTCAGCACCGGCATTTTCATCACTTCACCGGCGTTTGGTTGAGGCTGATGATCTGGCCTTCCAGCCTGCGCACCCGTTCGGTCAGCCCATCAATGGTGTTGTCCTTCTCCCGGCTTGACCGCTCCAATTCGCTGATGCGCATGGCGTAGGTGTCGCTAAGTTTCAGCAGTTGCGCCTTGATCTCTTCCTTCTCCCGCCTATCACAAACGCTGTCCTCTTCCAGTTCCTTGACCCGCCCCCTCAGCGTCTCCACCAATTCAAGCGCAGTCTTGACGGTGGTGTTATCGGTTTCGGCGGCGTTCTTGCGGCGTTGGATCAGCCAGGTTATCAGGGTCGTGATTGTAGAAGATCCGAGCAGCAGCAGGATAAAGTCAACGAGGGTATTATTTTCCATGTAAGGATCTCCTCACCCGGTCAAATTCAGTAAGCGATGAAAACATCAGCGTCGTCAAAACCAGGGTGAGGTTGACACGACCTGCCCATATTGGGACGGTTGCCGGAGCTGAGATCAGCCAGACGTACATGGCAACCATGATGACCGTGTTGACGGCAAACATCACGTTCAGCGGGCGGTAGGCTGGCCTGGCGTGGTAGGCGTTGTGCATGTGGATCACCGTCGTTATGACGGCCATCGCCAGGTTGACGTAGATCAGGGCGTTAGCGATGGCATCCATTACGGCTTATTCGCCTGCTTCATGGCCTCGACGTTCTGAATCGTCATGCTGGCAATAACCAGCAGGATCACCGGCTGCATGGTGGCGATCATAAACAGCACGTCCTTTGTGGTGTCCGGTGACGCATACTTGCTCACAAAGTAACTGATGACACTGACCACCAGATCGAAAACGGCAATCCAAAACTTTCTTGACTTGTAAAGCGGTGATGGTTGATCCATATAACACCTCGGCAAAATAAAACCGCCCAGATCCAATACGGACCTGGGCGGTAAACTCCAATGAACCTATGCAGTTATGAATACATTATACAACCTATTGATTCAATTTCAATAGGTGATCCAGCAGCACGGCCAGTTTTTTATCGTTTGCGTGCCAGGAAAACGAGGTATTGCACATCAGGCACACCCCGTCCACACTTCGCAGCAGGAGCGGACCGACCGCCATGACAAAGCATCCGCCTGCAATCTGCACTTCGTGTCCCAGGATCACGCCGCATTCCCGGCAGGTCACGGGCGTCTTCTGGTTGCTGAGGTATTCGGCGCGGGTCTCACTCATGACAGCCGGCCTTTGAGCGCTTCGATGCGCGGAGCCAGATGTGCAATCACCTCCGGCTTGTACATGGCAATTCGTTTGTCCAGCCAGGACAAAATGTCAGCCTCTTTCCCGCCCAGCCTGTCCCTATTTACCGTATGCCTTTCCAGGATCAGCAGATGATCTTCAAGCGGCTTGATGGTATGGATCAACCTGGCCGTGTGGCTCTTATCGTGCGTCCGGTACTGCACGGTCGAGTGCGCGACATAAACAAAGTTCGGATTGCGTTTGGCGAGGCGCAGGTGGAAATCATAATCCCCGGCTCCCTCGAATGAAACATCGAATCCTCCAATGGCCTCAACAGCCGAACGCCTGTAGACAATGGCGGTGGTCGAGGCGTAATTATCAAACCTTAACTGATCAACAAATTCATCCCGTCCCCCGGCATATGTGTGGCTGCTCAGGCCAGGCCCGCCGAACACGCCCATTTCTACGTCCTCTGCATTGATCACCGTCAGCGGGCAGTACGCCAGGTCACACTCAGGACGGGCCTCCAGGGCGGCGATCATCTCGGCCAGATGACCGGGCAGGTATGCGTCGTCGGCTGGCAGGATGGCAAGGTATTTCGTGTCGGCTTGCAGGGCCATGTTCCAGTTGTACGCCCCGCCGCGGTTGACATTCCACCTGACATACGTGAACCTGGGCTCCTCTAAAAACGGCTTGAGCTGGTTATAGGTGTTGTCTGTGGAGGCGTTGTCCAGAACAACCACATTCAGGGCAAATTCTCCCTCCTGGTCAAGGACAGAACGCACGCACTTTTGAATGTACATGCCGTAGTTGTACGCCGGGATGGTGACGGTGATGGATGGCCTCTCGCGCTCGTCCATGTAGGTTATCTCGTTGATCAGGCGCCGGATGCGCTCAGCGGCTCGCCACGGGCGGAAGTTCTCAGACTGCATGTCTCGCAGGTAGATGTTGATGCGGCTGGCGTACATCTCGATCTCGCCCGGCGTCATGTTGGAAATGTAGTCGTACATCTCCTCGAACGACTTGAAGCGGCTGGCATCCACGAACGTGCCAGGATGCACGTAGGTCGTGATGTCCGGCGCTCCCAGGTACACAGGGATGCACCCGGCCCGCCAGGCGTCGAACAGTTTTTCCGTCACCCAGCCGTTCAGGCGGCAGTTTTCGGTGACGATGGCAAAGCGGTAGTTGGACATGGTCAGGATCTTGCTTTCCGTCTCGCCCCGGTAGACGCTCAACTCGCCAAAATTCGTATTCCCCCACCCACGCCCCCACAGGTCAAAGTCGGCGGGGTGCGTCTGATCGAACCACATGACGGTATTCAACCTGAACGTGTACAATTCGTTGCCAGCAAACGCCTCGTCCGTCGGAATGATGCGTTTGGCGCTGTTGACCATGCAGGCCAGTTTGCCGCCGTGGTTGAGGGTGAATGTGTCGGGGACGTTGACCATCAGCGGCGAGAAGCGGTATTTCCCGAAGCGGCAGAGCTCCGGCGCCCAGGTCATCACCCGGCGGTAGCGGGCGTGTAGCGCCGGGTTCCACAGATCCGGGCGAACCGTGGGCGTCTCGATCTGCCAGAGGATACGCGGCTTGCCGGTTTCGAAGGCGCGGCGAACAGCGGGCGTGTCCAGATTGGGCGGGTCGAGGAACAGGTAATAATCGGCCTCGGTGGTCTCGTCCAGCACGACCGCGGTTATGCCGAGTTTGGCGAGTTCGTCGCGCAGATCAGCAAGCGGCTTGAGGCTGTGATCCCCGCCGCCCGCGGTTGGGTGGTCGTCAAACAGGATACCGTTCAGCGCTTCGTAGCCGTCCCAAAAGGCTATGGTTGTCATTGTATCCACCTCCAACCGATAATGTCTGCCATGCGCAGGCCGGTATGGTGATCCCGCCATGTGTCGCCGTCATGGTAGGCCAGGAGCGACCGCTCTGCATTGACGGCCAGCACTTTCACGGTCTGACCCCTGTAAGGCAGGATGGCATCTGCGTCCACCCAGGGACCGGGCTTGTGATAGCGGTGGTGTACCCTATCTGTTGCTATCGTCATGGTTTTCTGCCTTTTCCGCAGTTGGGGTATACGTTGCATCGACCTCGACAAAACTGCAAGCCGCATCAATAACAATAACAACGCGGCTTGAATGGTCGGGTACGCCAAGCAGCTTCAAAAATTCAAGTACTCGTGTATCTGTCCTTTGGATCGGTAATTTCTCGCTCATGGTCGCCTCGTGAAATCTTCATCGTCTTTTTCTTTGCCCACCTTTGTCGCCTCAAACATCATCCGACGCAAACGCGCAAAGTCGGCATCATACTGTCTCTTCGACACGCCATAACGTCGGTAGAAGTTCACCTGCTGGATAACGAAGAGAATCGACACGATCACGTAACAAAAGACGAAGCCCGCTGCAAACCACACGGCACATTGCAATAATTCACTCATACTGGCCTCCGGGCGAAATCTTCATCATCTGACTGCGCCTTGACCGGCTCTTTCAATTCTTGGAACTCACTACATCCGCACCAGATACATTCTGTGATGTACGTGACCTTGCCGGTGTTGATCTCGGTGCGCTGCTCTTCCAGGTGCGCCAGGCGCGGGTGGCCGCAAGTGCAAAGGTTATTTCCCATTTTTGCCTCCTCTCTTCAGCTCAGATCGTAGGCCATCTTCCTCAGCGTCTACCCCGAAATATGCGCCTAGTTTGTCGAAAAGCTCACGACCACCGGGAAAACAGATCATCTCGTCATCCTGCATGAAGCGCAAGGCATCAGCGGCGATGGAATACAGTTCGGCGTTTTGCGCTTGCAAGAGTGTTAATCGCCTATACATTTCGTCGGCTATTTTCTCTATCCTGTCTAGGTGGGGATCAATGTTGCTCATTTCTTCTCCTCCGGTCCTCCGAAAGGTAAATTGACTATTGTCCAGGCTGATAAACCGTTGTTCTCAAGGATGGCAGTCATCTGCTTCAGCAAGGCCAACATCACGCCATGCTGTGCTTCAATGTGCTTTACCCGCTTTTGAAGATCGTCGATTTTCATCGCATCTGTTCTGGCGTCTACTGTGTATCTTCCATCCCCGATACCGCCGTAAAATATTATCGTCATCTCATCGCCTCCAAAATTGTCTTGATCGCGTCTCCGCTGTCGATCATGCGGTCGGTAAATCTCAGTACACGCCAGCCGAGTAAAACGGCTGAATTGTATTTTTCGGCATCCGCCTGGTATCCGCTGCCCCGCGTGTGGCGGCCGCTGGCCCAGATCGCCCCCTCAACTTCGGCAGCCAGCATAAGACCAGGCCAGCAGAAATCGAATCTCCATCTGCGCTTTGGGTGAAATCTGTACTCCCGCTCAGGCATCGGCAGCTCCATCAGGCGCATCTGGAAAAGTAGCGTGTCCTCCAGGTCGCTCACGGTATCACCTCGAATATGCACGCCAAAAGCAGGCAGATACAGCAAGCGGCCAGGATCAGCGGGCAGGCATAGCAGATAGCGTCAAGATGTTTAGTCATTTCGCCCTCACCAAATTGCCAGCATCGTCCCACACCAGGCCAGACAGCACGACCGCCGCCACACGCGCACCATTGGCAGATACGTTGGTGCGCTGGACATCGACACCATAATCTCGCAGATCAAACAGCGCCTGCTGCACGATCAGTATCCTATCCTCCAGGCTGATACTGCTTGACCCTTTCCGGGTAGTGTTGTTCGAGCTTTTGCCAACTGATGTATCCGATGTATCGTCTGTCTTTTCCACGCTGCCTCCATGATCCGTGATAATGTGTTGTGCCATCTCGCAATGTCCTCTTGTTGATCTCGATCCTCAATCCTGCGTCACTGACATTGTCGTATACATTGCCAGCATCAAATGCATTCTGCAGCTCGGAAGCTAGGGTTTCGCCCGCTTCCGGGAAGTAGGGTTTTCTTTGGCTGGCTCGACAATGGCAACGGTTTCAGCCTGCAATGTTTCCATCGTCACGTGGCCGTTCTTCTTCGGTGCTGGCAATTCCACCGGCTTTGATGCTGGCAATTCGGCAGGCTTCGTGCTGGCAATTTCGGCAGGTTTGGCAATCACGTTCAAATACTTTGCCCTGGTGTTCCTCAACCAGTCCTCGGCAATCTGCGGTGCCAGTTCGCTTGCCAGCATCTGCGCATTGTCGGCAATTTTCTTGAGCGCCAGGTCTTCGATCTGGTCCTTCGCTTCTTCGGCAGCCCGCTTACGTCTGGCCTCTGGGTCGAAGGCGTGAAAGGCCAGGGTTGCGCCGATGTTGATTGCCACCACGATGCTGAGTGCCACAATCAGCGTTTGCATTGTGTTGGCATCGATGCTGGCAATGATCCCGGCCTGGCCGGATCGGATGAGCGTATCTGCTGAGAACAGAGCCACCGCACCGATGAAATCAACCACAACCATCATGAGTGACAGCCCGCGCTGCACAGGTCCCTCTGCACCGTAGAGAAATGTTCCCAACCAAAACAGCATCCCCAATTCCGTGCTGGCAATGGCGAAATAGGCCAGAAATTGTTTGTCGGCAGGAACCGTCATGGCAACGAAATCGACGCTTCGAATGGCTGAGTAAAAAAGCAGCGCCACGCCCAAAAGGGAAGTAAGAATTTTTGCGATTGAACTTTTCACGATTGGCCTCCTCAGACCTAAAGCTTGTAAAATCCCGTGCTATCGCATTCCAGCACCTTCGGATTGCGCAGCCTGTACCGTTCAACCTCCACCAGCAGCGCACATACGATGATGGCAAAGTATGCGCCTTTGCAGGTTGCCAGCACGGCATGGCTGTCTGTCATGCTGGCAATTACGATGATGGCAGTTAGCAAGGCGCTCACGGCTTCGCCTCATTCTCTGCTTTGAAGTTAATATTAGATAGCCAGCACCCAAATTTGATGAGCCTCAGCCCAACAATTACCCGCCAATCACGTTTTAATTTAATGATTACAGTAACCGTAAAGCGATCCATTAGTTCCCTTTCGTGGATGACGATAGGCTTACTCACGGCTTGCGCTCCACTCCCGGCGCTGCCAGCCGGTCCAAATACGCTGACGTGGCAGCGTTTGGCCGTGGCGGGAAGAACGTCTGGCCGTGACCTTGCAGGCCGGTGCGGCCGTCGCGGGTGATGATGGCAAAGCCGCAGTTGGTAAGCAGGTTGCGCGTGGCGTTGAGTGCGTCGCCCTGCGCGTCGATAAGGCTATTTGATGCGGTGATTGCGTCCTCCAACTGCATGATGCGTGCTTGCAGCTCGTCCACCGTCAGCGGCAGCGGGTCGGGAATGGGTGTGTATTCCAGGTCAGTCATTTCTCCTCCGGTGCGTCTGGCAACGGCTTCCAGTATCCCCATACCTCACCATCCGACCAGAACGATTCTCGAATATCGTAATCAAACCGCCGAATACCAAAACTACAAAAACTCATACCATCGGACACGATGCAAATTTGCCCATCCACCGGCTGTTCGTCGGCTGTCCTTCGCCACCGCTTCGCCTCGGCAAGCTCGGCTTCTGCCTTTTTCGCTCTCGCGGCAAACAGGCGCATTTCTCTCATCGCCTGATCTATAACTGGTTGCACATCGTCCAATTCCTCCTCAAGTGCGGCGATACGCTTCTCTGCGTCTTGCAATTCTTTCATGATGTTGCGCGCAATCGGGTGCACGCTGTCGGTAATTTCGTCGCTCATTTTTCCTCCGCTTTCCTGATAACCTCTTTTATCCGGCCATCCAAACTTGCGCCGGTTCTCCTGATATCGCGTCGATCGCTCTCTGCGATGGAATACACGCTGTACTTGATGCCCTGCTCCAACACCCTGCCCATGCACATGCACAGCAGCGTTATCAGCAGCAGCGCCAGCACAGGCAGGGTCAGGCAGGCTCCCAGCGCGGCCAGGCTATCGGGCGTCATGGCTTGCCCTGATTTCTGCGTCTCTCGCCGGCGTTACCATCGCTGTCGCCGTTTTCTTCCACGGCAATCGGGTTGATCAGGCCGCGTTCTTTGATCGAGGCGGCAAGGGTTTCCAGTTCTGCCTGGTCAAACGTGCTGCGTGGCTGCTGTGGGTTGGGTAAGATTTTGCTGATTTCGATTTTCATTTCACTGTTTCCCGTAAGCTAATGTTTGATAGCATCTGGCCAATGTCCTTCACACCATCCGGCCAGTTGAATAACGATACCGGCAGGCCGATTTCCAGCAGCCGGTTGGCCAGTCTGGGACCGGCGCTTTCAGGGATCATGGTCGCCTTCGGGTGATCCACAAACCACCGCTTGACCAGCTCCCCATGTCTGTGACCTCCCCCGTTTCCAGGCAGGTCGTTGTCGAAAGCCACCGCCACCAGCTCTGGTTTTGCGGACCGAATCGCCTCAGTCCAGCCGTCCCGCCAGTAGGCCACCGAATAGGTCGCCACGCCGGTATAAGCGGTGTAGGCGCTGACCATCAGTGCATCGACCGGATTCTCGACAATCATCACTACCTGGCCCAGGCCCATGGAATCCTGGTTGTAGAGCGGCATCTGCTCCAACTTCGTGCCCCCTGCCTGCAGCCACTTTCCGCAGTCACAGGCAATCGCCCTGCCCCGGACCCCCACGATACGGCTATCCGCATCAATTACCGGAACGATCAGGCGGTCATGTGCGCATCTGGAGGAAGGCAGGACTCCCAGGCCCAGCCGCTTCTGACGAATCACCTCTTCGGGAAGCATCTTGTAGGCATTCCAGGCGGGCAGCCGTCCGGGGTGAGATTCGAAATTCCGGATCAGGTCTTCCGCACAGGATTCCCAAAAAGGCCGTTTTTGAGTCGTTTCAGACTCTTTTCTTGCCGGGGTGTAATAAGTGACCTGTTTTCCGGTTTCGAGTCCCAGGAGAGTCGCCAGGTGCTGCAGCGATCCTTTGGCGCCGCACACGAAACAGAAAAACCCTTTTTCGTTGAACGAGCAGTGCGGCTTCTTTGGGCTCGACTCATGGCCGCAGGCCGGGCAGGAGATGTGGTATTCGATTCGCTTCCGGTCAGGAACTGCGTGAGTCCGATAAACCAGATCGTCGAAAAGGTTAGTGTCCACGCAGCACCTCCGTCTCTAACTTACGCTCAAGCACCTTCGCCGCTCGTACTGTGACAACGTGAGTGATGCGCTGGGCAGCCTGCCCGCTGGTCAAACCGGGCTGCCAGGCACCCAGGCTGCGCAGGTAGTTGCTCTGCGCTTCGCTCATCGGCTTCGAGCGCCAGAAGTTAGTTTTGCCATTCAGATCATCCGGATAAGACCGGGTGATTTCTTCGGCTGCTGCTTTCGCCTTCTGCAAGTTCTGGAAGGATCCAACCTGGCGAGGTTCCCAGTGGAACTTGCCAAATGCCTCGACCCTATCTACCTGGTAGAGCCGGAAACTCTCGATGTGTTCAGCCAGGCGGGCCTTATCTTCGCTCCATGAGCCTGACCGGCGCAGCTCGTCCGCTTTTTCCAGGCGAGTCCGATCCGGGCTAACGATCACCAGGGCAGCATCTTTGGAAAGTGGAGCGCTCAGGTACACCCCATCAAAATTCCAGGCCAGGCGGCTCTTGCCCATGTAGTCCAGAACCATGGTCTGCACATCGTTTGGGTCAATGGCGTGCATGCCAAACTGATCGAAGCGGAACCCGAACAGCGACACCTCACCGCGCTCGATAGCTTCTTTAGCCTTCTTGACAACTTCGTCTTTGATCCCACCCAGCACATCCCCGGCCATGATGATGTTCCTGGCGCCCTTCGGGGCAAAGTCCAGCACAATGCAGTCCTCTTTGCCGATGGCCGTGCGCAGGCCGCGCCCCAACCGCTGCACATAGATCAGGTCTGATTTCGTCGGGGCGATCATCATCACGCAGCTCGTCTCCGGTGCGTCAAAACCTTCCGTCAGGACCATGCAGTTCATCACGATCTGGACCTTGCCAGACTGGAAATCACCCAGGATGCGGTCCCGATCGGCGTCGTTGGTCGTGCCGTCAATAGCCTGCGCAGCTATCCCGCGCTCGCGGAAAAAAGCAGCCGTGTTGTGCGCCTGGGCCACAGAAGCGGTAAAGGCTATCGTCTGCCGGCTGCCTGCAAACTCACGCCATTTTTCCAGGACGATCTCCATGATGTTTTCGGCAGAGAGCAGCTCCCCCATCGGATCATCCTCCCAGCCGTCTTTGGTCTCTTTCACCTTGCTGGCATCCACCGGCAGTGCAAAACCCAGGGGGGTGAACGGAACCAGGGCGCCTTCCCGAATGGCATCCTGGATGCTGATTTTGTAACTTACCTTCTTGAACACCTTACCAAGGGCAATGCGGTCGGTGCGCTTCGGGGTGGCCGTGCAGCCCAGCACCATCGGATCTCCCAGGGCCTCAAGGATCTTGACGTACTGGCTGGCCACCACGTGATGGCTCTCGTCAATGATCACGTAGTCAATGGCCCCGGCTTCCAGGATTTTGTCCAGCCGCTCTTTGCGTAGGGACTGCACCGTGGCCACCACGACCTGGGCCTTGTAGTCATTCCGATCGGCCATGACGATCCCCATCCGGTTAGCCAGGTCAGGGTAGAATTTCTGCGCCTTGTCAATGGGTTGAAAAATAAGCTCGCGTCGATGCGCCAGGATAAGCGCCCGCTTGCCGTCAACGATCACTTTGTCCAGGAGAGACAGGAACATGATCGTCTTTCCTGTCCCAGTGGCTGCCATCAGCAGCACCCGCCGGAACCCATCCCGCCAATCAGCGAGGATGTTAGCAACTGCGTTCGTTTGGTATTCCCTGAGTTCGATCATTTTTTCTAGTCCATCTTTCCAATTACTGGCGTTGATCCTTTAAGCGCTTTTGCCCCATTTTTGGGCATTACTACGGTTGTTCCTTTAATTACTTAATAAGGAATGACCGAAGATATAATCTACGGTTGTTCCTTTAACACTTGCCTACCTTTGCCCCGTCCGCAGGGCGCCGTCCAGTGACAACCGCTTCGGCTTCAACACCGGGTATTTTTTCGATCAGGGCCGGGATCCATTTCTGCTCTCGCAGCCATTTCGGATCCATCCCGGTGATCTCGTCCAGGCCAGCATCGGAGTGACCAGGGATAATTTTGTAAGTCAGGATCTTGCCAGGATTGGCATGGATCCATCCAACCACCTTCACCCATGCCTGCCAATTGAATCCCTCCGGCGCCCCCAGGATTTCCGCCGGATCTTCGAATATGGCGGTGAGATCCTCTTCGATCGGCAGGTTGGTCAGCAGCCAGATGTCTACCTCGCGCAGGATCGGCCTGGCGCGGTGGACTGCCTGGACCAGTTCCTGTTCCCGGTACACCTCTTCCATGATGTGCAGGTCGTGGTCGTGCCAGAACCCGCTGATCAACCTGGATGCCTGTTCGCTGCCGTGCCCGTTTTCGCGCCAGATCTGGTAGCGCCTTTCCAGGCAAGAGCGGACCGGGAAAATCTTGCCGTCGTCTTTTTCGTCGGTCAGGAAAGAGCGGATGCGTTTTGGGTTGATGGCCCTGGCGTATTCCATCACCTTTTGATCGGGAGGCTGGGGGCAGCCAACCACAAACAGGGCGTCCACATCTTCCAGGGAGTTAGAGCCTCGCTGCCCGTAATAGTGCAGGGTCCGATCGCCAAACACGCTGGAAAACTCACCCACCGCATTCATAAAGGTCACCACACCGGGCTTCTGATAGCCGTTTTTGGCAATGATCGCCTTGCACAGTTCCAGCGTTTCAAGACCCTGCTTCGCCAGGCGATACTGCTTCTTGGTTCCCGGGATCTCTTCCAGGAAGGTTCCGATACCGTTCAGGCGGTTGGCGGTTTGGTAGATGCGTCCTTTGCGTTCAACAGGTGGGGCAAACTCAACCACGTCCCGTTCAAAGATCTGCCGGTACACACCGCTGGTTCCGGTTGCATCCAGCACAACTACCCTGGATGGCAGGCTGGACCATGGATCCTGTCTGTTGAGCAGGATCAGCTTTTCTTTTGTCAGAACCACCCGTTCCAGCCAGCGTTTCTGCCCCTCTTCCCAGGCTTTCTTTTCGCCGGCCAGCAGGGTAAGCAGATCGGTCAGGTACCAGTAAGGAGCTTGCTCAATGTCGGCTGGCCGGTTGATGGATGGAACCATGGGCAGGGCCCGCTTGTAATCGGTCACCTGGGCGTAGACATCGTCTAACTGTGGCCCGATGATATTCAGCAGCTCCAGGCCGGAAATGTGACCTCGTTCAATAGGCCATTCCGCCAGTCGCTTGGCCAGGTCTGATGCTGGGCCCACATCCCCGAGGTACAACTTATCGCGTGGGATCAGCCTTTCTTTGATAAAAGCCTGCAGGGGCAGCTCGTCCACAATCACCAGGTCGAAATCACTGATCGACATTCCCATGGCAATGTGCTGGTGAGTGCCGGCGATGATGGCTTCGTGCCGGTTCTTCTGCAGGCGGTACTCGCAGTCTGCCTGGTACATCGGACAAAGCGACTCGCACAAGTCCATGGAGGCATACCCTTTGGCAGTCCAGGCACTCATGGCGTTAGCGTACAGGCACATGGTGTTGCCCGACTTTGGGCTTTCGGCAGCCTGCGCCAGCCAGTGATACCAGCGTCCGAACTCGAAGTGGGGCATATCGCAAATTGTCTGCCAGTGAGCATGGGTCGGCATGGCGTACAACACCCGGCTGCCGGCCTGGGCAGCTTCTTGGGCCAGGGCCACACCGGCGTAGGTCTTTCCAATGCCGGGCTGGGCCCGTACCAGGAGCACCGCCTTCTGCCGTGATTTTGCCGCATAGCCTGCCATCCGCTCTGCCATCATCTGCCTTGCCTCGTCTAGTGAAACGTAGCGCCCTGGGTCCGGGCGCATCCCTGGCCGCCATTCCAGCCTGACGCGTTCCGGCATAACCGGCTCTGGGAGGGCTGCGCTTTCTTCGGTGAAAGACTGTCCAGACCAGTATTCCCTGGCTGCGATAATCTTTTCAATTTGTTCAAAATGGATTGCCACATGCTTTTACCTGGCGAATAAGGCTGATGCAATCAGGCCAAGAGTGACCACGACAACCACCAGGCAGTAGACAGCCAGGGTGACGCTAATTGCTGTTTTTCTCAATGTTTTCATGTAGACCTCTACAAATGGGGCACAACTGGCTGGAATTCTTCCGGTTTTTCAACCGGCGCTCATCCTCTCGGGTTCCATCTGGCCAGGTGCGAGAAACTTCCCAATCGATCCCGGCAAGAGTAACGACCTGCATCAGCCTGGCTCCACTTCCATCCCGGTGGTGCTCGATCCTGGCCTTGAACGTCTTTTCGTTCTCGGCAAAACCGATGTAGTGACCAGCATGCCTGTACCGGGCATGGAAGTGGATCAGGTAGACCATGGCTAAAAGGGAAGGTCGTCTTGGACCGCATCAAATGCGGCCGTCTCGGGCTGGGTTGACTTCTCAGCGGTGACCGGCATCCTGGCGACCAGGTCAGCGCGGATCTGCCATTCCAATGCGCGGCGTTCCGCTTCCAGGCCGGCATTGATGCCGTCAATGGCGATCAGTACGATGCGCTTGTTGTTCAGCTTCTCGTTGGCTTTCTTGCAGCCTTCGTTTTCAAGTTCAGCCCGGTCGCGGGCGGCTTTGCGTTCGGTGTCATTCTTTCCAGGCCAGCCGCCTTCCGGGGTGATCTGGACCAGCAAATCTTCCAGGTTTTTGGAGGAGGAGTAGATCTCCGCCTCGGCATCTGCCTTGTTCAGGTAGTTCTTCTTCAGTTCCTCAGCGATTTCAAGCAGCCTGGTAGTCATTTGTCTACCTGAATTCTGCGGGGATGCTGTTGTCGGGGATCTCGCTGCAGACGATGCTCACCAGGGCAGCGTCGTCGAGCTGGGTTGTGGCCTTGGCCTTCTCTGCCCGGTCGAAACCGCGCAGGGCCGCCAGCCGGTCCCACTTCTCGCCTTCGCCAAAGATCTTAAACAGTTCGGGAACCACGAAAGAGAGCGTAGGCCAGGACTTGGTCACATGCGCCAGGAAGGCCTTTTCCGCCTGGATCTCAGCCTCGCGCGAGCGCAGCGTGGCCAGCATCTTGCTGGTATCAGACCCTGCCGGGCAGAGGCGTGGCTTGACCACATCCAGCCACTTTCCTGGCCAGAGGTTCATGCCGAGTCTGTTCAGTTCGGTTTCGTCGGCAGGACTGGCAGGAGCTGCAGCTGCAGCAGGTGCTGGCGCCGTGGTTGTTTCGAATTTGATGACCGGCTTGCTGCCGTTGTGGGCAGGCGACAATGCAGGAGCGGGAGTTGGATCGATAACTTTAGCATCCACAACCACATCCGCCTGGCTCATTTCTTCGGTGGTGTAGAGACCGGAAAGCTCCATCGGGAAGGCCTTGCGCAGGGCCAGGGATTCGGCGCAGTTTCCACACAACATCGAAAAACCGTTTCGCCTTACTACGATCACCCCGGATGGTACAGTTACACACCATACGCGCTCTGTTTGGTTTTCAATCAATTCCAGCCCGGTTCGATGGTTGTCTCTTTCTAAATTGTTGTAGGGACGGTTCCAGCGAATAACTGGTATTTCGTCGCGCCCGGATATTGTGATTGAGTAATTGGGTTGGGTGCTAATGTCCGACCAGCGCTCAGTCGGCACGTTAACCGAATATCCAGCTTTTACGGCCAGAAGCTCGAGGGCTTTCAGGTGATCGATGCGGCTCGTATAGATACGCACAACACCGGTTTTTCTTTGCTTGTGTCCGTCCAGCATAGCCCAGGTATCAATCATCAAGCGCGCCTGTCTAGCCGACAAAAGGATTAACTCATCGTGATTAACCAGCTTGCCATGCTCAACCAAAGGCTTCACGCTTTCGAAAGCATACGCATATTTTGTTTTGTCTTTCTTGGTAGTGATAGTGCGAGTGGGAACATTAACTTGCGTACCAGCAGTTGAACGGACTGTTGGCGCAGCATTGTGCAACGCTATGCGTTCCAAAAGATCAATTTTGTGTTGCCTGGAAACCTCAATGCGGAAACCAGACAGGCTGGTATCTGAACCGTCAGCAAGATAAGCCGCCGCCAGTTCAATTTGCTCATTGGTGTAATCAGCATCTGGGCCGCTGCTTCTGACCAATCGTGGTATCCGATATTTTGACCTCGACCGGGAAAGATCGTACATGACCCCGGCCTCAATTTTTCCGCTATCGGTAACCATGTCGTGATTCGGGGTAACAGAAAAGTTCAGGTCGTCGCTGTCCAATTGGACCATTAGACCGCCGTAATTCTGGAAGAATGGCTGTGCGGAAGTAGGCTCAAGGCCATTTTCCGTCACCTGCATAATGCGCCCGGACACTTTAGAAAAGCGTTGAAAACCATGGTCTGTCAAGACCTCTGTATCTTCGCTAAAGCATTTTGCCAGCATAATGTCTGGCATCTTTCCCCACATCTGGGTGAGGGATCCGTCTTTTTTGGTCTGGGCATAGGCATCGAAGCGTGCCACTGCCCACAGCGGTTCTTTGAAATCGTTGCGAACAACCCCCACCTTTGCGGCCGCCGGCGGGTTGTTGTCCAGCCACACCTCGACCCATTTGCCATCCCGCCCGCACCACATCGGCCCCAGCTGCCCGGCATAGTGGCCGGTCCGCTCAGCCACCAGACGGAAGCCGTCAATGGACACCTGGACACCCATCACTTCGCGGTTCTGGCGGGAGTCCCAGCGTTTGATGGCGTAGATCTGCCGTGCAAATGGATCCAGGCCGGTGCGCTGCGACTGCTGGATGAAGAGCGCCAGCTCGTCATCGCTTGCACCCACCGCAATGGTTCTCTTGATCAGGTCAACTTGTTCCCGGCTAAAAATCGTCTTTCCAGCACCTTGAATTGCTAACTCGCTTGTCATTTTTTCACCTCATGAATTTTTCTATGGCATTTTCTGCACAGCCAGCGAACGTTCAGCGGCTGGCTGTAATCGTCGTGGTGCGCCTGGGTGTTCGTCTCGCCGCACATCTCGCAGGCACCCCGGATCAAACGCCCGGCTCGGATCGCTGTGTAAACTTCCACCCTTGCTGCTATTCGCTCAGGGTAGCGCTCGATCTGCAGCTTTTTGTAGTGGTAGTTGTCACGGCTGATGCCGCCGCGCCAGTTGTGGTTGGCTGGTCCGCTCTGGTCCATGGCATACTCAATTGACCAGCAGGTTCATACAGCCGATCACCCGCCCGTTGCTTCCCCGGATCGGATCGCCAGGGGAGGCCAGGTCGGTGCGGGTCGGGAAAGCCGTCCTGACTACGCCGCTGACCACATACACCACGCCTGGCATCGGGTCAGGTAGGCTGCCTTCGGCGATGTAATATGTTTTGCGGACCAGCGATACAGCATCGATCTCAGCCACAATCACGCGCTCTTCAGTCAGGTAGGTCAGGAAGCCAGACGGAGGAATGGTCAACCCTGGCAAATTTATGTCATGTGTTCGAAGATTAATAAATTTCACTTTTTCACCTGTTCACTTTGAAAGTTCCGGGCCTGGGGATTCTTGGCTCAACCTCTCCCCTCCAAACCCAACTCATACAGATATATTCAACCGGCCCGGTGGATGCGGATGTGCACCTCCGCTTATTCCTTTGTTTGCGCTCCGGCCTCGATCATCAGGGACTTGATCGTGTGGAGCTCGTGCAGCGCCTGCGCTTCCCGCCTGATCCGGTCCGTTTCCGTGACGACCTCGTCAAAGACGATCTCAAGGGCATGGATGCCGGAAGATGCAGCCATGAGCGCCTGGTCCCTTTGCCACTTTGCTTTATTCGGCCACTCGCGTGGTTTGTCTGACATCATCCACCACCCTTTTCTGTTCCGCAGCTCGTGCTTGCATATGGCGATAAATGGACCCTGCAATCATGGGAGACCCGGAGCAGGCGAAAGCACCCAGTGCCAGCAGAGCCCCGAGCCAGTCGAATACCGCCACAATCCCCAGGGTGATGATCACGCCTACTGCCACCAGGATGGCTGTGTACCCTTCGCTCAGCTTGCGCCTCTCAAGGTGGGCGACGACCGTGTTGTAGCCGATGCCAAAGAGGATCAGGAACAGGCCGCCGGCTAAAAGGCTGCTGAAATCAGGCTTGATCACTTTTCGCCCCCTGGATTGTGCTATTCTGTTGTGCGTAATCCAGTTCCACTGCCGCTAACTTGGCCAGGAAGAGAGGGCGCATATCTGACCAGAGAATTGAAGTGGGAAAGGTCTCGTGTACCCACCGCAAATAAATGTCATCGCCCAAAACGGCGCGCAGCTTATCACCCATTTCGATGACGGTGCTTTTACATGCCTCTTGGAACTGCTCTTCCATCTCAGCCGCGGACGGCTGGCGAACAGAACCACCATAACCACTGCGACCATCACGGTCACGATAGGAGGCTGATAGATAAATTCTCATTTTTTCACCTGTCCACTGATCAACTTTGTGTATTCTTTTTTCACATAGTCCCGCCAGGAATCCCAACGGGTGGTGACATCAAGCGGGATCGATTGATACCAGTTCTGATATTCTTTCTCTTCCAGGATGGAGGCAACATGGAAAAGGAGCCGTGTTACCTCCTTCTTGGCATTGGCCTGGCGCCGGTTCATTTTGATTTCAGGCCTTTCCAGGCCAGGGCCATAACAACGATCGACAGGCAGCCGCCGATCCAGGCCACGAGGATGAGTCCCGTCTCAACTGCCATGGCTCACCTCGTCAATCGCTGCCTTAATGCCAGGGTCGATCTCGGGATCGGTGGCGTGGGTGTCGCTGCCGGAGCTGATGACCTCAGCGAGTTTGATGGACGGATTGGGGCTGGAAAATACGGAGTTGGCTCTGTTTTCAATTGCGATGCGGACCTCTTCGGCCTGGGTGCGCCGGTTAAAAGACGCCAGCTTTTTTACGGTTTCAAACGTCGTGTCGTCGATATAAATCATTGCCATATAGTGCCTCTCTTGTTCAGTTATGTGAATTTTATTCAGTTATACGTTTATTATATCGGATAGCCGATCAAAAGTCAATAAGGAATACTAATATTCATTAGTGATTGCTATAATGAATAAATGAATTTCGGAGAGTGGTTAAATAGAAAATACCTGGAGTGGCAGCTCCAGGAGGGGCACAAAAGGTCAGTTAAGGCCTTCGGTGTCTATTTAGGAATCCCCCAATCTACATTATCTGAGTACATGAATAACAAGTACCAGCCTAAAGGCGAGTACTTGTCTTTGATTGTCGCAAAACTCGGGATGGAAGCCTATGACGTGCTTGGGTTACCCCGCCCTTCAACACCAGAGGTGGATATAGTTGGTGCGCTTTCGTTCTTAGGCGAAACCGGCAGCGTGCTTGCGTCAGTTTTCGACGAGATAAAATCAGAAATACAAGAAAAAGGTATAAAAACGGATTCCCCGGAATTTTTTACGATAATGAGCCGCACATTTTCTAAGCATGGCATACCGATCACATTCACCGAAAAACCTTGATTGTCCATTATTCTCCCTGGTATTATAGAACACTTATTCTATTTTATGCCAATCATAGAATATTGCAAGACCCCAAAGCGGATTAGTCGAGGTGGGTGACGTACAGGTGCTATTGTAAAAATAGGATAACCCAACAGGAGGGATATTGAGAGTCTGCCCATATTGCAAAACCGAAGTTGACCTCACCGAAACAAACTGTCATTTTTGCGGCAGAGATCTGTCCAAGCCTGAAGGAAGCCCAGCCCAAGAGGCTATGGATGCTCAGGCGAAAGAAACGAAAAAGCAGAACACTCCCTGGCTGATCATTTTTATCGTTGGCTTATGCGTCGTGTTGTACTTTGTCGGTCGTGGATCATCCAGCGGTACCCGAAGCCCAAGCGCTACACCTATACCATACGCCACCAGAACACCTTCTGATTTCAATTTTTGCAAAGAGGCATCCCAGGATTACCTGAAGGCATTGGTTCCGATCCTTAAGGAGTGGAGTGACGCGGACGCGTTGGCAAATAGCGCACCTCGAATAACTATGGCGACACCGATTGCCAATCTACAGGCGATCCGCAGGGAAGCCGACCAGTTGAAACCATCCACCTGCGCTCAGAATGCCCAGACTTATCTGATCAAGATGATGAACGAAAGGATCAACATGTACCTGGCGTTTATGGCGGACAATCCAGATGAAGCTACCACGCGCCGGACGATGGCCGACGCTGCTTCGAATGTGTTTATCAAAGAGATTGATGACATCAAAAACAGCAAAAAGTAACCCACAGGAGGGAGATTGAAGAATCTGATCATAGCAATCCTGATTTTCCTAACAGCCTGCGCACCGTCTGAAGGCCAGGTGCAGACGGCTATTGCCAGGACGGAGGCGGCCAGGCCGACAGCGACGGGAATTAGGTTACCAACGGAAACGAGTACTCAAACAGTTACTCAAACACCAACGTTGACTGCAACACTTACCCCTACCATAACGCCAACAAACACAAATACGCCGGAATCTACTAGCACTCCTGCGCCAACGATGACGCTCTTTCCAACATCCACGCCAACTCCTCGACCTACGCCAATCCTATTAAAAGGTGTAAACGGAGTTGTCGTTGATATCAATAAATGGCGTGGGGCAGCATTGATGAAGATTTCATATAAAGGTGGAGGAAGTTTCTCGATAAAGAATTACGCTGAGAATGGGGAGCTTATTGACCGGATCGTGTCCAAGAGCGGCAACTATGAAGGCAATGTTCCACTAGATATTGCCTCTGGCGACCAAACCGCCAGGTTAGAAATCAATTCGTCTGGTGGTACATGGGAAATAAGTATTTTACCTTTCAACGGGGATAATGTTCGGGTGGTTGCTCCGCCCGGGAAAGATCAGCGGTAAAGGTGACAGCGTTTTTGCCATTTCTCCAAATAATGCGGACATGGCAAGCATCGAAAATAAGGGATCCTCAAATTTCATCGTGTATGGTTTCAGCGAAACACGAAGGAGCCTGCTTGTCAACGAGATAGGCAACTGGACAGGGAAAGTTATCATTCCAGCAAAGACGCTTCTGGTCACGGTTAAATCATCGGGTACCTGGACATTTGACATCACTGCAAGGTGACCGTATTTCAGGAGGCCAGAAACAGCAGACTAGGATTTAATTTGACCTGTCCAGACAAATAAAACACCCCCATATGTGGTGGGTCATGGCCTAAAAAAGCTCTTTTTATGGGGCGGTGGCGGAATTGGCAGACGCAGCAGACTTAAAATCTGCCGGTAGGAATACCTTCCGGGTTCGACCCCCGGTCGCCCCACAGACAGAATTATTTTAAAGCTTTTGGCCAGTATCCACCACCTGTTGGGGTATAGAAACAGGTGGATTGAAATGGATGAAAAACAGAAACAGCAGATAGAGTTTTTACAATTGGAGTTCATCCGGGACCGCCGCTTTCAAGGCAAGGTGAGCGGCATCCGCTTTTACCGCCAGTGGTTCGACCATTTCGTGCCGTACTGCGTCAAGCACGACCGGGCAGACATACTGAGCATTGACTCAGACTTTCTGCGCGGCTTTTTCCTGGAGCTGGCAAAGACCCACCGGCCAGGCGGTGTGCATGGCGCATTTCGAACCGTACATGCCTTTTTTTACTGGTACGAGCAGGAATACGACCCACCTGGCTGGTCCAACCCGATCCGCAAACTGCATGCGCCAAAGGTGGATGAAGAGCCGCTTGACCCTGCCGATCCGAACGTAATTGAGGCCATGCTGGACTCCTGTGACCGGTCCATTTACAGCGTGAGAGATCGGGCGCTGATCCTGCTGCTCCAGGATACGGGCGTGCGGGCCGGCGAGCTGCTGGCGCTGGACGTGGATGACATCGATATGGTTGAGCGCTCGGCACTGATCCGCACATCGAAGAATGGCAAACCCAGGTATGTGTTTTTTGACAAAGAAACCAAAAAAGCGGTCAAGGCCTGGCTGGCCATCAAGCCGGAGGGAAGCGCGCTGTGGGTGACCAGGCAGAGTGACAGGCTGGATTATGACGGCCTGCGCAGCCTGATCAGGCGCCGCGCGGAGCTGGCCGGGGTGGATCCACCACCACTGCACGGCTTCCGTCGGGCCTTTGTCCTGGACTGCATCCGCGCTGGCGTGGACCTGCTCACCATCCAAAGACTCGTAGGCCATTCCAGCCTGGCAGTAATTGCGAGGTACGCGAAGCAAACCACAGAGGATCTCAAGGCCGGGCACACCAAAAAGACAAACACCAAAAAATAAATCTCGTAATTCCGAGATTTCCGAGTTTATTCCGAGTTACTTCGGATATCCCGGATATCCCGGAATTAATATCCCGGATAAAAAAGACCTCCCCGCGTTCTCAGCACGGGGAGGTTTTCCAGGCCGTTAGCGGGGAGGATGCCGCTGAGGAGGCCATAACCTGGCCATCAAATACACCCATACGCAGCCGACGACGAACACGGCGAGGCCGGCGCTCAGGGCCATAAATCAGGGTGTGCCGCCCAGAGGATGTCAACTTTCTGCCCCAGGGTCAGTTCGACAGGACCGGGGACCTTTCCGCCTGTAGCGATTACCCAATCCCGCAAAGCAGCTTCATCACCATTGAACCAGTTACCGTCAGGCGTGGTGCCTGCGATTTCGTACTTGTCGGTAAACTGCCAGATGCGCCAGGTCTTGCCTGCTTTGCTCCACGGCTTTGGGAGAAGTGGCTTTGATGCCGTCGTGTAATTTGCCACCCAAAGGTCATACTCAGCCATCCATGCTGGATTGCCCCAGATAGCGTTGATCGGGTCCCAGCCGGTGTAGATCATCGGCTTTCGTCCCCAGCGGTTGCCGATCTCCTGAAGGCAAATGTAGGTACTTGCTGAAATAACCTCTGGCGTCATACCTGTATTGCTGGTCGTTTCCAGGTCAAGGCATGGCGGAAAGTTTGTCTGACCGGCAATATCCCAGTAATGCTGTGCCTGTTTCTTCGGGTCTTGCTTGCCGAGGAAATAGTGATAGCTGGATGAGTAGATCCCGTGATCTCCCATATCAGCTATGTTTGGCTCGTAAGTTGGATCGGTGTAGCCAGTCCCCAGGGTTGCCCTGGTTGATCCGAATACGCAGTTTTCGCGCTTATACGCCTCCCAATCAATTTGGCCCTCATAATACGAGGTGTCTATTCCAAGTGCATTGCTCATGCGCCTCCTCTAATCATCGTCATAATCCCTGGTTCCGCCTGCGACAATTGCCCAGGCGACCCAGGAAAGCAGTACCCAAAGTATTGTCAATGCGAGATACATTCCCTCTCCTTTTCGAGGATGCCGTGCAATAACATCGCAATCGTCGCGACGTGCCTGATCCTGAGCAGCAGGTCGGCAAAATAACCCCGCTCTCCGTCGCCTATAACCTGGTCAAGCGTCCTGCTCAGCATATCCACGTCCTCAGGCCGGATCAGATCAGCCACCCTACCACACCCCAAGTCCACCTGCGCGCCCGAAAAGGCATAAGGACGCACCCCCGCTGTCGAGCAGCGGCGTCGGGTGGTCGTACTGATCATGCGTACTCCAACGCACCGATTGACGGCGCAGCGGGGACGGTTCGCCCCTCGAAGTCAGTCCCCAGCCCCACGGCTGTTCCGGCTCCGATGGCGGGGCTGCCGGCGGAGAGGTGGTAATCGTCTGTTGCGTCGCTGATAAATAGCGGGTCGCCGTCGACGGCATGGGCTTCGGCGGCGGAGCCTGCGCCGGCCATGTTCAGCACTTTGGCGTCTCCCTGCAGGGCGGTGCGGAAGTCGGCCAGGGAGGTGTATTCGGTGGTGTTGAACTTGCCGTATTTCGCCGCCCCGCCTGAGTCGTTGAAGTACAGGTTATTGTCCAGCCAGGCCTCAACGATGTTGCTGGCGGTGGAGGCGACACAGATGCCGTTGCAGGCCTCAATGGCCTGCTGGATGACCACCAGGTTATTGGCAATTTTTGCACGCTTGGCCGCCGCCTGCATGGCAATGGCATGGCCGGTGTAGGCGGTGTTGTTATCAGCGGACGGGCTGTGTATGACGGTGTTGTTGTAGATCAGCAGGTAACCGGTCTCGTCGCGCTGGTCGTCGATGCCGTTGACGGTGCTGTCGCGGATGATGTTGTAGTAGATCTGGTTAGCGCCGTTGCCTGAGGTCTGGTTGTGGTAGATGCCGATGTAGTTCAGGTAAGCGTAATTGCGCGAGATGATGTTAGCGGAGGATGCGGCGGTGATGCGGATGCCGGCACCTTTGCCGGTGCTGTAAACTCCCGACCCGTTGTTGTAGACGGTGTTGCCGTTGACCGTGTTGGAATTGGATCCATCCAGGGTGATGCCGTACTCAACACAGTCGTGAACGGTGTTGTTGGAGATGGTGCAGGAGGATGAGGCATTCAGGAAAATGCCGGTCAGCAGGCAGGAGGATACAGTGTTGTAGGTGGCTGAGGATTCCACCGCGCCGTTGAGGTATATGCCGTACTCGGAGATGCCGTAAATGGTGCAGGCGCGGGTGATGTTGCCTGCCCCGTTGCCGTTGTGGTATATACCCTGCTTTTTGCCCCACCTGACCACCGTGTTTTCGAATACGACATGATTGGCGCTAGAGTTGAAAGCAATCCCGCCGACCGTGGTATTGGAACATTGCAAAGTGAGGTTAGAGAAGGTCAGGTAATTCTGCTGCGCCAGGATGACGTAATTTTTAGAAGCGGCCTGCAGCACGCCGGTGGATGGGTCTTCTCCGACGTTGACATATAGGGTATTGGAGGACCAGTCGAATTGATTGGCTCCAACAGTATTGCCAGCACCTGAGGCGAAGGTCAGCAGGGTGGAGTTGTAGACGACAATGACCGGCTGGGTGGAGCGGGTGCATTTGTACGATCCGCCGTCAGCGGTCCAGGTGAGGGATGCCGGGTCAATGGCTCCCGACAGGACTGCGTCTCCGGTTCCCCAGCCTGCCTCGGAGGTAGTGAGGATGGTGGCGGCGTTGGCGGTGGTGGGGGTGGTGAAGTAGGTGTTCCACCAGGTATCGCCGCGCTTCATGACCACCCGATCACCGGCGGTCAGGGTTGTGCCGTCGGATACGGAAGTGGCGTTAGCGTCCCAGGGGTGGTACTTCCAGGGCGCTTGTTTGGTCAGGCCGCTGTTGCTGTCGGCTCCGGTGCTGGCTGAGACGTAAAAGGTACGCTTCCATCCGGCAGCCATTGCCGACAGTCCCGATAATGCGGATAACCCCGATAAACTCATTTGCCCCTCCTTACACGCCCCGATCCTCGTAGAAGTTGAGGGTAACAGGATCATCGCCCGTCGTAGGCATAACCAGAAGCACGCCTTTGCTCTCGGAGTAATCCTGAGATGCGTTATCGTCACCGGCCTTGATGGCCTCTGCAATCTCGTTATCGGTAAGATGTGTCATCCTATACTCCTCTGTCCTCGTAAAAGTTGATACGTGTCAGTACATTCCCGCTGGCAGAAGTTGTTGTCTTAAAAAGATACTCGGTGTTGGCTTTGAGATCCCATTCTGCCATAGATCGATCGATCCCTAAAGATCCCTTTGCCGCTGAGAATAAATACCCCTGGGCAATCAACGTCCCCGACCCAGACGCCGTCAGGGCCGCCGATCCCGCCGCATAGATTTGCGTTGAGGGCGGCGTGGCAATATTGCGGTTATGGTTGTATGCCTGAGTGGTGACATTGACCCCCGATCCTGACCACACCGCACCCTCGTACAGGCCCACGATGGTCGTGGTGGCATCGCTGATGACCTCTATCAGCATGTGCGGCGTGGCAGTGGTCGCCGTTAGGTTGGGTACGCTGATGCGCCACACCTTCGCCCCGTTGAGGGAGGTGCTGTATTCCGCGAAGGTGTACGTCTCACCTTCGTGGATCTGGTGGTGCGGGTAGTCTATGACAACCGGGATGCTTGAGATCACGTCGCCAGGCCCAATCTGCACCTGCATGGCATTGCCTGTCGGCGTCTGCGCCCTGGCGGTGATTGCAACTGACTTGCCCGTGTCCTTATCTTCGATGTTTGTCGCCATGCTTACTCCGTCCAGTGTGTGGCGTTGATCTTGCCAATCACGCCTGTGCTGCCAGATGACAAGGTGACGATCATTGCCGTGTTTGTCTTGCCCTGGACCGGAGGCCAGAATGGCATGAATCCAGGCCCGGCCGCGGTAACGTCAACGGCAAACACTGTTGACCCACTGGGAGATTGGATCGTCAGCGATCCGCTGGTAGGTGCGGCGGAGTAGGACCACTGCACGCCGCCGATCACGTGCGCCGTGTCAGCAGCTGCGGCATAGGTCAGGCTGACGGCCGACCCGCTACCGCCGATGTTGTAATCGTTGGTTGATGCCGTAATCGGCGCTAAGATTGTGCGAGAAAATGCGTATGCCATTATTGCTCCTTGCCTGCCTTGATAATCTCTGCCATCTGCACGCAAACGCGCAGTTTTTCAGCCAGCCAGTTGCACCACAGTATCTCCGCCTGGCTCATTGGTGTGCGCTGTAGAATTTGCATCAGTGCGGCTATGTCCTGTTCGGTGATCATAGGCTGTACCCATTCGCCTCTTCGGCAGCCCTGGCCTTGTTGGCCTTGTTTGCATTGGCGGCCTTGATGACCATCGCCTTGATTGCCTCCTCGACCAGCGCCAGCTTCTGAGAGTTTGTCATGGCGTCAAACTCAGGTACTGCCCCCGTCCAACCTGGCAGGCTGGCGCGGTAGGCGTATTCAGCCGCGTCTCCAACCACGCTGATCATGGTTGCCGTGGGTGCGGTGTAGCTAAAATTGATGGTGGTGTTGCTGCCATTGACTGTAAATGATGATGCCATGCTCCTCCTAAGTTATCGTTGTCCAGGCTGGAATGTAGCGTGCGCCGGTGCCCACCCAGACCTTGATCCAATCTGTGTTTGTCCTGGCGGTCGACCCGGACATGCGCAGCGTCCCAGACCCTGTGCTGATCGTCGAACTGGACACATTGGTTATCGTGATAGTACTGGCAGCCCCGCCGCTGTCCTTCGTCGCCCGGATGGCAGACCCGCTGATCACCCCAACCACCGTCATTGCCCCGGCGGGCGTGATGGTGACTGCATTTGTATCTCCGCCCGAACTCACCGATGTACGGATGATCATCGACCCGCCCGGCCTCAGCCCATCCAGGTACTGATCACCGTAGGTTGGATTGAGCTGCATGTAGCAGTGGCTGCCGCTGTTGGTGACCCTGGCCGCGTTGCCGGCAATCTCAAGCGGCACATTTGGCAGTGCAGTGTTGATCCCGATACGGTTATTGGCCGCATCCACATACAGTGTGTTGCTGTCGATATTGAGGCCCGGAGCACTGATCGCTGATCCGGCCACAATGCCAGCTGTAGTGAATATCGTTCCTGGTGTGGCGCTGGTGGTAGGTCCGACATTCAGGCCGCCCGCGCTGATGTTGAAGCGCATGCCATCAAAGGATAACTGGCTGCCAGATGCTACCGAGTTTTCCAGCACCAACGAAGTAAACGCCGCACCGTTATGTGCCTGCAGCGCCACCGCCGCGTCGTAGCCGTCCGCGCTCTTTGCGTAGGCGGTCAGGTCAACGTGTGATGATCTTGTGAATGTGCTTGATCCGCTGGTAAGTTCCACATACGAGATGTTACCGCTGTCGTATGCCCGCAGCTGCGACAATGTGGACCCGGAGCCGACAAACTTGTACGCTGAGATTGCCTGGTAGCCACTGGCAATATTGAGCCTGACCCCGGTCGCGTCCATAACGCTCGATCCGGCGGTAATCGTCCCGTCCGCAGCGCTCATCTTTGTTTGCTGCGCTGATCCGCTCAGGCCGTAGATGGCATCCCGGTTGATCAGGATACCCGTCCCTGACGTGGGGGATGTTGGCGGAGGGTTGCCAATGGCGATGCTCCCTGACGTGCCGCTGATATTGAGCGTTCCGGTGATGACTGCCGAGCCGGTGTTATAAAACTGGATGTTGGTGGTAGCCCCGTTGCGCAGCCTTAGCCCGTTTGTGCTGTCCCAGGTCATATTGGCAGAGCCTGCCCTCCCAACGGCCATCCCCATTGTTTCCGCGGCATACGTGCCCCACCCATTGAGGTCGCCAATGCGGATCTCTTCGGCTTCGGCATTGTAGGCGGTGCCAGTCTTAGTAAACACCTGCAAACGCGGGGTGTCATATGCCTGGATCTCAACCCGCCCATTGCCTGTGGTCCCCAACACCGCAAACGGCGTGCCCTGTGGCCAGGCATTAGCGCCCGACCCATCCCGGTCTCTGACGTTGTTGATATAGGTCGTGCCGGTGTCCAGTGTGCCGACCTGGATATACTCCACCTGGCCGATGCCGCGCATGACAACAATATCGCCGGGTGTCATGGCCTGGCCCCAGTTGATCGTGGTGTTAAGCGCCAGTACCGGGTAAGCTAACTTGCCCTGATCCTTGCACCACATGTCCCAACCACCGTGCAGGGTTTCGGTGAGCTGGGCGAAGATAATGGTATCCAGTTCACTGAGGTAGCCTTTGCGCCACAACAGCGAGGTGCTGCCGATGTCATAGGTGTCGGTAGCGGCCGGTATCAGGTGGCTGTTGACGCGTGATGTTTCCAGGTTACTTGTTAATGCCAGGCTGACCAGCGTAGCCGATCCCGACGCATTGGTGGCCAGGATCGCCGCAGCTGCGCCCGGGTCAGAGCTGGTGGTAATAGCGTGCGTGTGGCTGCCGCTGGTGTTGTTTGTGCTGGCCAGTGTGACCGTTCCGGCCCCGATCAAGTCCAGGCTGTTGGCATTGGCGCGGATGCCGGAGCCGCCCACCACATTGAGCGTGATGTCCGCCCCGAGGTTTCCCCCGCCGGTCATGCCGTCGCCGGCGGTGACTGTGCGGGATAATGGGGTATAGGTGGACGGTATTGTGCTGATGTCCACGCCGTCTATCGTCTTTCCAGCGGCGACAGTCAGATCCCCCAGGAGAGAGCGCGTGCCGTCCGTTTTCAGCAGGTCGGCAGTGGATGCCTGGATGATGGTCGTGCCACCGCTGTCCCCGCTGATCTTCCTCTGGAGGTACGGCCACAGTTTTGCAGCAAGTTCTGAATAACTTTCAGCCATCTCGTAACCTCTTGTCCAGCGGTGTCTTGTAATTTCGGGTGACGATCTTGAGTGATCCGGTGTCGGGTGTGTAGTCTGTTTCCTCGATAAAGATCAGGCTCGGATCGGGCGTCATGCTCTGCGACAATACTGCCGGCAGGAGGTCTTTCATCCTCAGCCACTGGCCTGGCCGCATGCGGTGCTTTGGAACAGTTGCCCCGGTTGCCGTCTGGTATGTGCCGTCGCGCAGGATGAACAGCGTGTCGATGGCATTGTCCGCCGGCGCGGCTGGCTCTGCGTACACGCGCAGGTAGCGGTCCTTCGTCACCTCAGCCAGCATCCGGCTGTCGGTGGATGTGCCCAGAGCAAGGTTTTCTTCGATCTCGAACCCGCAGGTCGTGTCTCCGTCCCGGTACTGATTGGTATAGACAAGTGACCTGTCATCGATCAGCGTGCCCGCAAGGAACTGCCCGGCGCCATTGACGGACCCACTGGCCCGGTTGATCTGGTCTGTCGTCTCTGCCCCGCCCAGGATGCGGTAGTTCATCGTCGCAAAAGGAGACCTTGTCCCCCAGGCAGAGGAGGCGGTTTTAAGGACAAACGACCCAGACAGGGCGGTTTCGTCCATCTGTGCTGAGTAATAATTCGATCCATCATATCCGCCGGTTCTGGAAAGCACGATCCAATAATTCGTGCCGTTGGTCAGGTTAGGCGCGGTGATCTCCGTGTCGTGCCAGTCGTAATTTTCCGTGAGCGTTGTCCCGCTGATGGCACCGCTGTCGATCAGCGTGCCGGGTATCGACCCGCTGGCGTGCGTTTCGTGCAAGGCGACGGTCAGGTTATCCGCGGGTACGCCGATCTTCTTGACGTTTACCGCCAGGGTGTCCGCGTTCCAGTTTCCCGAAAGCGTAAAGGACTGCGCCAGGCTGACCGCTGATCCGCTGTTCATGGCAAAGTCCTGGATGGCCGACCCGCTGGCAAACTGCTGGTATCCGTCAGGATCGGAGTAGTAACGCCACTTCAGCGTCTCGAACCAGCCTTTGCAGTTGATCTTGGCATACGGCTGCTTCAGGTTGCCATCCTTCAGCTGGATGACTGGGATGGTGTCCTTGCTGTTGGCCAGGATGGTGTCCCTGGTTTTGATCGCCGTTGCCGACCCGCTGTTAGCGCCAGACGAAAGCAGCTCCTTGTATCCAAAATTCACGACGCTGGTGTCGTCCTGAGCCCATGCGGTGGTTGCCCGGTCATACGACCCGCCGCCGTTGTCTGTGGCGGTGTAGGCCACAGCCACGCGGTTATACATGGTGTCCAGCGTGTAGACTGCGGTTATTTTTTCGGTGGTGATCTCGACGCTTTCCACCCAGCCCCACCAGACCTTGTAACTCTGCTCGTCCTGCATTTCGACCGGAGCCCGCAGCAGCTGGTACAACTGCCAGAGCTGCATCTCGTCTCCGATAGCGGTTATCCTGGCCTGCGCAGGCCCGCCGATGGACTTCCAGCCGTAGGAGTCCACAGACAGGACCAGGCCAAAAGGCTGTATCCTATCGGTAAAATCCTTGTTCTTGAAATACGGCGTGATTTTGGTCATAGCACCAGCTTGCGCGGCCAGTAATTGACCTGGAAGGTGTGCGTCAGGTCGATTGGCGCCGTTCCGTCGCTCAGTTCGCACAGGACGGTGAAGATATTTAACCTTGAAGGCGAAAGCATGATCGGCTCGCCGTAAGCGACGAAATTCACCCGGTAAGCGGCGCCGTTAAGAACTGCTGTATATCCCATGTGCGAATCGTCTATAACGTTATCTCCAGAAAGCGCCGAACCAGACGGAACCATCACAAGTTTCCTGTATCCCGAAAGCGGCGTCATCTGGATGTAGTCCATGTTCAATTGCCTGGCAGATCCGCTGGTATTCTTGCCGGTCAGCTTAAGTTGCAGGCTGCCAAACGTGGCGTAAAGCCCTGGAGGAAGCTGGACAATCCCGATCTCGTGCAGCTCGTGCCCTGCCTGAAGAAGTGACCAATCTCCCTCCCAGATCGTCATATTGGCATTGAGCAAACTAGGCTTAACCCAAACTCCAGTACCTACAACTCCAACGGTGCGCATGATCAGCGACGCAAACTGCCCGCCGAATTGGTTGGTTGTGTTGATGCCGATGCTGGCCGTCACCATAGCCAGATCCGTTGACGAGAGAGGCTGTGCGATGTAAGACCCGCTTGATGCGGTGGTGTCTACGACCACGGAACCGCTTGCCGGGATGGTAGCAGATCCGCTTACCGCTGTAAGCCAGTGATACGGATAAGCCGAGCTTTCGTTAGCTGGGTTTTGCAAGCTGATGAAGTACCTGGCGGGCGAACCGCTTGACGGCGCGGATAAGCTGATCGCCACAGGTGCTGGCGTGTCAAAATACGACCCGCTCATGATACCGATGCCAAAATCAGCGTATGCGTAATTTTTTGAACCTGACGTGGACCGGCTGGCTTCTACGTAGTAATTGTTCATCACAACCGACCCACTTGCCGAACCGCTCCAGGATGCTCCGCCTGTTTTGGAGAGCATCAGCGGATTGCCGATAGCGGTGTTCTCTTCCCACCAGTTACGGCGCACAAAGACAATCTGCGCGTTTGCCTTCAGTCCGTTTGCAGAGGTGATCAGACTGGAATTATCCAACACGACCCGCCCAGCGACCAACTCCGATAAATACTCGGTAATTGTGCCTGTTACAGGTGTGAACCCGACGTAATAGCGGTTGCGGTCTTTGTTTTTTTGCCACAGTGCGGCGGCGTCCATAAACTGGCCGATCTTGCGCACGGTCTCAGCGATGGCCGCAAATGTCGCCCCGCTGATGATCACATTGGCGCTTTCGGTGATCGTGTCGCCGTCTCCGGTCTTGGGTGTGTACCCGTTGGCAGCCAGCACGATAGCGCCGCTGTTGAGTTCAAGCGTCCCAGAGTTTCCGTAAAGCCAAAATCTTATTGTCATACTTTCAACAGCCTTGCCAGGTTATACATAAGTTCCTCCCGGTCCATCTCCGTATGCACATCTCCGAACTGGTTGAAAACGAATGTCTGATCCTTTGGCGTTCCACCAGCGGACAGCGCCGGGATGTCTACCTTGCGCATCTCGGGGATCTGCGCGGAGGATGACATGGCGGATGTGAGGAAGTCACCGAGTGACGATCTGTCGCCAGCACCGGGCAGCCAGGACTTGTTGATCCGGTCGTAATACTCAGGAGCGAATGGACCCCAGTTTTCTATACCAGGACCTGTTCCCCATGCGCCCCCCGTAGGCGGAATGATGGACCTCGGATCAACGGCGTTCATCACCGCGCCCATCGCGTTGTCAATCGCTCCGATGCCATCCATGATGCCCTCGGCAATGCCGAGGGATATATTTAGACCGACCTCGTCGCGGAAAAGCCCAGAAGGAGAGTGCATGTTAAGAGCATCTTTTGCGGCTTGCAGCAGTCCACGCGCCAATTCAGCGACATAATCTTTCAGGGCTTGCCATCCATTGGAGATGCCTTCTCGGATGCCATTTACTATGCCGCGCCCCAGTTCGATCCATGCGTTGGTATTTGCGACGAACACATCCTTGATGCCCTGGATGCCTTTTTCAATTGTTTTGACAATCCACTGCCATGTTTCTTCAAGCTTACGCCCAACGGCTTCCCAGATCGACGACCAAAGCGCTTTTATGTTGTCCCCGAATGTCGCAAACTTGGAATTTATAGCGCTCGCCCATGCATCAACAACGATACCAATGACGTTTAGTTCGTAGTCGATTACAGACTGGATAGCTCCCCAGGTGGCGTCCGTAATGCCTTTTATTGTTCCGCCGTGCTCTTGCCATATTCTGTTGATGTCAAGCGCCCTAAGCCCCATCATAGAAACGCTCAAAGCGAGTGCTGCAACAATTGCTGTAGTCACTCCTCCCCATGCCCAATTGACAATCGTTATGACGTTTGCACCGTGATCCCGCCAGAATTGCTCAATCGAAGAGAATGACCCTTGCAAGCCAGTTATGGCGGAGTCAAGCTGGCTTTTGATGATGTCGCTGATGGTCATATACGTTTGCCTTGCAAGAGCTTCGATGGCTGGACCGTGCTGCTCCCAGAGAGATCGCATCAAGTCAATCTTTTCTTGCACGACCGTCGCAACATTCCCGGCAAAAGTCGAAACAGTTGTAACGATGATAGGCCATCCGTTTTGTATCGCTGCGAGGATAGCCGGAACGTGATTTATCCATGCCGATTTTATGCTGTCTACGATGGTAGTCGCAGTTTTCTTGATCGTCTCCCATGTTGTTCCAAGCCACGAAACAATGCCATTCCATCCGTCCTGGATTCTCGCCAAAATACCTGCGGCGTGTTCATTCCACTCGGATTTGACCAGGCCAACAATACGGGCGGCCTCTTTCTTGATGGTTTCCCATGTCGTCCCAAGCCATGTCGCGATAGCGCCCCATCCTTCCTGGATCTTTGCAAGGATTGGCGTTACGTGCTCCTGCCATTCGGATTTAATAACCCCGACGACAGTAGACGCTGTTTTCTTTATGGTTTCCCATGTTCCACTCAGCCAGGAAACAATATCTCCCCAGGCTTGCTGTATCCTGGCCAGGATGGTCGCACCGTGCTCCTGCCATTCTTTTTTGATAATACCGACTACGGTAGTGGCTGCCTTCTTGATGGTGTCCCACGCATCTCCAATCCATGAAACAATGCTGTCCCATGCCTCTTTGATGATAGGTGCCGCGTCCTGGAATGCTTTTACCAGGAAATCGACAATGGCGGACACCGTTTGGATTGCCTTCCTGATGAAGCTAACAAATCCGGCAATTACATCGCGAGATCCAGGACCAAAAACAAGCTCAAGGGCTTTTTGTATTGCTTCCAGCGCATCCTTGAACATGCCTTTCGAAAGCAGGTTCACAACATCGGTTATCACCCCGACCAGGTAGGTGACTCCGCCGGCTATCGAATTGACGAAATTCATAAACGAATCGGACGTGACGAAGTTCAGCACGACATTCCCGATGGCCTTAAGGCCCGGCAGTAATGCCGATCCGATCATATCTCCGACGCCACCTAAGATATTCTTCAGTCTGGCTAATTGACCACTGAATGTGTTTGCGGCCGCTGCAGCCGATCCTCCGAACTCGCGCCCCAACTCTTCCAGCATGATCTTTTGAGCACCGGCTACGTTTCCGGCCTTTTCCATCGCTTCGATCATCTTTTTTTGAGCATCAGTGAACACTACGCCGTTGCGAGTAAGCGCAGAAATGCCCTGCGTAGGCGAGTTGAGCGCCTTACCAACCATCAACGCGGCGCTGTTGAGATCCATGCCCATAGCGGTCGCCATGTCCAGAACTGCCCCGGTAGCCTCTGGAAAAACGCTCTTTCCAATCCCCGTAAAGGTCAACAAAATATTTTCAGCACCGACCACCGCATCATCTTCGTAAGTGGTCAGTGCCTGCATGGAAGCGGCCAGGTTGTTGACATCATCGGCGCTCATGCCAGCCGCCCCGCCGGTTGACAGCAGGACTGCGTTTAGCTGAGCCTGGATGGATTCAGCCTCTGCTGCACCTGCTGCACAGTCCCCCAGGAACGCGGTCATTCCGGCAATTCCCGCTGTAGCCGCGGCGATCCCGCCCAAGACAATCCCTCCGCCAATAGAGGATAGGCCGCTAACGATGTTATTGCCAGCTCCCGCTGCATCGCTTTCAGCCTGCTTCAGGCCGCTCATAAACTGCGAAGCGTCCAATCCCAGCCTAACGACCAGGCTTGCTCTGGTGTCTG
>ERZ869929.118-NODE-118-length-43412-cov-95.234472_pt1 | contig 43412 bp, 64 predicted proteins | sample MGYA00579312_ERZ869929 | MGnify/ENA primary metagenome ERZ869929 (study PRJEB32216, sample SAMN09231818) | wastewater metagenome | place: USA: Maryland | collected 2016-08-09 | study: EMG produced TPA metagenomics assembly of the PRJNA472060 data set (Reclaimed... | reverse complement strand
GGAGCCAGTTGGGGAGCCAGTTGGGGAGCCAGTTGGAGAGCCAGTTGGAGAGCCAGTTGTGGAGCCAGTTGGAGAGCCAGTTGCGGAGCCAGTTGGAGAGCCAGTTGGAGAGCCAGAAAATCTACGAAGGGGGTTATCTATGGGGTAGCCACGAACTCTACTGGCTTGCGTTCTATCGCTTCTGTCAATCCATTGGCGTTAAATACGACGCACAATCGTCTACTGCACTGGACACGATGGAGGCCATATCCATGCAGTGTGAATGGTGGTGGCCCTATGATGGCATTGTTGTTGCGTCGAAGCGACCTGCTTTTGTTAAGTGGGATGGTGAGCGGCGACTGCATTGCGAAACCGGCCCCGCTGTTGAATACGCAGATGGCTATTCGATGTATGCTTGGCGCGGCATTTCAATCCCGCCCGAGTGGATAACGCAAGGCCCTCCAGAAGCAGTGGACTGCCTGAAAATCGACAACACAGAACAGCGCCGGATAGCTTGTGAAATGCGTGGCTGGCACAACATCTTGCCCGCCCTTCCGAACGCAAAGCTGATTGACGCCAATCCCAATCCACAAGTTGGTGAACTTTGGCAGGGTGATCTGCCGGACCACGGAACCGAACGCTTTTTGAAAGTGCAGTGCGGGACGGGGCGCACATTTGCGCTGCCAGTTGGCATGGAGTTTTCAACCGCCCGTGAAGCCAACGCCGCAACTTACGGCATATCGCCGCAGATTTTAGACCAAGTGCAATTCCGTACTTAACCAAGAAGGAAAATATCATGAAAATTGCAAAACACATTATCGGGACCGCCATCGCTCAAGGCGACGTGATGCTCATCCCTGTTTCTGAACTGCCCGCAGGCGCGGTTGCTGTGACTCCAGAAAACGGCTCTTACATCGTGACGCACAGCGAAACCGGACACCATCATGTCGTGATGGATCGCCCAACGGTCCGCATGTTCCAGGACAAGATGGACGAGATGCGCGGTTGGCTTCAAATTGAAAGCGAGCCTGCAACGCTTGAGCATCTGCGCCCGACCGACACGCACGAAGCAATCAGCTTTGAGCCGGGGATTTATGAAATCCGGCGTCAGCGTGAATACTCGCCTTCTGGCTGGCAACGCGCGGCGGACTAAACACGCCGAAGCACTCGCAAAGGAGTAAATGAAATGATTTTGAAAAGCATAAAGACTGCCGCCGAAACTGGCATCGAAGGCATCGAATTTGTCACTGTTGACAAACAAGTTGTTGAGATTGTGCTCGGCAAGTTGCGTATCCGCAAAGGCGAAAACTACGTAAAAGGCCTTGAAGTTTTGGTTGAGGCTCCGTTTGAGCGCGAAGAACGCTACCGCCTCACCGGCAAGCTGAATGGCTTTCCCGACGCCGTTTCCTATCACGCTACAAAATACGACGCTGAAAGCGCGGGGGCGCTGCTGGAAGATAGCGGCGGCAAAATCACCGTTGAACTTGTTGATGTTCTGATCGGCCCCGATGGCAGTTTGGTTGGAGAAGCCGATGCCTCTCCGAAAACAGCCGACATTCTGTTTTGATGGCCCGTCAAGCACTCACGAAGGAGGAAGTAAATGGCTGACCGAACACACAAGACGGTAGAGCAAGTTACATACCGTCTGGAGCCACGTGAAGCCTTGGAAGCCATGAAGGAATGGCTGACCGAAACGCACGGCGCGGCCTTCAATGACGATACTTTGATGCACTTTTGCGAAGGCGGGTTTGTCGAAATTATGACGGCCTTCGACGTAAAGGAGGGAAGCAATGCTGCCTGATAAACCAGAAGCGGTGAAGGATGTAGCATGACCCGCACAGCCATTCTTGAAAGCATAGCCGTTGCGCTGTTTCCCCTGTCGCTTGTTATCGCTTGGGCGGTGACGCTGTGACCGGAGGAGCCAGCCAAACATGGCGCGTAATGGAAAGCGCCTTCCGCCCCTATGCCAGCGAAGAAGCATGGCAGTCGATGGATGAAGCCAACCCCTTTGACCAGCAGGAAGAAGAAAATGACAGCACTACAGAAGATTGATGCGCCTGAAGTTGTGTCGCAAAGCGACGGCTTGCTTTCAGTGATTGCACGGGCTGCGGCAGACCCGAACGTCGATATTGATAAACTGGAGCGATTGCTTGCGGCACAAGAACGCGTCCAAGCTAATCAGGCCAAGGAGGCTTTTACAATTGCCAAACTGGCAATGCGCCCGGAACTGCCTGAAATCACGATGAAGGGCCGCATAACGATCCGCGATAAAAACGACGCCAACAAAATTATTCAGGAAACGCCTTTCGCGCGCTTTGAGGATATTCACGAGGCTATTACGCCGATTTTGAGCGCGCACGGTTTCGACCTATCGTTTCGGAACGGTCTAGCGCCGGACGGGAAAGTCCGCATTACAACTGTTTTGTCACACGTTGCTGGACACACAGAAGAAACATTTTTCGACCTTCCACATGATAGCAGCGGCAGCAAAAACGCGGTGCAGGCGGTTGGGTCTAGCACTTCCTACGGCAAGCGATATGGAACCCTGTCAATTCTAAATATCCGCGTTGCTGGCGAGGATGACGATGGTGTTGCCGCTTGCGAAAAGGCTTGCATCAGCAAAGAACAGCGCGACGAAATTCTAACTGCGCTGGACGATTTACAGGCCAACAAGCAAGCGTTTGCTACATACATGGGTGTCGAGTCCGTGGCTGACATTCCTGCCGCCGATTATGGCAAAGCCAAGGCTGCAATCGAGTCCAAGCGCAAGGCTGCAAAAAAGGCAGCGATGCAATGATGGAAATTCTCAATTGCGTCCAAGGCAGTGCCGAATGGTTTGCTGCGCGGGCTGGCATCCCTACGGCGAGCCAGTTTGGCACTGTGATGGCCAAGGGTGAGGGTAAAACCCGCCGCACCTATATGCTGAAGCTTGCCGGTGAATTGCTCACTGGTGACCCAATGGATAGCTTTACGAATAAGCACATGGAACGCGGCCATGAAATGGAACCAGAGGCGCGGCGCTTCTATGCCTTTCAGAATGACGTCGAACCGGAATTAGTCGGCTTTATTCGCAACGGCAAGAAAGGCGCAAGCCCTGATAGCCTTGTTGGCAAAGATGGACTTCTAGAGATAAAAACCAAACTGCCACACCTGTTGCTTGACGTTATCCTAAAGGACAGTTTTCCGGCAGAGCATAGGGCACAATGCCAAGGGCAGTTATGGATCGCTGAACGCGAATGGATTGACCTTGTTTGCTACTGGCCAAAAATGCCAGCGCACATTGTTCGCGCTTATCGGGACGAACCCTACATCAAACAAATTTCCGAAGCCGTTGACCAATTCAATGACGAATTGGCTGAAATTGTAACGCGCTTCAAAACCGAAGAAAGGATAACCGCATAATGGCCGGTTCAGTAAACAAGACAATATTACTAGGATCGCTTGGTGCCGATCCTGAAGTTAAATCATTCCAGAATGGCGGGCGCATTGCGAACCTTCGGCTTGCAACTAGCGAAAGCTGGAAAGACAAAACAACCGGCGAGAAAAAGGAACGCACCGAATGGCACAGCGTAACGCTTAACAGCGACGGGCTGGTATCGGTTGCAGAACGCTTTTTGCGCAAGGGTAGCAAGGTTTATCTTGAAGGCAAGCTACAGACCCGCAAGTGGCAAGACCAGTCTGGAAACGACCGATACACTACCGAGATTGTCGTTGGCGGCTTCGATGGCAAGCTGGTGATGCTGGACGGCGCGAAGGGCGCTGGCAGCGAAACAGGCGCGCGTGAACAGGTTCCGAGTAACGGCAGCTTTGGCAACGACCTTGACCTAGACGAACCGCCGTTCTGATGCTCCCCCCTCGCCGCCCATCTGCCCCAAAGGCACCAAAGCGCCATAGGTCGCCCGCACATTGCAAGTTTGTGCGAAGTCATGCCTGCTGCGCTTGCCAGTCCTACGACCACATTGAAGTGGCCCACGTCAGGACGGGGACAGATGGCGGTATGAGTATGAAGCCGGGAGATTATTGGACAATCAGCCTTTGCCGCGATTGCCACAGTGAGCAGCACCGCATTGGAGAGCGTTCATTCGAGGCTCGGCACGGTATCGACATGAAAGAACTTGCACGGGCTTTTGTGAAGGCAAGCCCGAAGCGGATCGAACTGGAAAGGGCGCGTGATGGCGACTGAATACACACCGGAACTTGGTCAGGCTCTTTTTGGCCAGCCAACACAGGCATATGAATCCGATAACCTTATGGACGCGGCCATAAACCTGCTTGCGGACGAACTTAATCGCGTTTTGGGCAATGTCACGCAACGACACCCAATTGATAGCCCATTCAGCAACACAGGCGCTAGGTTCGACACTGACGGCCTTTCCGTTCATGCCTATTCATGGGCCGATGACGACCAGCCTTGGAACTTGAAGTGCGGCGATGTTGAAGTGTCGTGGTATAAATGGGCAGGGCGCGGGATGAGCGTCAACAAACCTATGGCAGCTGACGAAACAAAGGCGTTTTTGGATCGCTCGCTAGACATAATTCTTGATTGCGAGGGCAAAGGCGAATTTTCCAAGGGTCGGAAATTCACATACAACGAAACTGTTTTCAATGACTGACATCGACAAGGCAATAGCCGAGGCTGAAAAGCTGTTCATCGAAGCTGGTCAAGCCAAGGTCAAAGCCGAAGCAATGGACTTTCGACGCAAGCGCGTTCGGGCAACCCTGTTTGTCAAATACAAGGGCGACGGGAACGCGGTTGGCACAAGCGAGCAGATGGCAGAAGCCGACCCTGTTTACGAACTGGCCTGCAACGATTGGGAAGCCGCCGCGATGGAAGCCGAAACGCTCCGCGCACAATCCGAAGCCAAGCGCATGAAGTTTGAAGCATGGCGAACAGCCAACGCTACCAAACGCGCACAGATGAACTTGAGGTAAGCACAATGACACAGGAAGCACATACACCGGAGCCTTGGCATGTCGATGCGGTTGGCTGTCATAACGATTACAGGCTTAGGCTCTGCGAACCAATGCGAAACGGCTTTCCGCTGGCCACGATTGCGCAGTTCGAGTTTAATTGGCGCGATGCTGGCCAGTATGATCGGCAAATCTCTTACAGAGAGGCCGAGGGCAACGCGCGACGCGCCGCAGCCTGCGTGAATGCCCTTGCTGGCATACCGATAGAGGCAATCGAAAGCGGTGTGGTTGCGGAGTTGGCAACAAAAGCAGCAGCACTTTTGGACGCGACTGAAAGGCATGTCTTTGGTGACGAGTGCGCCAAGGAACGTGATGAAATGCGCACCGCCCTCGCCAAGCACGGGATAACGCTTGCTCCCGAAAAGGATTGGGCAACGGAACTGTGGGCGGAGACGTTCGATATTTTTGACCGCCCCGATGAGGCAGAACTTATTCGCAGGGGCACCCTCGACGAGAGGGACAAAGAAGTAATCAGCCTTTTCCGTGAGCGCGTTGTTTTGAAGGGAGAGGGGTGATGCTTAAACCAAGAGCAAAGCTATTGCCTGATAATCCAGAAGCGATTGTCTATACTTCTAGAGGATGGCGCTATCCAGATGGAACAGTGAAGCCGTTTTATCAGCCACGGGTGCAAGCATTGCCGAAGCCGACGCTATGGCAGCGGGTTTTCGCAAAGCAGCATCCCTAACGCATAGTTTCCACAAGGGAGCCGGGGTTGCCGAACAAGCGCCCCGGTGATTTATGAACATAAAAGCATGGCCGCGAAAGTCAAATTGATTGCGCTTGACAGCGCGCCTTAATCGTAGGATAGTTGCTGCATGGACTGGAAACAATACGCAACACCAAGCGAACGCGAAAGACTGGATTACCTTGATCTTGTCGTGAAACAACAAGGTTTAGCAGCAAGCGCTGAGCGCAAGCTTATTTACGACCGTTGCCGCCGCCGCGCCATAGCAAGAAGGAGTAAATCCGGTGAGTGACAAGGTTGTTTATTTTGCTCGGAATACTTCTAGCGGCCTGATAAAAATTGGCACAACGTCAAATATTGCGGCGCGCCTTTACGGGCTTCGGAACCCAAAGAAGGGTGTTAGTCACGACATACAGCTTCTTGTTGATACGGCTGGCTGGCTGGCAAAAGAACGAGCCTACCATGCGCATTTTAACGCAAGCCGCGTTGAAGGCGAGTGGTTTGCGCCAACGCCGGATATTTTGGAAGAAATTGAACTCCTAAAGAATGGATGTTCAAATTTACCGGAATTGGACAACGCGCAGGATGTAGAATGGCGCACCTATGCCAAGCCTGAAGAGATAGCCGAACATGACGGACTTATTGAACAGGACAGGGCGAACGCAAAGCGACGGGCATTGATCCGCAATCGGTGCCGTATGCGCGGCAAACAAAAGAAGGAGGATTGATATGGGGCGGTGGCGTATCTGATGAAGAAGTGGAATAATTTATGACAGACAAAATCGAACTTGGCTGGTGGCTGCTACCTGCCGCTGTGACGCTCCTGACCTTTGGCCGGTATCTTTTGTGGGAGAGGGCGCAGCCGCCTTCAAGCGGTTATGGGCGGATTGGGGATAGCCTTGTGTCCGCGCTTTTCATCTTGGGTGCGACTGTCGTTTCACTGCTTTCATGGTTGATTTGGGCGTTGATAGCATGACCCAACCAATATCTATTGGCGGGTATCTGAAGGGAGATGAATGATGGCGCACTACATATTCAAATGCAGCGACGGAACATTCCTAAGCACCCGCAAGAACACTGGCAGGGGTTATGAGTGCCGGTCCACAACGTCTGACCTCGACCATTGCCGCGTGTTTAACACGGCAGGTGCGGCGCGCAATGCGGGCAATCAGGCCGGACTTGAGGGCGATGTTGTCCGCGCATCTCTCGCCACCACCCCACAGGAGATAGATCAGTGAGTGAGGGTGATATTAAGCAGCGCATGGCGGCTTGGTTGAACAGCCATGACACCGGCATCTCGTCGGAGTCCATATTCCATTACATGACTCTCAGCATTTCAACCGGCGCACCGCCGCGCGACCCCGCCGATTTAGGTCGCTGCGTTCGCTTGCTGCGCCTGTTCCCAGAGTGGGCGGAACGAATGCCTGAGATGGCGACTGTTAGCAAGGAGTGGAAGCCTTTTGCGAAGCGGTGGGATGAACTTGTGGCGCTTTTCCATGAGGAGGGTGGCGAAGCTATTTTTCGCCAATGGGGGGATTGGAGCGCCCCTCGCACTTATGACTTGATGAAAAGCGTCGAACGTGGTCAACACAGAAAGGCCAACCATGACTGAGAGAGAAGCTATTGTTGCGGAGCTGGAGCGCGAACTTGAACACTGTCCTGCAACCCCTGCGGGCTATCGAGAGGCCGTTTATTTAAGGCATCGCCTGTCTCTTTGGCGCGGCGATCATCTAGCACCCGAAACACATGAGGACCAAGCCAATGACTGAAGCAGAACGGATAGCGGCGGGCTGACACCTGCACAGAAGGCGGCGCTTCTAGATTGCACGCCTTGGGATGTTGAGGTTGGGGTCGGTCCAGCAATACAGAAAGGCCAACCATGACTGAGAGAGAAGCCATTGTTGAACCTGATTATGACGATTGGGATGATGATTGTGCCAATTGCGGCGGTGAAGGCTTTGCCTATGGTTGCTCATGGGATTGGCAGTGCGAAACTTACGATGAGGGCGAGGGAACGTGCCTTTGCACGAGGCGGTGCGATTGGTGCAACCCGCCAAAGCTGACGCCTGAAAGCGAAGCATTGCGGCAAGTTTTAGCCGAAGCCCTGCGCGGCGATCATCTAACACCCGAAAGGAATAGTGATGGATGACTGCCCAATATGCGGCTTTCAAGGATGCCCTGAATGCGAACCGGAAGGCGACGCGCCCGAATTTTTCAGGATGGTCGATGAACTTGACGAGGACTTTTTCAATGACTGAAGCAGAACGGATAGCGGCGAAAAGCGATGCTTACCGATGGGGGTGGGATTGGGCAAAGCTAGGAATGGCACTGCATAGTTGGATGCTGCCCCACCTTGGCACTACGCAATGGCGCGATGCCCAAAAGGGCTGGCGGGATTGCAAAGTATTGGAGCGCAGCAATGACACTGACAGCCAAAGGAGTGCTGACAATGGATAAGCTGAAACGATATTTTATCGGCAATGCAGCTCCGATTTTAGCAATCGAGAACAGTCCGTTGTTTCACTGGAAACCACTGCGATGTTTCACCGGAAATAGCGGCGGCTATTACTGGCTGCATTGGCGCTTCACATGGCGAAAGCCCTTCGCTCAATGCTGGAAATTCAACGACACCCGCAAACAATGGGAAATTCAACATGACTAAACCAGAAGCCGTGACGCAGGAGGCGGAATATAGACCGGCAAAGCCAGCATGGGACCATAGTGCTTGGTATCTCGGTTGGGAAGCTGGCGAGGACGACATGGCTTCGCGCTACACTGATGAATGCTGGATTGCCTACAAAGGCGGTTGCGATCTGGACGCCCCGACGCTGAGGGCAAAGTCTTGGGATGAACTTCTGGATTTGATAGAGGATGAGGAAAGATGACTGACCAAGTGACGCAGGAGGATGCCGACGAGGCCACCGACTTTGCAACGCGGTATCTATACCCGAACTGCCAAGGAGTGCGGTCGGCGCTTGCCCAAGCCTTCGCCCGTCACCGCATAGCAGCCGAACAGCGCGGGGCAAAACGCGAGAGGGAGCGTTGCCTTCGAGAAGCGGAGGACGCAGACCCTTTAGGCAAAGACGCCTTTGGAATGCGCGAATACATCGCCCAAGCCATCCGCCAAGGAGAACAAGCATGAACGAGAAGCCCAACCAGGCAGACATGGTCCGCGCCGAAGCGATGGCCAAAACACACTGGCAGACGCAACACGACTTTGAAATGTATCTGCGGGAACAACTATCAAAACACCGCCAAGCAGCCATAGCCGCCCATAATGCCTTCATCCGTGGGGCGGCGGACAAGTCAGAGGTGAAAGAAGCGGGCGCGAGGGCTGTTCAAGAACGCTTCCCAAGCGATTGGGACGACATTGACCCAGACGACCAGAGAGAAGCTATAGAGTGGGCTGAAATATCATTCCACGCCATGCTCGACCAGATCGAAAGGACACAAAACGATGCCTGAAGAATTTTTTGACGTTTCCTACATCAATTTCGACAAAGCTATCCTGCATGGGCGCGTTCGCCTTGGTTTGGATGAGAACCGATGCGTCCGGGAAGCCTATGTTGAGCAGGTTTTGACCGCCGATCAGAAGCGACAGATTGAGGACTTGAACAGTAAGCACCAGTTTGCGCTGGACAAGTTGCTCGCCAGCTTCGTTGACCGTGACGCGCTGGAAAGGACACCCGATGCAGAGTGAGCGCGATGCCTTTTGGAGCATAACCGGCTTTGCGTTGTTCGTTGCCATGCTCGCGGCCATATGGTTTTGAAAGGACACCCGATGAAGGATGATGAACTGATTGAAAAGCTGCGAAATTGCGCAAACGGGATTGGTAGCTTGAAAAGCGACCAGGGTGATTATGGCATATGTGATGACGCAGCCGATGCCATCGAAGCGCTCACCGCCGAAGTTGATCGGCTAAAGTTAGATTTGCAGGCAAAAGATTGCTTGCAAGACAGCGCTTATCAAGCAGGCATGAAGCATGGATGGAATTGCGCCGTATCTGGTGACAGGGATGCCTACGATACTGCCATTTCGTCGGAACATATCGCAGAGCTGCGGCGCGTAAATGAGGCCCGCGCAGCACTACAGCCACAGGAGAAGGTGGGATGACGCCAGAGCAAATTAAGCGGCTTCCAAAGGCGAAATTAGTAAGCGTGAGGCTTATGCCGCGCGGTTCAATGGATAGCCCAAACTACAGGCCGCCATTTTTTATGACTTACCGAAACGCAAATGCTCGCGGTTTTTTCTTCGGCAGATTGAACATTGTTGTTCGCCAACCTTGGATAGAACGAGTTGCACGCGCGCTGCATCCAGAGGTGTTCAAATGACTAAACTCTCCGAACGCATCTCTTCCATCACTCGCGAAAGTGCATTTTTGAGCGCCTACGCGGATCGCAACCCTTGATAAAGGAAACCCCATGACCGACAGACTTAACATATCCCCTGCGATATGTTCGCAAAACGCGGATTTTTTAACATGACCGACGCAATCCTAATCCGTGCAATTGCAAGTAAATGCAGGTTGTGGTAAGGGGATTTATGATTGTTATCACGAAGGCAATACAAGCAAAAGTCAACGAAGTTGGCCGTAAAATGCGCAGCGCTTTAGGTGATGAAGGCTATCGTAAAATGAACGAAGTTGTCACTGGTCAACCGACCGCGCCCACTCCTGCAACGCCTCTAGCTTCGCAAAAGCCTGTGCAGACAGTTCCAAATCCCGAATAGGAACTAGGACGTGTCCTTGAGGAAGCTCGGCAACTCCACTGGAGTTAGAAGTTCCGCTGGTGGCTTCGGGTTGGCTGGACAAATCGGTGTTGCCGGTCGCACGTCCAGCTTGTGAGCGCAGCCACTTACGCAAAGCAGCATCATTGGCAGCAAGGCGCTTTTCATAATCACGTTTCGCTTCATGGGCTTTCTTCCTGTTTAATTCTTCGATGCGGGCCTTTTCAGCAATGGCCAACTTGGTTGCTTGCTCTTGTGCATCTTTGATACCGGATATGGTATTGCGCAGTTCAGTGTTTTCAGCCTTCAGGCCATCCCAGAAAAGGAAGCCCTCTATTCTGGCCGTCTGGACAAGCAGCAGCGTGCCGAGCAGAGCTAATGCCGTGCCGTATAGAATGCGTTTCCAGTTTGCGATTAGGGCCATCATGTGCTATGTCCTTTCAGGTGACGCGGCGGCGTGGTATACGCGCTCTGTCCTGACCGCTTGGCAATGTCGGGGCTATAGAGAGACAGCTTGAGCACAGGCCCGCGTCACTTTTCATCCCCCGCTTGTGCTTCAGCCGACATTCCACCAGCCTGCAACTTCAGGTTCTTGATAGCATTGCGCATAGTAAGCCCAAGGCTAACCAGCGCCATCATCCCGACCATGCCGTAAGCTATGTTTCCAAGGATGGTCAGGCGCTGCTCTTCCGTCCCTGCTGGCCAATCCCAACGGATAAGGGTTATCATCCATATCAGGATAACAGCCGATGCAATGCCCCCTGCTGGCCATAGGATAGCGTAGAACCAGTTGCGGGCCTCTTCTGTGGGCAGTTTCACGATGCCATGTCCAAAGCATGTTTGCGGACATCGGTTACACGCCTTGTCCAGCCCTTGCCGAATGTCAGGAACGTCCGCAGATTGCGCAGGAAGCTCATACGGCGGTCACACAGCGCGTTAATCGCATTTACGGGGCTTGTGATAGCCGCAAGCGTTCTTGCCCCTATCTGGCCGTCCTGTGCGACGCCTAGCACTGCTTGCAGATACTTCGATGCCCTGCCCACGCCTGAATTGACGGCAAAGTCAAAAACGGCATAGTCCAGACCAGCGGGCAACAAGTCGCCTTGCACCCTGTCCCAATACTGGAATTTATAGATTGCCTTCACTTCATCGTCTGAAATGAATTTGACCGATTGCGCGCCCCTGCCCCGCGTCTTGCGATAGGCGTCATAGACTGCTTGGGTGACGCCGCGATTAGTAGCGCCTCCAGGGTCTTTCGGATGGTTCACATATCCGCCTTCGTGGACTAGCACTAAGTCTAGGCAGTGGTTGAAATTGTTGTTCATGCGGCCTCCAGCATTTCAGGGGTGACGGTTAAGGAGAATTAAAGCGCCTTCGCTGGGCGCAATCAGGAACGCTGCCAGAAAGACGGACAGCCACAGGGCTAGTCCTCTGATGGCTTGCGGCCTTGCCGTCTGGCTTCAATCCAATCGTAGATGCGCAAGCCCGTCCAAACGATTGTCAACAAAGCGGCAAGCGAAGGTAAAAGGCTCACAAGCGTCCCCACGGCTACAGAGATTGAAACGAAGTCGAGGAGATGCTTTGCGCCGTCGCCTAGATGGTCGAGAATGTGGTGCGGTTTCATCGACCGATAACCCAATCGACAATTGCTGTGGAGCCAGCGTTACTGGACGTTATCGTAAATCCGCTGGTGGCCTTGGCAGACCAGTAGAACGTCTCGGAGGCATTGCCTCCAAGCTGTATTCGGAATGATGTATTCGGCTCGGCAAGGGCAAAGGTGACGTTCGCTGTTCCACCCGATAGCGTGACCGTCCCACGTTGTTCGCGGAACTCGACAAAGGTGACGTTGGTCAGGTTCGCATAGGTATCGCCAACAAGCGCATAGCTGCCGTTCATGAAGGTGTTGCCGACAATCTTGACGCTGGTGGAGGTTGTCGTGTTGAAGGTGAACGTGCAGCCCGTGGTTAGGCCCGTGAAGCTGTTGCCCGAGACTTCCAGATAGTTGACTGTATCGGCGGAATTTGCATTGCCCTGATAGTCAAGGAAGTTGGTGCCGCCAAAACCGTAGTTATCCTTGATGATGATTTCACGGTAGGCCAGACGCCCGCCTTCACCAATCTGGATAATGTCGGCTGTGCAGCCCTTGATATGATTGCGGGCAATTTCAATGTTGCCTGTTGTGGTTACGCCGTCACGATTCAGGAAGACCGCAGCCTCAACGCCTGCCCCGTCCATTTCGATAAGGTTGTCGCTGATTTTACCTGAACCGATATAGCCGATGAAGCCATATTGGCCAGTGTTCTTGAACTCGTTACCGACAATCTCAATCTCGGTTTGGGCAATGCCGGTATTGACCGCATAGATGCCCCAAAGCATGTTCTCGAAGTAGCAGTTTGTTATCTTGACGTTGGAGACAGTCCCCGTTCCCGCCCCTGCGATATACACTCCGACATGGTTTGACGTTGTGCCAGCAGCAGCGCGTTTCGCACGAACGCCGCGCACGATACCGCTGGTGGGATAGCTGGCAACGCCTTCAACATAGATAACGCCGTGCGTGGGCGAGGTCGCGTCAACCCCGTCGATCGTAAATCCAAGGCACCCCTGCACATAAACAGCCGAATAGGCAGACGGGCAAGTGAAATTGCGAATGGTCGGGCGCGATGTCTGAAAGCACTTAATACCGAAACCAGAACCAGTATGCGAGCAATCCAGAATCTCGCAATCATTGCCGCCGCTGATATAGTGCGAGGCATGGCTTGAACTGCCGCCGCTGGAATGGCACCGGACAATCTGCGCGAAGGCAGAATTGGCGACATAATAGCCCTTGAAGTTATACGTCTCCAAGACGTTGTTTTCCATCAGGCTGTAATCCACGCCGTGAAGGTGAACGACGCCGTTCGTTTCGTGGCCGGTGTATTTCTGGACGTCATCAAACGAACAGTTGCGCACAACAAAGCCGTCGCGGGTTGTCGTGCTATCGTGCAGGATGGGGCCGGATTGGAAGTTGGTAAAGCGCACCCCGTCGATACGCCCGAAGTTTCCGGTGCCTGTGATAAAGATGCCAACGCCCGCATAAGTGCTAGAGGCATAGGCAGCCGATGGGGCCGCCACGTTGGATCCGTTAATTGTGCCGGGGCCGATAATTTGCGTGTCACCGGAAATTGCCAAAAGGTGAGTGCCGGTAAATCCTGAAGCGCCCGTAATGGTTGCGCCGTTGAGGTAAATCACGCGGCCATTCAGGGCCGACAGGTTGACCGTTGACGATAGCGAATAGGTTGCACCGCGAGATAGTTTGACTTCTTTGCTTGCTGTGATAGCTTCCAAAATATCCGCGCCAGTTGAACCGCCAAAGTCTTCGGGGGAAACCGGCGCTTCACGCAGTTTGGCTTGGGCAGTCGTCGCAACCGCACCCGTTCCCGATTGGGTAAAACCAGACAGCAACGAGCCACCGTCAGCGGCCAAGTCCGAGCGCAGGCCCGCATCCGCACCCGTTCCAGAGGATGTAACGACATCGCCATCAGCATCAAACGCCAGATACAATCCTTGGCGCTCAGTCGCAGTCGGCAAAGTAAAACCAGTTTCGCCAATCGGCACTTCAATTGCACGGTCAACTTTGCTCTTTAGGTAAATATCGCGGATGGCCGACCGATCAGAAACCTCGTTGACGGGCGAAGCCTTCCAGCCAGTGCCGTCTTCAAAATCAATCGAATGCTGAAATGAAACATCCGAATAGATGTAAACGCTATTGCCAGCAGCAGGCGCAGTCGTGAACACAACCGTGCCAGTGCCATTAGCGTTTAAAGTTACCGTGTAGGCAGAGGTCGAGACGACGCTATCCACGCCGTCGCTATTGCGCAGCAGAACTTCAATCTCATCCGTCGCTTTCGCGATGAACGTGAAACCAAATGTGGTAGTCGCGCCATTCGCGTTATACGGGCCGGAAAAGGCCGTGGTAGTTTCAACTGCCATATCAATCCCTCATTTCGGGGGACGATATGCACAGCGGCCCTATCCTTGAATCGCGCTACTCTTCCTTGATTTTGCCGGTGTTAAGTCCCTCCCACCAATCGGAGAAGTCTTCCGGCTCTTGCTCCCCATACCCAACGTCAACAAGGAACTGCGCAGCCGCAGCCATCTGGCCGGTTGTCAAGCCAGTGAAGTAACCAACAGCTTCAATAGCGTTGCGAGTTGCGCGCTTGGTTTCTTCGCCTTCAATAACATTGGAAACATCGCTAACGACATTAATCAGGCTTTGCCCCGCACCGGAAACCGGCGTGAACTTATAGCCAAATGTCGGATCATCCTTTGCGCGAGCAAGTGCAATCGGCGCTATATCGCGAACCAGTGGAATCGGGCCAACAAGCGAAAGCATCATTTTCTCGAACGCCCACAACGCTTCGTCATCGTCTTCGCCTGGACCACGACCAGCCAGCAATTCAGCAAGAACCGGAGGGACAACAATCAGCCACCATGCGCGAGCCAGCAAAGCGGGCATATCTTTAACCGAGCCATTGCGCACATCACGACCCAATGAACGCTGGCGCTGATAGAATGCGCTCATATAGCTGTAGAACATTGTCATCAGCTTCAGAGCCTCACCAGCAGGCCCACGGCCCGATTGGATAGCAGCCAAGTCCTTTGCCGCGCCCGAACCCTGAGACTGCCTCACAGCCTTGTCAGCGGCATACACAGCGTCTTCATCTGCCATGCCCTCAGCAATGGCCTTGTCATAAGCGCCAAGCCATGTCGGGATAACAACCATCCGATCCATATAGGCGATGCCGTGAAACGCAAATCGCTTGGGAGCTGTCAGCCAGTCAGTCTTGCCCATAGCCGACTTGACGTTATCGCGAATGTCGCGGTCGAGATTGTCCATGCGGCCAGCAACCTCAGCCGACTTCGACAGGACAAATTCATAAGCAGCAGGATTGGCAACATCCTTGATACGCCTTGCCACCCATTTGAAGCCCACGCGCTCGAAGCTGTTTGAATAACCCGCCGCCTGCATCAGAATAGTGGACAGGCGGAAACCCATCCCGACGATAGTTGCATTTGCACGAAGGGTGCGCAGGAACTTTTCAGCACCGGCATTGCCAGCGCGATCATAGGCCCACTCATTTGCAATGCGCTGAAGCCACGGGCGGAACTGCCTGCGAACTTCAGGACCAAGCGTATCGTCAACCGCCTTCATCACCCGCTTGTCAGACAAAAACTTGTCCGCCTGCATGATGGCTTCGCGGTGCGTCAGGTCGTGTATAACCTCCGCAACGTGCCGGTTGATAATGCCAAGCGACAAATGAATAGGCCGCTCGACATTGGTGCGCTCTTTGGTGAAGCCCTTGGGAGTAGTCGCACGAGTGTAAATCGTCTCAAACAAGTCGCGGCCCTTGGCAGCATTTGCCTCAGCGTCATAGTTGCGCGCCGGATCGTAAACGACAGGGAAATATCCCCCGCGCAATGTGCCGAACGGCGTCTCAATAGGACGCGCCTCAATCTTTTCAGGGGCAACGCCATTGATGCGCTTTTCCATCGCTTCGATTTCAGGCCACAGGCTGTCAATGGTATCCCAAACGGACTGGACATATTGCCACTCCGCCTCAGTCAGATTGCTTGCCAGCGTTGCAAGTATCTCGCCTTCGTTCCAGCCATAGCCGCCAGCCAGCTTGTCAAGGTTTGACTGGTTGCCGACATTGAGCGCCATCGACACAAGCATGTCGCGGGTAAAGATAAACGGCCTTCCGGTTTCGCGATTAAGCAAGCCGGTCGTCACCTTGTCGCCCCAACGCGATAGCACTTCCTTGGGGACCGCTTTCAAGGCATCGGTCAGTTTTTCGATATACTCTTGCAGCTTTAGGCGCTCTACCTCTTGTGCATCAGCAATCGGGCGGAACACGATACGGTTGAACACGCCATTAGGATTGTTGCCATCCAGCCAGTCAAACACCGTCTCCATTTTGAGAAGCGCAGCGTCAGCGGCCAGTATCTTTGACTTGATGCCGTCCCAATAGGACGGAGCCATTAGGTCAGACGGCGGACGTTGGCGCAGATTGCCCGCGCTGTCCGTTGCCTCCTTGACCAATTCGTCAACGTCGCGGCGCTCCTTGTTGTCCAGCAGGGTTTGCTTCAACCGGCCAAGGTGCATGATGTGCTTGATTGTCTCATCAAGCGACAACAGGTTTTCGACAGACAAGCGCGTCCAGTTGGTTTTGCCCAAGGTCTGCTCAAAGGACGGCGGGACAGGAACGTCATGACCAGCGGCTTGCTGTTCTTGCGCCCATGCTTCAAAGCTATTCTGCCGATTAATGCCGACTTGCGAACGCCGACGCAGATCGACATTTTCAAGCAATGCCTGAGCCTGTTCCAGATACTCCTGGTCAACAGACTTCATCGTCTTGCGCTTGGCGATTTTCTCCATACGCTTGACGGCTTTTTCAACTTCATCCGCCGCCGCCTTGGCTTCAGCGACTAGGGCATTGTTGACCATCTGCGCCTGCTTTTGGCGGAATGCTTCTTCCACGTCTTGAGCAAGCATGGCCTCTTGCGCCTTGGTCGCTGCCTTGGCCGCAGCCCGCGCATAACGCTGGATTGCAGACGGGCTGGCCTCAACCGACACAACGCCTTGACGGATTTTGTTGCGCGCCCAATCCCGTGCAATTGCATAGGGAGTAGGACGCCTGCCAGTGCGACGGGCAAGCACACGGATTTCAGCCGCTATAACTTCACCCTGCATTTCATTGTGAACGGCCTCTAAGGCTTCCCGCTCAATCGTTCCGTCATTCAGGGGATCGCCATAACGAGCCTGCATGATAGCATCGACTTCGCTCGATATGGTCCGCTCACGCATAGACCGCTTATCACCCCCTTCCACAGCTTGCCGGTGCGCAATCTCAGCCCCCATAAGAGCCTCAACCATCTGCTTGCCGGATGCAAAGCCCGATTGCTCTGCTATCACGTCAGGATGAACCCCACCCGCTTTATAGGCAGGGGGAACGCGCTTAGGCATAAGAGAAAGGCTATCCTCTCCCATTTCCGAGCGTATCCACTTTTCGTCCATCGGTGATGTCTTGAGAAGCCGCAGCGCCTTGAACAAGGGACGCGCATCCACATCGGCAGTGATTTCCTCACGAACCGGGGCTTCAGCTTCTTTGTAACGCTTGGTTTCCCGCGCACGAATAGCGCGCATGGTTTTATCAATCAGCTTGGAATTGGCTTCCGTGCGCGCCTCTTCAGTCTGCCTTTGATATTCAGCAAACTCAGCGCCCGTCATGCCCGCTTCAGCCGCCGACTTGAACAAGTCAGACAAAGCTTGCTGTTCCGCATACTCCCTAATCTGCTCATCGGTTGCAATCAGACGATCCATGACGCCACGGATTTCAGGCGTGATAGGCGAACGCAGCATATCGACCGTTTTGTAAATTGCGGTCAGCCATGCGCGGAACGTCTCGAATATCCGTTTCAGTGCAGTGTTAGGAGCCTTGCCTTCCATGAGGTAGCGTTCAACGCCACGCGCCCACATTTCATGCGCTTCAACAGGGATAAAACCGTTCTCGACCTTATGGCCTTGGCTTGCAAACCAGTCTTGCACTTTTTGCCAGTCAGCCTTCAGCTGCTCCGGCGCGTCAGGCATTTCAGCATCAAAGCGCAATTCTTCCAGCCACAAGTGACCGACTTCGTGCAGGAAGGTGGACAGGTTGCGGTTTTGGAACAGGTCAATTGTTGCCTGTCCGCTGTTGAAGGTTATGCGCCCACGAGGCCCCTCGCCATAGGATTGCTCATAGGCCCGAATAGATACGCGGCTGTCATCGAACACGACATAGTTGTAGGAACCATCACCGGCAGCGCGAGAACCGCCGTCTAGGTATTTTATGCCTGCAACGCCTGCTTCGCGCATAATTTCCGAAGCCATTTGCGCTGCCTTGCCGTTAGTCAATTGCAGGCCAAACACTCCATCAGGTACTTCGCCCTTTTCGAATGTTGCGACAACCCAATTGTAAGCATCCTTGCCTACTATATCGCCATCTTCAAACATCGCAGCCAGTTCTTCACCCATAGGTTCACCCATGTTGCGCTGCACAGCATCAATCAATCTATCCCATACATCCCCCGGCTGCTCACTCAGCGGCGCGTCCCATAGGAGATATTCGTTGTCTTCAGGGATATCGACTTGGTAAAGACGGCCAGATGCTTTTTCTATGCCACCCCGTGCCATCAAATCCTTCAGCATTGCCTCGTCGTGGGCGCGCATATCACTTTCTGACAAGCCTCTTTCTGAGATTTGCTTGAGCGTAAGAGCAAGGTCAGTGCCGTTCCGACGAGCCATTACCCTTATATTCAAATGCTGCAATTCATCAGGCGACCAAACATTCCCATCGGAGGTGACGTATGTTTCTTCGCTTAAAATTTTCCGATAATGCTCCGCAATCTCCTTACGCCCAGCAAAATACAAGCCCCATCCAAATGCCTGCGCACCCTCACCGGAGCCAATTGCATCAAGCGAGAATTTGTCGAAGATATGTGGTGATCCGTGATAGGCGGATTGGAATAGTATGCGCGGGTCAGCAGGATCGAACGTGCCACGGTTGTTGACGGATTTAACTTGCGTTGGCAAAAACACGCCAAAGGTGGGCTTACCGTCTTTGCTATAAGTTGCGCTTTCACGCATCTGGACGCCATCAAAACCAAGCAACTCGAACATATCAGAGATTGCGCGCGCGCCAGCGCGACCAAACAGCGATTGGGCTTCATTCCAAAAGTCATGGCGGCTGTAATTCGGGCCACTTTCTTCCTGCGAAGCGGCAGCACGGATTGTGTCAAGTAATGTCCTTGCTCGCGCTACATCAATATTCTGCCCCGCAGCTTGCGCTTGCTCTAGCGCCTCATTGAAAAACGCCCCAATGGTGACTGTTCGCGGCAATTTATCAGCGTCAAAAACACGTTCAGCGCGCATGTAAATTGGCAAGACATTCTCACCTGTCTGCACATCACGATTATCTATTTGCGCCCGCGCAGAGGCATAGGCATTAGCGAGATCGCGCTCGGTTGCCGCCCATGTCATGCCGCCAAATGCTTCAATGTTGCGTGCAGTCCCATGATAAACCACCAGCGGCCTACCCTGCGCATCGACGACCTTGCTGTCGCCAAACCAGTTCCAGAAATTGCGCAGCCCTTCTTCAGTCTGCGCTATTGGGTTTCCATTGCTGTTCTTTGTTGGGCGCTCAATACCGTCAACTTCGATTGTGTCCTGATCGTAGCCGCCTTCCTGCGCATCCTGTGCCTGCATGATAGCAGCGCGCATTTCCTCCCGCGTCATGTTGGCGGGATCATAACCAGCTTGGCTTAGATACTCATCCAACTGTGAAGCCAGTTGTTGAACGTCATCGACAATACGCTCTTGCGCATAACGAGGCTTGCCCTGCAATTCTTCTTCAATCGCAGCCAGCAAGGCGTTCATATCAAGCGCGTCTTCAGTTCCCTGCAACTCAGGGAAATAGCCCTCATCAATAGCCGCTTCCAACACACGGTTAGGCGAGTAATCATTGGACACCGCGCCAAGCATGTTGCCTTGGTTTTTATCAAATGCCCGTATAGCCTTTTTGCGGAACGCCTTTTGCCTGTGCCATTCCCCAAGGCCCATTGCAGCCAGATCACCACCCTCATCGGTAATGCCGCCACGCGACACAATCCATTCCACCAATGACTTGCCGGTCTGCTCTTTCGGCTTCTTCATGGTAAAATAGGAATTGATAACCAGATCGAGATTGTCCGCAGCGCGAGCCTGAGCCAGCCCCTCAGGCAAAACCTGATTAATGGTTACACCAAATTCATCGCCCGTCAGTTCACGGCCCAAACGCTCCGCACGAGTTGCATAGCGCTGGACCAGCAAGCGCGCCTGCGTATCAGCAGCGGAAGGCGTAAAGCCCGCATTTTGCAATTTCTGCGCAATGCTTACGGATAGCTTTTCAATCGGCTCCAATTTACGCTGTGTGGCTTTTTCCTGCTCCGCCATAGTGCGGGCAAGTTCATCCATCACATCGGCCATTGCCTCATCGAATGTCTGCGCTTCCTTGAGAGACACACCACCAGGAGAAAGGCGCATATCATCACGCAACGCACCCCAAGCAGGCGTTCCCGGCAGGATCGCCATCGCCTCATCAATCGGCATGACAACATCACCACCAAGCGCAGCAGCTTCCTCGACTTGCGCCGACCAGCGCGATAGCGGCCCTTCAGCATCAAAGCTGTCAGACTGCATATATTCCTGCATTGCCTCACCGGATATATACACGCTTTTGATGTCGTTCTCATCAGCCAGAGAACGAACCATCTGTTGGAACGCTTCAGTGTCGCGCTCTTTTAGTTTTGAACCCTCCGAAGCCTTGGCCAAGTCATCAAGGAACGCGCCCTCCCGCTTTGCCCTGCGACTAGCCGCAACCTTCTCCCCAACCTTGACCGTCGCATCCACCGTGCGTTCAGCAGCCTTTGCCAGTGCAACCGTAGTTCCTACGCCGCCGATTGTCTGGACCAATGTTTCAGCCGCAGCCGTGGGACGTTCTGCCACAAACTCGGATAGCGTCTTTTCAGGATTAAGACTTGCCCATTCGTTCAAGTCCTGAAGGAACGTCGCGGCTTGCTCCCCCGGTATTTCAGCAACAAGCTGGTTGATTAGCGTTTTGCCGACAGGTGACTTTGCAGCAATATCACTCATCAAGCGCGATACCGGAATGCGCTCAGTCAATGTCTCTATTGCGCCTTGCGTTGCGCCAAACACCGAAGCGCGAAACGGATTAAGGCCCTTTTCCCTACCCGCCTGATACTCCGAACCGCCGACAACCCCGCCAAGAAGTGTAGAGCCAGCGGACGGGTTGCGAGTTATGAGCGCCCCCAACGTCATAGGAACGCTCTCCACGCCAGCCAAAAGGTTGCGCGAGAACCATCCATCTACTTGTGGCCGATTGGCTTCCACATAGGCTTCGTTGCCAGCACGGCGCTCTTGGACCGCTTGGCGACGATTGCGCATGTCGCGGTCAGGATTGAGGTTCAGCCCATAGTTGTTGCCGATTGTGGCGATGGCTGCGTCCAGCGGATACAACACCGTGTCGGTAACTTCCTGCGCAGCATCGAGCGCGTCCTGAGCCGAAGCACCAAAGCGATACAGGCCGACCTTCAGCGACGAGCCAATGTTCTCAACCGTCCGCCAAGCCTTGCCGACCATTGACAGGCTTTCCCAATCATCCGCAGCCGCAGCCGCAGCGCGAGGATTGTTGACCGCCCATTTCGCAATGCCGGGATTATCTTCAGCAACTTGAACAAACTTGCTATTGACCAGCGACTTTTCATAGTCGTTGATCCGGTCTTCAACCAATAGCGGCAGTTCGCCTGTTTCGCGAGCAATCCGATTGACACGCGCAACCGTATCCGGCGATGCCGAGAGGAACAGATTTTCCTTGATTTCAGTGTTGCGCATACGCGCAATTTCGTGGTCCAGCCCGTCAATTTGGGCTACCGGCTTATTAGCCTTGCGCTTGTTATACAGGTCGTCGTAATATTGGAGGCTTGGAAGTGGCAAGGCGAACTCCTTTGCCGCACCTTATGACAAAGGACCGCAAGGCTTGAATCGCGCACAAATCTTCGGAATTAGCGTCTTGATATGGGGCGTAGCAGTCCACTTGATACCGACATTTCCACACGGGGTTGAGGGAATACCGCTTACCTTGCTTTTTGCTACGCCCACTCTTTTCCTGTCCCAACATGGGATTTGGAAAGCCAATATCGCAAGCGCCCTATTGTTCCTTGCCTTTGTCGCGGCTCACTGACCAGCGCGGCGCATACGGAACAACTTGGTCAATTCATCATCGGTCGGCAGTCTGCCATATTGACGCTTGAACGCATCCTCCATAACCTTGCGTTCCTTGGCAGGAATGTTGTCAGCGGTAAGGCGATAAACAGGAATTTTCCCTGTGCTGTCCCAAAGCACCCCGCGCTCAACCGTCTTGTATTGGCGGGTTGCCATACGCAACGCTGCAACGGCCTGTTCTTCGGTAGGAGCCTTGCCAGCCTTGCGATATTCTTCAGACAAAATGTTATCCATAATGTCATAGACCGCAATCCGATCTTCATCCTTTAGTTCGCCAAGTCCGCCATATTTTTCAGCCCATGAAATAGTTGACGTTATCTGCGAACGAGGGGTGAATTTTTCAGGCGCAGCATTCCGCAATTCAGCCTGCTTTGTAACCATTGTGTCGAACTCGGCAGGTGTCATCAGCCCGCGATACTGGCCGAGCGGCAACTCCTTGAACTTGTCAGGGCTGCTTATCCGCATAAGGTTCAATGCAAGCTGCGTATCGCCATTTGCCGGTATGGAAGGGTTGGCATTACGCTCAGCCGCCTCCTGATATCGCTGAAGCGCAGCAGGACTCATCTTGTCCCGAATGTCTTGCGGGATTTGCGATACATCCTTGAAATTGTCTCCAAGCCCTATGACAATCTCAGATGCCTGCCGTTCAGCCTGCGACTCCTGCCTTGCAAGAAGTTGCTCATCGCGGGCAATCTCCTTGTCGGCCCTGTCCTTGGCGCGGTCGGTGCGCTCAGGCGTCCAGCCCTCAGCAGCCGCGATCTGGTCAATCTTTGAATATACACTAGCTTTATCCCAAGTGCGCGGGGCCGATGTAGCCGCGCCGCCTACCTTGCTGCGTATAACCCCCAAGGCTTCACCAACGGTTTTCCCGCCGCCAAAATATGTCGGGTTTTTTGAGACAATCTCGGATGAAAGATAATCGGAAACAGGCGCATTTGGGTCAGCATTAAGCAGTTTAGGCCCATTGCCCGCGCCCAAAACGTGCATGACATAAAGATTGCCATTGTCCACCGGCTGCCCGTTATCCCGCAGAACCTTGCTGTTCTTGGCAAGGAGGCGGTCCATAAGTTTTTCTTGAACCGCCGCATTAAACCGATCTTTGGACCAAGCAGCGTTAGCCGTATCAGCATCAACGCCGTAAACCTCTTGGTAGAGGTCAACAAACGTCCCCTTGATAAACTGATAACGGCCACTCGCGGACGAACCTTTTTGGTTTACAGCGCCGTCATTGCCTCCACTTTCTGGCCCACGAATTAGCGCCTTAATGTCACCCGCAGCCGCAGGCGCAGGAGCATCGCCCTCAATAGGCTCAATCATCGCAATAGCAGATTGGTAATCCGTAAGAGCTTGCCTGTCCTCTAGTGGCTTCTTCAGGTCAGCACGAAGCGCCAACTCATCGGCCCACAGCATTTCATCGGCATTGGCATCCAGATATGCAGCGGCCCCGTCAATGTCATCCGCCACCATGAGGTTGGATGCCACGCGCTTATGCACGTTGGACTTGAACTTATCGACTTCGCTCTTTGTGCGCTGCTCGCTATATCCTTTGCGCTGCGCATAGGCGTCTATGACTTCAACGCCGGTATTGATATGCGCCTTCAACAACTCAGGATCAGTCCAGTTTGCAGCAGCCTCTTCCGCAGCCATGTTAATTTGTTCGAGCTGCGTCTTGTCGGTTTCAACATTCAACTGCTTGACCGAGTGCGAACCAATTTTTACGGTGTCTTCAGCAAACAGGCCTTCAATGCGCAGCGTTGCCAGCGACTTCATGCGCGGATTGGACGCCTTGCCTATCGTCTCATCATAGAGCTTTTTAAGCTGCTCCTCAGTGGGTTGCCGCTGTTCTACAGCCGACATGCCTTCCAAGGATTCAAAGTTTGCTTTGATAGCCGCAGCGCCCTTTTGGTAATCCAGCATCATGCGGCGCGAGGCAGTGTCATCAAACTGCGCTTCGATCTTGTCTTGCGCGTCGGCAAACTCACCCATTGCACCGCCAAGGCGCGCAACTGATTGACCTATATTGCCGGGATTTGACGCAGCCTGAAACCGCGCGCCGGTTGTAGATGCAGGCGCTACGCGGTTAGGTTCATACAGCGGCACTCTAGGCACTAAGCACCAGCCCTTCCGGCCTTCATCTTGCTATACTGCGTTGCCCCGCCAAGTGCGGTTGACCCCATATCAAAGATACCGGAGACAATAGCGTTCTTTGCACCCGCCTTTGCGGCGCGAGCCTGAGCGCGTTCATTGGAAGCATTAATTTCAAAGCCACGCGAACGCTGGAAACCCTGCTCATAAATGCGGGTTACGTCTTCACGCGCCAGCATATCCGTATCGTCAGCCACATCAGCAGCAGAGCCAAATTCCAGACTTACGCCATTTGCCGCAGCAGTCACCCGTTGCTGGCCTTTTAGCGCAGCGACACGGCGATAATGAGCAAGCGCCTCAGTGCGGGTATTTTCCTGCTCAACACGCGCAGCCTCGTTTTCAAGCGAAGCATTGCGCTCCGCAACCCGCGCCTGATATTTGTATTGGCTGGCCTGTTGCAAAGCAGACATGCCCTGCCCCGCCATAGTCACAGCCGTTGCAGCGACGGTCAAAGTTACGGGATCGCACACAGTTCAAACTTTCTGAATTGAACACCGCCGCGCGTTTCCGTTTCGGGCTTCACTTCAAACCCCCATTTTTCAAGCAGGCGGATTGCCTTGAAATTATCGGCGGATACTAGGTTGCTCGCACGAGGGCTTGAATCGCGGATTATCTTCACAAATGAAGGCCCCCAAGTCAGCAATGCTCGACCATGCTTGTAAACCTCATCGGTCCCCAAAAACCACGGCGAGCCATCCCCCGTCAGTGCGGACGTTACCATAATCCCAAACATAGCTTCCGGCTTGCCATCAACCAACGCGGTCCACGCATTTTGGCTAAACCATAGCCCCATCCGCAAAGCCATTTTAGGACTATGCCCCATTGCCTCACACTCTTTGCGATCAATATCCCGCATCCGCTTGGCAATGGTCCCGACATGGCGAGGGCGCGCCGGAACAATCTCGATATTCCTAACCCCCAATGCTAGGGTCCAGATAAACGCCAAGCACGGTCAACGGCAGCGGCGCAGTCTGCTTGATATACACCCCCGTATCCGGCGCGGTTGTATTGGCGCTGTTCACTTCGTAATCGCCCGTCATCAAACTCTCAGGCGATCCATAGTTTTCCCCGGTGCGTGACTTGATAAGATACACACTGTCCTCAGTAGGACCGGCCATCACTTGCCTGCTCTCATAAAGCGACAGGACAACTTCACCAGTCTGTTGATGCCGCCCCACGTTCCAGCCAGAGCCTTGCTGGTTAAATCGGAGCGGAAGAGTCTGAATATGCGCTTCATAGGGAATGCCAAACGACACAACCGAGCATTCGCCATATTCTTCAGGCAGCGTCACTGTGCCGTCCGTTACCGTTAACCCCGTAACCACAGCGCCATCGACCAGCCCCGCAATGTCAGTGCGGCCCTCCAAATGCCATAGGCCGGTAAAGCTCGATTGTGGCGGGTCAAACGTCCCCGATACCGCGCAATCAAGGAAACAGGTCTGCTCCACGCTATCCCAAGCATGAGACACCATGCGCTCCACAAATGTTTTCTGGACGCCGTTAATTGTCCGCTGAACAATCAGATAAACCCGATCCTCACCGTTCTCGGAAATGGCGCACACAGACTTAACTAGCCCATCGGTTTCGCAGATGGTCCAGCCCCAAACATTTTGCTCTTGCTCCCATGTAAAACACAAGAGCTTGCCATCATCGCGCACGGCCCAAATCAGCGAACGCGGCTCCTGGCTGTAGGCCCACGACACAATGTTGAACCCGTCAAAGAAATGCGGGCTGAATATCGAGATGTCGCTTGCCTTCAGGCCGTCAAACTCAAAACTGTAATTGATTGTGCGAACGCTATTCCCAATGGACGGGACATAGAAAATCACATTGTCCACCACCAGCGGAGGAAGGCGCGAAGAACCACGCCCGATTTGCCGTCTAGCTGCTTGGCTTGAGGCTGTCAGAACGCCGCCAGAGCCATCGCCGTCAATGTTGAAGATGCTATCAGATGTCAGCGCAATCAGGCTTGTCGTGGACGCCAGTTGCTCCACCGAGTTAACCCTGCCCGCCACAATCGAGAACGACATGCTATCATCATCGCGCAATGGCCGTGAACGGTCGAAGTTCTCAAACTGCCCTGAACGTGAACCCCATATAGCATTTGGCGCGTTGGTCGTTCTTGCCAGCATCAAGCGTTGTTCAAAGAATGTTACCGTCGAAGGGTAATTGCCCGCACTATCAAACGGATTGAAAGCCTGTGGCGGGGCCTTGTCCAAAGCAGGACCGATATTGTCATCCACAAAGGTCAGGTCTTCAGTCGTGCCGATATAGCCGAAGAACTGGTTATTGTCCGCCTTATAGACATTATACCGATCAGCATCAGCAGCAGCGGTCCATGTAATCGTATTATAGTTGCGCTTCAGCGTCAGGTCGTTGGTTGCCGTATCTTCGTTGGACGCGCGGCTTTCCTGCCCCGTAGTGTCGTTTACCGCTGTCACTACATAGGTTGCCACTTGCGGGAAATAGGCATCGCCGCCATTGGCAGCGTCGGTGTTAGGTGTGGTGTTAGTCGCAACGCAGCTAGTCGGTGCCGCCTGCGACGGGCCGAATGTTACCTCGATAAACTCCCAATCGTCATGGTCGTTGCGAACCAATTTGTTCACTGCATGATTTATATGGGCGAGATACATTGTGTCCGCCGTCTGTTCAAAGTCCAGATCAGCAAGCTCCTCGCCATTGTAAGGCGAACCAACTTTGTAGGCGCGGGCAACGCCCATTACTGTTCAAACTCCCCACCAAAGTTTCCACCACCACCACCACCAGTGCTAGGCGGAGTAGGCGGTGGAGGCGGAGGCGGAACAGGCGGAGGCGGTGGAGGCGGAGGAGGAGCACCTACGCGAACGGTCCCGCCAGTCGCGGACGTAAAGGCAGGCTCGCCAGTCGTATCTGCATCAATTGTGAAGTTGTTTGTGTCCACAATCGAATAGACTGGCCAGAAGCGGTTGTTGAGAAAGTCCCCCAAGCCCCCTGCTATCCCAGACAGATACACAATATCACCCACGCTATAGCTGTGATAGGCAGCGGTAATCTGCGCATGGGCCGCGTTGCTTATGCCGGTAATCTGCAATTCTTCTTCAAGAACGCGCCCACCCAAGGCGCAGGGGGCCATATACCCCTGCCCCATCTCCAAGGCGTAGGTCTGCGTTAGCGAAAACTGAAACGGGATAAGCCGCGTCGGTTCGCTATCGTCCATGACTTCAGCAACCAGCCTTGTGCCGGGCCGCTTTGTCAGCCCGCCATATTTCAGCACAATGACGTTAGTGGCCTTCTTTAAACCAGCAGCATAGGCGTCAACATCGAACCGGCCATAAAGCTCCGGTGCGATTTCACCCTTGGAGAAGTTTGGCTGTCCAGCGCGAAAAGCCATCAGATATGTCCTAGACGGGCATACTCCGCGTCACTCACATAGCGCGGCGCAATGCGTGGGTTCTTGTTCTCTTCATCCGATATGGCGCGAGCCTTGGCTACTTCAGCAGCCTGAATAAGCTCGCCCTTCAGTTTGGCGTCTTTTTTGATCGGATAGGCAATTCGGGAGGCGAGTTCGAGCGAGAAAGCGCGACGGACCAATGGCGATAGTTCCGAAGGCTGGATATTCGTTGTAGTGTAAACCAGCGTGGCCGTCTCAGCATTGGTGTAAATCTTGCCCCCTTCGACAATGAACGACACCGGAGCCTCATCCTGCCAAGGATAGGACATCGGCCCGTAGCTTGGCAGTTCATCAGCATCCGGCATGGACGAGCGAATTTTTAGGGGAGCAGCGCAGTCCGTAGGGAGCGCATAGCAATAGTTCCATTCATCGGCGCGATCATTGGTGACTTCAGCCAGCACGACATAGCGGCGAGCAAAGGACCACTCGGTCCAGTCCAGTAGTTCAGCAAACACCAGATCGAAAAAGCGAGTGGCCTCATTGGCCTCCAACGAGTTTTCGTCAAAAGACGCTATCGAGCCGCAAGCGCATTCCGCTAAAGCCTCATTTGCTATCTGTAGTGACGACGCCATGCAGAACACCTATTCCAGCGACGGCAAGCCTTGAATCGCTTAGATTGACCGATACCGAATGAACCCACTTTGACCGTATCTTTTGCCTGCGCCGCCCCGTCTCATGCCACCCCCATCTTGATAAGAGGGAAGGTTCCAGAAATATTGGTTAGACCAGAAGCATTGGCAGGCATCCCGCTTGCAAAGGTCTGCGTCTGGCGCTTGTGGACATAGGTTGCGTTCAGAGTGGCGCTAACCAACATCGGCATGAGAGCGCCCACCGCAACGCCGCGATAGGTCTGCGTTGAACTGCTAAGGATGGCCAGCCAGTAAGTTGTCCCTGCTGCCATAGTCAGGGAAGTTATCGTGGCAATTTTCAGGCCCTGTGTAGAGCAATCCAGCACAGAAGTCCCGTCGCGCAGCAATGCCCCCGGAGCGCCTGCGTTGTCGGCATATATAGCGAGGCGGGCTTGTGCTGCCGCTATAAGCGTGGAGACTTCGACATCGAGCCGGTCAATGGTCACGTCTTGCGCCGGAATGAATGGCAGATAGTCGAGCCTATTCGCCGCCGCTGCGATTGTCGTGAGGGCAAGCGCCGTCAACTGTGGTGTGAGGAACTGGCCTGCTGCTACATTAGGCTGCGTTGCGTGGACGCCCTTAGCCGCCGCACTACTTCCGGAGCCGACATTTGCCTTGCTATCAAGTGCGGTCTGCAAGCCAGTTACATCTGCGATTGAATGTGGGTGAGCCAAAGCCGCATAGCTACCCGCCGCCTGCTTGCCATTTAATGCCAATTGAAGCCCTGATACATCGGCTATCCCATGCCCGTGGACATACGGGCACTTGTTATCGAGCGTTGACGCAAGGTCGGTTTGCGCGGCAATGTTGCCTGCAATTCCACCCCATTCTGCGGAGCCACCAGACGCGGATGGATTATAGAGCGGCATCACCAGCCCCTCCAGAAAGCCCTTTAGTCCCTTTTGTAGACATAAAGACTGCCTGCGGTTAGATTTCCTCCGCCCGAACCTACAATCCGAATTGCGTCTATTCCGTTTGCCAAGTCAGCAATAAAAAACCGCAAAGGTGTCGTGCTAGGCGTTGCCCCAGCCATTGATTTTGGCGTTCCAGATAAATTGCATCCTTGGAGAATGACCTGCCCATAGCGCGCAGCGGTGCTGTTCGTTCCCCACATTGAAGCGCCAATTGTATTAACGGCGGTTCCCGCAGCATCCACCGCCACATAATCGCCACTTGTCGAATAATAAGAGGAGCCACCGTTTGTACTGACCTGCACAGTAGCAGCGCCCGACACCGAAACCGCAACTCCGTAAGCGATAACTAAAATGTCACTTGCGCCGCCAAGACCGACGATGTTGACGCTTGAGACAGGCGTAGAATAGGTCCATGTCGGGCTTCCGCTAATAGCCTGCCCGCTTTGGTTTACCAGATTCCACTCTGGCAATGATGACGTTGGGTTAAACAACGGCATTATGTGAACTCCGTGACCAATGCCGCGCCTGTGCCGTCCACGGCCCAAATGCCGCTAATTGCTCCGGTGAAGCCGTAAGGCACCTCGTAGTAACCAATCGCCGTTGCTGTCGCGCCGCTGATAGCCACCGTGAAATCCGTTGCGGAAGCCGTGCCGCCACCTAACTTCAGGTAAAGAATGTTGGCGTCGGTGTTGCTGATGGACAGGCCCAAGCGCGAAGTGTTGGCAGCAATGATGCTGGTTGATGTATTTGTAGATGAAATACTGGTTATCGCGGCAGACGCGGCTCTTGCCTCATTAAAACCCTTGATGGCCACAGCGGCCTCCTATGCCTGGAATGGAAAAACGAGGGAGGCCGAAGCCCCCACTCGCTCAATCTTCAATTGACTTTTCGGCCTTGCGCTTTGGCTTTTCAGGCTCAACCAACTCCATCCACAAACCCTTGGGAGCTTCGGTCGTAAAAACCTCTCCAGCCTTAAAGCGCGTGTTGTCGGCGTAACCGTCAGACAATGCCCGGTAGGTCTTAGCCGCCATATGCCGCACCCGTGTTGGTCTGCTTCGCAGCCACAATACCCGCAGTGATTGTGCCGGTTGTCGGGTCAGTTCCAACCACATCATAACGGAGGCGGAAATAGCGCTCATTCGTTCCTTGCGGCACGTAATCAGGAAAATCCAAGATCGCACCAGCAGTCAGGCGGGCAAGAACATAGTTCACCTGCGCAACAGCCTTTGCCGTAGAAAACGAAGTGTTGTCATCAACTTCCAGAATGATGTTGAGCGAGGTCAACGTATTGAACGCCGCGCCAACCGTTACCGAAATCGGGATAGGATAGCCGGGACCAATATCGCGGACCAGCGCCGAACCACCATAAGGAGTGCCGGTTGCGCCCAAGTCGATGTAGTTCGTAGATGCAGCGTCGGCGGTGATCGCCTGAGCATCAGAGAACAAAAGGGTTGCATCAAAAATCATGTCTTCGCTCCTTCCTTAAGCCACAGCCGCTTCAGTGTTCAGAATGTTGTCCGTGTCGCGGATAGGGATACCGCGCCAAGTCATCACTTCTTCGCCCTGAATTTCCATCGGACGCAGGCGGACAAAGTTATCTGCCGAACCATCATTCGTGCTTTCAGCGTCAAGCGCCTCCAGAATAGTGCGATTCATGTAAATAACCGTGCGAGTTGCACCGATCATTGCGCCGCCATTATCGATGGCGTAATTGCGTCGGCCCTGCATTTTGTAATAGGCAGCGCGCATCAGCGGATTGATAGCAACCGAGCCAGCAATCACGTTCGATACGTCAATGTTGCAAACGCGCGCGTTGAAGCGCCAGTCCTTCACACAGACGCCGACATGCTGGCGGAACAACTCTTCCTTCACATAGTAAGCGTTGCCGCTATTATCGAGAACGCGCTGCTCGCCTTTGTCTTCACGAACCACGCCAGCAGTAATGCCTTCAGGCACAATCAGCGAGGTTGCATGGTCGCCATAGGTAACGAACCAGATCGAAGTGTTGTCAGAACCAACGCCACCACCAGCAACCACGTTCGGGCTTGCAAGCGTCGAATAACGCGGAGCCAGACCATGGAATTTCGTCGGGGCCGTGCCTACGTCAGAATAGAAGAATGCGTCTTCAAATTCTTGCGTAATCGATTCCAAAAACGGCTGCGCTTCCGACATGCGGACAGCAGCAGGGTCTTTCGAAATGTCCAGCAAGCGGCTGTCAACAGTCGAAAGGCCTTCAAGAAAGCCGGTCGTGTCTTCAACCTGTTGCGTGGTGGATTTGCTCTGCGCAATACCCTTGTAAAGCTGACCCCACGACACCGAGGGCAGGCCCGTGCGGATTGTCGAAAGATGCTTTGTGCCTTGGTTACAAGTGATGACATTCGCATCCTTCATAACCGGATTCAAAGTGTGCAGCGCCTCAACCACGTTCGCCTCAACAGAACCATCGGCACCGCTGCGCTTCATCAGGTCGATAAGCTGCAAGTAGGAATTACCCAAACCAGCCATAATTAATTACCTTTCACGTCTTCGGGATACATTTGAGCGGCAACGTTCTCGACCTTGAGAGCAGCGTCCCCCTTCACAAATTGACTGTCCTCGCCAACAAGTTCGCCCAATTTACGAGCCATAAGGATCATATGGACATTGTTGCCAAAACCAGTCTCTTCCAATGCTTGTCGGAAAGGATGGCCCTCTTTGAACCCGATAGCATCGAAGCCTTTTGCGGCGAGGTGAAGAGATTCTTCCCACTTCGCGCCGCCTACATCAGCGTCAGCCTTGGCTTCATTGAGCCATGACTTTCTTTTAGCCTGCCCTTGGGCAACCAGATCATTGATGATTGTTTCACCAACCTTGTCCGCAAACTGCTTGGCGACAGGAAGCAACTTATTCGCATCCTCATTCGACAGGTCTAATTCACGGAATACAGGATCGGCAGCAGCCAGAGTGTCAGCGTCCAGTTCGACACCTTCCAGCGCAAGTTCGTATTTCTCCGGTGCCTTGGAAGCAGGCCCTTCAACAACTTCAGCCACCTCTTCAGCAGCTTCAGTCTCCTCTACCGCAGAACCAAGAACAGTGGTTTCTTCCACCACTTCCTCTACCTGCGCTTCATTCACTTCCAAGTTCGTCGTATCTTCCGCCACGGACCTTCTCCTTTATGGGGGTTTTCATTGCTTCAAGGATGATTGCGTTGAGGGTTGCCAGCGCGTTAGGTGTGCGCAGGGCTTCAGGTTGTCCTTCATCGGACCAACGCAGCAAATCGAACCCCAGACTACGCCGCCCCTCAACCCAGTTGATGTCGCGGCCTTCATGTCCATTGGCTGCGTCGAATATCCCCGCTATTTGAATCGCTGTAAATAGGAAGCGCCGAAACTCGGCACGGGCGAGAAGAAATTCAGGGTCGCCCTTCATGCGCCAGCCAACGTATCAAGGAGAGACTTGTCGCCCATGTCGGTTTCAGCAAGCAAGCGGGCAGCATCTGCGCCGTCCCTAACGGCAGGCATCATTGCGGCAGCTTGTTGTGTTTGTGCCTGTTGAGCGCGACCCTCGCGGATTTCAGCTACAGCATCAGCCCCGCGAATAATCTTTGCAGGCGCGCCAGCGCGGTAGGCATACTCATCAATCAGTTCATCCGTGTCCAGCTTATCCAAGACTTCAGGCACAGCACCGGCCAGATTTCCGATAAACGCAGTTGTGCGTTCAATTTGGCCCAATCCTACCATGCGCTGCATTTGTGTGAGGATAGAAACAAACTCGACTTTGATTGGCTGGCCAGCAAGTTCTTCAGGAGGCTCAGGCAAAAGGCCACCGCGCGACATAATCCCAAAGGTCCGGTCTATGCCTACTTCCAGCTTTTCATTCGCCACACGTTCGATAACCGGGCCAAGCTGAGTAAGCTTCTCCTCATTGCGCGAGGCAATTTCTTCGACATTGCGCGGCTGTATGCCCTGCATGTTTGTAATGGCGTTGAACAGATCGGCGAATGACAGGCTGTTAATCTGCTCCTTGCACTTCACAATCTCCTCACCAATCGCAGCGACAGCCTGATAAGGCATCTGGTAAGGTATCAGCACTTGGTCTTTATCAACATTGGACGCCGTGACCACATTGCGCGGCTGTCCGGTTAGGCGAATGCCGGGGGGGACAATTTTCTCAGGGTGCACCATCATGTCGATGGCTTCATTGCGGCGCTTTACTTGGAGTTGAAGTTCGCGCAGCGCCGGTAGGCTTTCCATACCGGGAGAATATCCATAGACATCCCCACCCGTCACATCCCAACGAGGGGCCCAAAAAGGCTGTTCCTCAAATCCCGACACTCGGAGCGTTGAGTTGTGGTCGTCGCCCTCATCCCAATAGACAGACCGCCACGCCTTTGATCCTAGCTTGCCCTCAATATGCTCATCATTCGGCTCGATAGCCTGATAAACGTCAACCATTTCATCATAGTTGGAACGGTCATAGGCTTGCCGAACGCGCTGGCTTACACCCCCCTTGAATGATTGCACCGCTTGGCGGACACTCATAGGGCAAGAGCGATACAGTGCTTCAGGCACTTGAGCGTCAGAGAGCGCAATCCAAAACTCACCAGCGGTCAAGCTATGACAAACAGCGCCTCGAACAGGATGCTCCATCATTACCGTTGCTTCAGTGCCAAACAGGCCCATTTCGGCGTAGCCGGTCTTTACTGCGCTGTAGAAGTTTGTCTTTGCAAGAAACCCATACATGCGGCGCTCGACTTCGCTCAGCCATTGCTTAGCAGCACCACTCTCTTCCAGAGCCTCGTCTTCCAGTTTCAACGAGAACCACGGACGAGAACCAGATGAAAGCCCGCTAGTCATTCCGTTGGTCAGTGTGCGGAAAGCCTCAATGCCGTGGCTGTCCAACAACTTCTTGTTTGATTGGCGGCGCTTCCCGCCCTTGTTTGCGTCACTGGACAAAAAGCGTGAACGCGCTGGCTGCGCAAAACGAGCGATATCCTTCCACTCGGTTTCATAATCCGTGCGGACCGACTTCATTCCTACCAAGCGGCGGTCGCATTTTTCCCGAAGAGACTTCATCCAAGCGTCGGCTTCGACACATTCGGATTGCCCAATACGCCTTGCGGGCTAGTCATAATTCCCGCCATGATTGCGCGACGACGAAGCGAAGCGTCTTTGCCTATAGGCGAACCAGCATCAGGCAGCTTGACCGCCTGCCGTTCAGGAATGGTCGGAACTTTTGGCGTTTTCGGCATGCACAAGGCACAATCTCCCAAATAATGGGAGGTGATATTGCCTACAGCGCTAGGGTTGAATCGCGGCTAGACTTCGCGAGAACGGTCGTATTGCTTCGCAGGTGGCGGCGGCATGACAATAGGATATCCGGAACGCCATGCGTTCACCACAGCAGGATAATTTCTGCGCACCCAATCGCGATCCAAGCCGGAATTGCGGCAATATTGGTCAAATGATATCGAGTTCTGAGTATCGGTCGGAAGCATGTTTAACCCCGTAGTTTTCTGGATTCAGATAGCCCGGCTGCAACCTAGGCATGACAGGCTGTGCGAAAGTGCAGGCAAGAGCATCACCGTCATCAGGCGATGCAAGCCCACGCTTTTTCATGTCCTTCTTGCGTTCAAGCTGGACGCGTGTTTCATCGGCGGCAAAGGAGTATAGCGGGCCGGTCAAATCATCCTTCAGTTGCTGGTCATCAGGAATAGCACCAATGCTGAGCCATGAGCGCATATTCGTCCATATTTCAGCGCGCTTGTTTGCTGTCTTGACCCTCACACCCGGCGATAATTCTGCGTCTCGCCCTTCCCCGCCGAACCAAACCTCTTGCACATTCTCCACACCAAGTTGCCGCAGGCGGTCAATGATAGCTGCGCCGATGTTTCCGGCATCGACAAAGATTGCGTCAGGCTTCCATTTCATAGCTTCTAGCGCAATATCACCAGCCAGTTGCATACTATCCTGCTTTTCCCATCGCTTCCAAGGCCGCGACTTGGCATCTCTACCGCAACGAATAGCCAGCGTTGAATGGTCGTCGCCGAAGCGCGCACAATCTACACCAAATATAACCGGATCAGAGCCGATTGATTGAGGCTCGCGCGCCATAGCCGCGTCAACAATATCCGAACCAATGAATTGCATGGAGGATGCAGACGGAAACATGCCGCGCACACGGACCTTGGCAATGTCGCTGTCTTCGCCATAGGTGTCGCATATCTCTTGAAGATAGGCTTTGTTTGTGCCTTCAACCGTGCGGCTGTCAATCTGGCGAGTATGCCACAAATGCCGCATCTTGCCGAAGCACTCACGAAACGCTCCGCTATTCTGCGTAGGGTTGCCAAACGCAATCCAGATTATCTCGGTATCTTCATCGGTCAGCGCTCCAAGAATAACTTCCCAAACCTTGTCTGCAATCCCCGAAGCTTCATCGAGAATGACAATCAGCCGCTTGCCCATGTTATGCAGGCCAGCAAAGGCCTCGGTGTTGTTCTCAGACCATGTAACCAGATCAGCCCTCCAGCCTTTATCATGGCCCTTGGCCGTCGATATGAGGGCTGTTGATGTAGATTTGAACCAGTCACGGGTGATGGCGAGCCTTGCCCACTTTGCAATTTCAGGGCTTGTTTTGGTAAGCAACTGGCTTTCGGTGTTGGCGGTGATGACAATGCGGGTATCTTCGCAGGTGTCTAGTCCCCACTTGACTAGCATTGCTATCAGTGCAGACTTGCCGATGCCATGCCCTGAGGCAACAGCAATACGCAATGGTGTGAAACGGGTATCTGGATTGCTCAGATGGTCCTTGATTATGCCGAATGTATCCGCCTGCCATCTGCGAGGCCCTTCGGCATCGACAAGTTCCCCCTCACCCCAAGGGAAGGCGTATATTGCATAACCTAGGGGATCGTGCGTGAGCGCCGCAATATCTTCAACTAGCTGTATTTGAAGTTCAAGTGCGGTTGGCATTGATAGTCCTGTTGCGCGCTGCATTAAGAACAGCGGCCAAATCATCAGTTACATCAACCTCCACTTTATCCTTGAACGCCTGCACTCCCACATGACGGCCAATAAGTTCCAGTCTCTTGATACGGTCACTCACCTTGATTTTATCGACAAATGAAACTTCCTCATCTCCACCGCTAGAGCGTTCTCGAACGGTCTCGACACCAGCCACAAGACCTTGCCGCCATATCAGAGGCCACTCGTGGATAGACTTCAGGTTACCTTCTTTGTCATACAGCTCAGCCATATCCGCCTCAGCCTCAATAGCTAGGCGCTTCAATACCCAATCAGCATTAATCAGTGTGCGCTCAGTGCGTTGTTTCATGCCCAATGCCACAGCATCGGCAACCCTAACATTTCCCAACAATCGTGAGCCTTGCACATCGGCATCTTTAGCACTGTAGCCAGCACGTATAGCCGCCTGCGTAGCGTTGAGGTCTATAAGGTATTCAGTGACGAACGCCTGTTGTTTTGGCGTCAGATCACCCACGTTCCTTCTCCACTTCCCATCCTACAAAAACCAGATCAGCCAGAGCATCGCTTAACGACACGCGCCGTTCAGTTGCCCATTTCTCGATTTGCTGTGCGATTGAAGGTTCGCGTTGGCGAATTGTATGTTGTGCGGGTGTTGGCATTTCCTTTGGCCTGTTTCTCCAGTGCGGTGCGGTATTTATTGGCCGCGCAGTCCATTTGTCGGTCGCCACAATACGAACTTGCCTGGTGCGTTGGAATCGCTCAGCCTCAATTAAACCTTTTTTTTCCAATCTTCCTACAAGGTCGGCAATGCCGCCGAGAGAATTGAAGCCTGTCATCTCAGCCAAGTCTTCATTTTTTGGGCAAGGCTCGCACTGCTCAGCAGCTTGGAAAAGCGCTTCATAAACAATCTGCTCACTTTGGCTCAAAGCTGCCATCCCTATTCTCCCAAATGCTGTTTGACGTAGCCGGAAATCATGCTGCGCTTCCGATGAACATGTCGCCTTGGCGTTGGGCGTCTTCAATCCTGCGGCAGGCTATTTCAAAAGCCTTCGGGTCAATCTCTATGCCGACAAAAGCGCGGCCTTCTTTTGCACATGCAACGCCAGTTGTGCCTGCACCCATGAACGGATCGCAGACCATGTCGTTCGGGCGGCTGTAATCACAAACAACCATTTGCATTAAGCGGGTCGGCTTGCCACCCATCCGCACTTTGTCATCCCATCCCTGCCCTGCAACATAGCCGCCGCGAAGCGTTCCCCATCGGTGCAAAGCAGCCGTGCGCGCAACAACAAGCCAATCAGTCCATGATGATGGGCCGTCACCGGCAAGGCGAACGCTGCGCCCCGGATGATGATAAGGGACAGGCGCAAAAACATATCGGCCATTACGCTCCAGTGCAGCGCCTATTGTCGGTGCAAGCGTGTGGTCTGTCATCCAAACGATCCAGCCATCACACGCCAATGCAAAGGCGTCTGCAAGTTCATTTACCGCTTCAACAGAAAGCGCCCCATACCCAAGGTCTGCGCGTTCCGCACCATCGCGCCCCGGCCTCGCGCCCGCATCGTGTCCTGCGTGTGTGCGTTCGCTGTAGGGCGGGTCGGTGATTATGTGCCCTACCTTGCCGAGCGTCGGCAAAATGTCGCGACAATCCGCACAGATTAGCCGAGCGTTTCCAATTTCCACCCAATCGCTCATCGCCCGTTCAGCTCCACATCCCTGTACCACTTGACCCATTCCGGCTTCAGCCCTCGGTGTGCTGCTGTTTTCTCAATCGGCATTTTAAGAAGTTCCTTTGTGTCGGCTTTCATGCAGTCGATGATGAATTGAGTGAGGGGGCTAAGCTTCATCCACTTCCAAGCGTTCTGTGCGTATCTGGCCAAGCAAGCGGGTGTTTTGCTTTTCAGGGGCTGCCAGCATCTTGTCGTCGCCACCCAAGTGCCGCAGCGCGTAGAACGGGCTGGAATAGTCGAACCGCTTCGGGTTTGTGATTTCCAAGCATTCCTTGATTGACGGGAAGAACGTACAGCGCACCTTCAGTTCGTCGGTCAAAGCCTCCAGTCCATCAGGCGATAGGTGGCCAAGCGATTTGAAATAATCGGCTATCAGCCATTTCTCTGCTTGGACGTCGCCACGGTCGGCCCGCTTAAACAAGGCTTCCCAACGGCGGAAGGTTTGCAGGAAATGTTTTTTGCGCTCCACCTCTTCAGCCAAGGAACTCGATGCCTTCGTCGATTGCTCTTGCAAGACTGCTACGGCGGTCAATGCTGCTTGTCCGATTTGTTGTGTCATTTCGTGGTGTCCAATCATTCGCGTTTCGCAGCCAGTTTCGGAAGGCTGCGTTCCAATCAAGCTTGGCGGCCTTACGCCCAGCGGCAGCCGCCCAGTGGTCACGGAATCTGGATAGCTCCCGTTCCAGCATCCCCACCGGCCAAGCTGAAACCATCGCTTCGGTTTCGCCAGTCAGGGGCTCAGGTTGCCAATCGGCAGGCAAACGGGTTGCTTTGCCCTTGGGGGCTAAGGAAGCTTTAGCTTCCGAAGGGGAATTACTGGGGGTATGATTATTATCTATAGGGGGGTCACGCGTGACGTCACGGTGTGACACATTGGCTTTCTTGTTTTCGCGGCAACGGCGCTGGCGTTCGGCTGCGGTTGGGTCGGCCTTAATTTCATTAGCCGCCACAATCTCTGCAACGTCAGTAAGGGTCAGGCCCTTTTCTGCCATAAGGCGCAAGGCGGCGGCGGTTAGGTTCATGCGGCGTCGCTTTGTGTTGGAGCGGCCCCGAGGGTTCGCGCCTCGCTCGCACCCATTGGATTGGGGGCGTCCAATAGACGGGCCGCATTAGGTTTGGGATAAGGTAAAGATTGCCAATTGCGCTGACGGGCTATCGTCGCCCACTTTTGGCGCAGCGGAAAAATGTAAAGGTGCTTGTCGCCATCTTTTGTCGGCGTCCAATCTGGGTGCCTAGAAAGTATAAATTCTCTGGAACGAGTGCCGTATTTTGACACTAATGATCTGCCATGATGATAGCTGCCATCCGGCGCACGAAAACCGCTATCGCCTTTTGATAGGCGGACATATGTCCAGCCCGTAGCTTGATAAATTCCGCCGTGATGGCCTTCGGCAGTGTCGGCATACGAAAGCGCAAATGGTGTTGCAGTGTTCGCCTTTAACCAGCGCAAACCAAAAGACACTAACTGCGACAGTTTGCCGGAATAATCATCGCGGCGCACCAGTCGCTGCAATTCAAGTGCATTTTTTGGCCAATTCGCATTTGCAGGAAGTCCAAAAATGCAGACAGCCACAATTTCGCCTGTGTCGCCAAACAATCCGCCTTGTTCGCGCACTGCAAAAATATGCTGGATTGCAGCAGACATGCGCCGCGAATAATGAAAATCGCGAACAAGCGGCCAAACTTCGTCAGCAGTCGCGCCGGTCATAACGTATTCTGTCACGAATAACCCCCCGCTTCGTTGCGCTTGTCAGCCGCTTCGCCTTCCAGCGTTGTTGAACGCCATTGCGGAACGCGGGTTTTCCATTGGTGCATCTGTTCGCCGCACAGCCAACAAGCAGGCGCATTGCCTTTTCCTTCGCTTTGCGCACCGCATGGGCAGGCGAACATATTGACGAGCTCGTTCACAGCGTCACCACAACCTTCCCGCCCTTAATGGGGTCGTTGAACCGATAGACAGGCTGAAAACGGCGGTCGTTTACGCCTAGAGCATTGGCCAGCCCGTCCTGCCCTGCCTTGAACGCGCTAATCATGTTGTCAGCATCCCTGTGGCGCTTGTCAGGCGGGTAGAAGTCTATCGTTATGGGAATTGCGCCTTCGCCTTGAGGTGCGCGCACCTTGGCGCTCACGGTCAGCAAATGGCAGGCGTCACGATAGACAACCTTGTGCGTGTTGCGCTTTGCCCAATGCAGCCGCTTGTTGGGGTTTAGTTCTTTTGGGGGCCAAGGCAGGACTATCACACCAAGCCCTCCGAATACCCGGCGAGCGCTGGCAGCTTCATCCCTTCTGAAATGCCGTTGCGTTCCTTGTGCATCTTGCAGCCGTGAATGACGGTCGCATGGTCGTTAAGGCGCATGATGCGGGCAATGGTAGGGTAGCTGTTCCCGCGCTCCCTGAAGTGCCAGTAGCAATGCTGGCGAGCGTGAACTATGTTGCGCTTCCGGCTACGGCTCAATATGTCAAAGCGGGTTACGCCGTAGCGCATAGCTATCAGGCCGATTTGTTCTGATGGAGTCACCGCGCAGCCCTCTGCAATGCACGGGCAAACGTCCGGCTGTTTTCGGCATAGGCCTTTTGACGCCACACCCATTCGCTATCGTTGTCGGGTTCAATTTCCCTTTGAGGCTTAGCAATCCGCTTACGTGCCGCACGGACACTGGCTTCCGTTACAGTGCCACCAAACTCGCGCTTGACCTGTGCGGCAATGCCTTTGTCGTCATTCATGTATGTGCATAGATGCTCGATAAGTGCATCTGGCGACCGATACGGGTCTGCACGTGCTTCGCGATAGCCGCTCATACCACACCCCTCAGCGGGTCTTGCGCCCATGCCTTGCGTTGTGCAGCCAGCTTGCCTTGCCGGACGCGCTCGCCTTCTGCGATGCGGATTGCCTTGCGCTTGCGAAGGGCTAACCAGAGTTTGATACGGGCGATCATGCTGTCATCCTTATCGCTCGGTCAAGAAGCCGCTCCTGCTGTTCAACAGGCAGCTTGTCGAAGTCGGGTTCAGCGCCGCGTGAAGTTGCGTTGGCGCGATGCAAAGCCCGTGCAGCCGCATCCCAAAGCGCAGGCCCATCGCCGTGCTTTTCGCGCAATGTGTCCAGCCAGTTCACGCATCCCCCCGCGCCAGCTTGACAGCCAGCTTTGCAGTGCCGGATGATTGACCGTCGAACTTTTCTGCAATGCGCTCTAGTCGTTCGTTCTTGGCTTGAAGCGCGTCGGTCAGTTCTTCCTCGATTGTGTTGCACTCTTTGCAGGCGTCGGTGAACCGCTTCCAGTTGGCGCTTGCCTGCTGTTCCCATTTCTTCGCGTTTTCAGCGCTGCGATTGGCAATAGCTTCCCAATAGGCGCTGTTGTCGGGCCTCTTGAACAGTCCAAACATATTCATTGCTCCTTAACTGGAATGAAAATAAACTCAGCATATTTTCGGACACTGCCTTTCCGCGTAAATATGCGCAGTTGGCAAATGCCCGCCACATCAAAAATGGGGGCGGTGTCCTTTGCGACCCGACCGCCCCCAAAGTCTTCCACAGCGCGGCAGGAGTAGGAGGAGCCATTGCGCTGCGGGGCGAAAATCATTGCGCGCCCAAAAATTCAGGCGGCAAACTTACCCCGCGTTCGTCGGCAATGCGCGCCAGCTTCGGGCGATGCTTCCAAGGTATTGAGCGGGTTTCAAGTTTCCAGTTGGCAACCGCGCCAGCAGAAACCCCAAGAGCCTCCGCAACCGCCTGTTTGCCACCCAACAATGTGATGATGTCGCTTTCCATGCGGCCATATATCACATAATGTGATTAGCGATGCAAGCCCTAAAATATCACAATCTGAAATGAAGCGACTCAGCAATGGGTTATTGAGGGATTCGCCAAGCCAAAAACCATGTGCGAATAAAAATAATCACAAATCGTGATTTTATAGCTTGACCCGCCAATCACATTATGTGATACCTGTTTCCAGACAAGGAGACAGGCGATGGACAACGCTATCGACATTGCAATGAACGCTTACCGCGCAAGCGACGCGTTTGCAGAAGCTAGCCACACCGATTGGCAGGATGAACCTGAAGCCGCCAAGCTGATAGCCGAAGCCGCTTTACTCAACGACCGTTACGGCGATGGCGACAACTCGGTTTATCCGCGTCTGGAAGCTATTGACGCCGAACTTGAAGACATCCGCGATGACTTCATTTCAGACAACGCGCCGCTGACAAGCGATGGCGATTACGACCAGTTCTGGATTGAAGAACTGATTTGCGTCCAAAGCGCAATTGAGGCCAAGATGCCTGCGCAGGTGGCAGCATGAGCGCGCCTATTGTTGAGCGGTTGCGGGACTACTCCGTATGCGAACGCCCCCTGCGCGACGAGGCAGCCGACACAATTACGGACTTGCTGGCTGCTTTGAAGCGGATTTCTCGCAGCTATGAAAATCAAAACATCAACCATGTCGATTTTCGAGTGAACGCAAAAAACATAGCTGACGCCGCAATCGCCAAAGCAAAAGGCGGTGCAGCATGAGCGCGCCTATTGTTGAGCGGTCATATTTGCTTGTCAAACGCGGGCTGTATTATCGGCCTGACAGCAAGGGCTATACCGGCATTAAGGCTGACGCTGGCCGCTATTTGGAAAGCGATGCCAACCCTGCAATTGGTGTTACTGCGATACATGAGAACGACGCGCCGCAGTTCTCCGATGCATGCTATCACGACTTAGCGATTAGCCACCTTAACGACACCATTACGGACTTGCTGGCTGCTTTGGAGGGTTTTCTTGCCGTCCATGATTATGCAGGGCCAATGACTGCAATAGACCGCGTTAATGCTTGGGCTGGTGCGTCCGCATTTGCCCGTGTCGCAATCGCCAAAGCAAAAGGCGGTGCAGCATGAGCAGGCGGATGATGTACTGCGCGCAACAAATCATCGCAGAAGTAGAGGCTAAATACGAGCCTCAATGGGCTGCACTGGTGGCCCGCTTTCACGCTGCAAAACACCCCGACGCAATACTGGCTCGCCGTCAAAGGGAGCGGGCTGAATATGAACATCAGAGAGCATTGGAGAATGGCAAATGAAAATTGAAAAACTGACGCCAGAGCAAGAAGCCGAACTGCCGCGCTTTCGCCAACGCTATCTCGATATTGCTTGCGGCGGCGGTCGTATTGATCGGGATAAACTACAATCTGCTCTGAATGATGCCTACGCAATGATTGGCAAGCCCGCTCCAGCGCTGTTCATTTTTGACAGTCCGGCAGCTTGTATGCTGGCTCTCAAGATATTCAAAATGCCGAATGGGAGCCAGTTGGGGAGCCAGTTGTGGAGCCAGTTGTGGAGCCAGTTGGGGAGCCAGTTGTGGAGCCAGTTGCGGAGCCAGTTGGGGAGCCAGTTGGGGAGCCAGTTGG